>Ga0316205_10004158_pt1 | contig 12898 bp, 11 predicted proteins | sample 3monthpyrite_MG_FD_204941 | JGI IMG/M metagenome (GOLD analysis project Ga0316205, IMG submission 204941) | Microbial mat bacterial communities from mineral coupon in-situ incubated in ocean water Damariscotta River, Maine, United States -... | ecosystem: Environmental > Aquatic > Marine >... | reverse complement strand
TACCCCGATGGCAGCGAGGCCGTGGCCACCCGCGTGCTCGAACTCACCAAAGCCGAACAGAGCTTTCGCTTTGAGGGGCTGCAAATGCCGCCGATCACCTCGATCCTGCGCGGCTTTTCGGCCCCGGTGGTGCTCGAGCAAAAGCAGGATAACAGCCTGCGCGCCTATCTTTTGGCCCATGATACCGACCCGTTTAACCGCTGGCAGGCCGGGTATGATTATGCGCTTGATATTCTGGCGGATATGCCCGCCGAAGCCACCCATATTGACCGTGATTTCCTGAAAGCGATGGCCAGAGCCGCGCAGGATTCCAGCCTCGCCCCCGCTTTCCGTGCTATCACCCTAACCCTGCCCGGCGAGGCCGAAATTGCCCGCGAAATTCTGGCCAGCGGCCAACTGCCTGATCCGGTTGCCATTCACCACGCCCGCGAGACGCTCAACAAAGCCATGGCGGCGCAGATGCACGCCAGTTTGCCCGGGCTTTACGCCGAAATGGCGGTTGCCGGCCCCTATTCGCCCGATGCCGTGTCAGCAGGCAAACGCAGCCTGCGCAGCCGCGCGCTTGCGCTGATCTCGGCGCTGGAGCCGGAATGCGAGACCGCCCGCGCCCAGTTTGCCAGTGCCGATAACATGTCGGAAAAGCTGCCCGCCCTTGGCCAGCTTGTGGCAGCCGGCAAGGCGGGGGCGGAACTCGAGGCGTTTTACCGGCAATGGCGGCAGCAACCTTTGGTGCTGGACAAGTGGTTTGGCATACAAGCCACGCGCACCGCACCCGAAAACGCGGTTGCCGTGGTCAGGGCCCTTGCTGAACACCCCGATTTCAACTGGAAAAACCCCAATCGCTTCCGCGCCTTGATAGGCGCCTTTGCGATGGGCAATCTGGCCGGATTTCATGACCAAAGCGGCGCTGGCTATGCGCTGGTGGCAGACTGGATGATCAAGCTCGACCCGGCAAACCCCCAAATCACCGCCCGCATGGCCACCGCATTTGAAAGCTGGCGGCAATATGCACCCGCGCGGCAGCAACAGATGCAAGCCGAACTGGAGCGGATAAAAGCAACCCCGTCACTTTCACGCAATACCGCTGAAATGATCAGCCGCATTCTGGGTGACGGGTAAGCGGAAACAAGCGACAAGGGGCGCTTCAGGCGGTTCCGGCCGAAATATCAACCACCTCGGCTTCCAGCCCGGTATCGACCACGCGGTTGCGGCCGCCTGTTTTGGCTTTATACATGCGCTTATCCGCCAGTTGCATTGCACCAACCACGTTGTCCGTTTCGTTTTTCATGGCCATGCCCACGCTCACCGTTAGCCGCTCCCGCACGCCTTCGGCGGGCACAAAATCAATGCTTTCAACGGTTTGTCTGATGCGGGAAGCGATCATTTTTGCTTCCTTCTTATTGGCATCCTGAAGAAACACCGCAAATTCCTCACCGCCGATGCGGCCCACCACATCTTGCCTGCGCACCGATTTTCGCACCGCTTCCACCACCCGGATCAGAGCTTCGTCTCCCCTCTGGTGGCCATAGGTATCATTTATATGCTTGAAATGATCAATATCGAGAATAATCAGCGAGCCATCGTCGCGCCGCCCGTTCGTGTGAATTTCATCCATAAAATGCTGGTGGTTATAAAGGCCGGTCATTGAATCCCGCTTGGCGCGCTCCTCGGCCTCCTCGCGCATTAAATCCAGCGTCATAATGGCGTTTTTGAGTTTTATGCTTTGGCCCTCGATGAAAAAGATAACCGGCATGCCGATCAAAATCGGTATCAGGGCGCTGGTCAAAAGCCCCGATGCCGTCAAGGGCACCGCGATCAAAAGTTCTATCGCGTAGGCCAGCCCCACAGCCAGCCCCGCACAGGGCACACAAATTACCAGCGCTTTGCCAAGCCTTGCCATCATTTTCACCATGTTCTTTTCCCCACAAAAAGTTCACTTCCCGCCACCGGGATAACACCAAAGTATGAAAAATCCGTTTCGCCGCCCTCTTGCCCCTAGCCCCTGCTTTGCGTAGAAGGGCAGCAAGCCTAACCTGCGGAAAAATGACCATGAGCGAACTTGCCTATACCGAACCCAAAATCAAAACCATTGCCGGTGCAAAAGACGACTGGGAACTGGTGATCGGGATGGAAGTGCACGCCCAGATTGCCTCCAACGCCAAGCTGTTTTCGGGGGCCAGCACCAAATTCGGGTCCGAGCCAAACACCAATGTGGCGTTTGTGGATGCGGCCATGCCGGGCATGCTGCCGGTGGTCAACGAATTTTGCGTCGAGCAAGCGGTGCGCACCGGCCTTGGCCTAAACGCCGAGATCAACCTTTTTTCGCGGTTTGACCGTAAAAACTATTTCTACCCCGATTTGCCGCAGGGCTACCAGATTTCGCAGCTTTACCACCCGATTGTCGGCGAAGGCGAAATTCTGGTTGATATGGCCCCCGGCGTGGCCCGCAAAGTGCGGGTCGAGCGCATTCATATCGAGCAGGATGCCGGCAAATCCATCCATGATCTGGACCCGGAAATGAGCTATGTGGACCTCAACCGCACCGGCGTCGCCCTGATGGAAATTGTCAGCCGCCCCGATATTCGCGGCCCGGAAGAAGCGGCGGAATATGTGCGCAAATTGCGGCAAATTTTGCGCTATCTCGGCACCTGTGACGGCAATATGCAGGAAGGCTCGATGCGCGCCGATGTGAATGTATCGGTGTGCAAACCCGGCACCTATGAGCGCTTTCGCGAAACCGGCGATTTTGGCGTGCTCGGCACCCGCTGCGAGATCAAAAACATGAACTCCATGCGCTTCATCCAGCAAGCCATTGATTATGAAGCCAAACGCCAGATCGCGATCTTGGAGGACGGCGGCAGTATTGATCAGGAAACCCGGCTTTATGACCCCGTCAAGGGCGAAACCCGCTCGATGCGGAGCAAAGAAGAAGCGCATGATTACCGCTATTTCCCCTGCCCCGACCTGTTGCCGCTCGAAATTGAACAAGCATGGGTAGATAGCATAAAAGCCAGCCTGCCCGAGCTGCCCGACGCCAAAAAAGCCCGCTTTGTGCAGGCATTCGGGATGACCGAATATGACGCGGGCGTGCTCACCGCCAGCCTGACCAACGCCCACTACTTTGAAGCCGTGGCACAGGGCCGCGATGGCAAACAGGCCGCCAACTGGGTGATCAACGAACTGTTTGGCCGCCTTAACAAAGAAGGCCACAGCATTGAAGACTCGCCTATTTCGGCAAGTCAGCTTGGCGGCATCATCGATCTGGTCGCCAAGGGTGATATTTCCGGCAAAATCGGCAAGGAAGTGTTTGAAATAGTCTGGCGCGAGGGTGGCGACCCCGCCGAAATCGTGGAATCGCGCGGCATGAAGCAGGTAACAGACACCGGTGCGATTGAAGCGGCAGTTGACGAGGTGATGGCCGCCAACCCCGACAAGGTTGCGGCCGCAAAAGAAAAACCCGCGCTGGCGGGCTGGTTTGTCGGGCAGGTGATGAAAGCCACCGGCGGCAAGGCCAACCCGAAAGCGGTTAACGAGATTGTTCGCAAAAAGCTGGGCTAGCTACCGGCGCAAGCGGCGGGCTAAAGGCACAAAATCGGCGCGCAGGGTGTTGCCCCTATGCCCGATAACAGGTAGGCCACATGCATGATTTCGGCAAAATCGTTTACCTCGATGTCCAGAAAACTGGCTCAACCTACACATCGGAATTTCTGCGGCAAAACCTGCTGCTAAAAGAGCGCCGGTTTAGCAAACACACCCCCGTAACGCGCAAACGCTGGCGCAGCCATTATATCATCTCGGTGCGCGAGCCGCTGGCGCAGTATATATCGCTTTACCATTACGGGCTGGAAAGAAGGGGTGATCTGGCCCAAAGCTTTGACCGGCAATCCTATGTCAAGTATTATCAGGATGGCTCCACCCCTGCCTTTGAGCGTTGGCTGGCGCTGATGCTCGACCCCGAGCCGCCAGCCTTTTTAAATGACCCTTATTTGCGGCTGCAGCCAGCCATTTTCGGCCTGCAAACCTATCGGTTTTTGCGCCTGTCTTTTGCGCGCCCCCTACGCGGCCTCAAAAACCTGGCCACAAAACCCGCCCTGCAGGCATATTATAGCAAATACAAGCTTCAGGGTAGCGTGATAAAAACCGAAAATCTCGCGTCGGATCTGGAAAAAATCCTGCTTTCCGAACTTGGGTCTTTTTTTAAACCGCCGGAGCAAGTAATGTCATTTTTGCATAAATCTGAAAAAATGAATAAAAGCAAAACCGGCACCGCATTTCAGCCGGAAAATCTAAGCCCCGGGTTGGTTCGGTATTTAAAGGAAAAAGAATGGTTCATCTACGAAAACTTCTACAACTAACCAGCCCTTATATGCCGCAAGCTCATCCATTTGGCACCGCGCACCCGTGCACCAAACCAGAAAAGACTGCTTATGTTTGAATACACTCTCCTCCCCGTTCCGGCCCCGTCAAAAAAAGCCAAAGGCCGCAAAACCATTGCCGAGCGCATGGCCCATGCCCTGAGCGAGGTGCTCAACGAACAAGCCAAAAACAGGTGGGAATTTTCGGGGCAGGAGCATTTTAGCTGCGATGAAAAATCCGGCCTGCTGGGCAAGGAAAAATCCGTAACGCTCACCTATCTGGTATTTCGCCGCGAAATGGGCCTCGAATCGCTGCCCCTCGATCAAAAGCTGGAAAAATTGCGCGAGCGCAAAGCCGAAACCATGGTGCAAGCACCGGCCGCACCGGCACCAGAGCCCTTTCCCGAGCCCATGCCAAGCCCGCAGTCACTTGCGCATACCAGCCTCGAAAACGGTGAAGAGCCAACCCGCATTTTTTCGCCCATCGGCACTGCAACCCCCGAAGAAAACGACGCCCCCACCCTTGGACCGGCCGAAAAAAACTCCCAAGTATAAGCGGGCTCTCAAGTGCCGGAAACCTCCAGCGCCAGCGCGTGCACCCGCTCATCCATCTCGGCTTTCACAGTGGCCATCACTGCCCGTTGCCGGGCCACCCGGCTCAATCCATTAAACGCGGCTGCCTGAATAATGATCTTGAAATGGGTTTCCCCGCCTTCGCGATAGCCGCCATGCCCGCGATGCGCTTCGCTCTCGTCAATGATCTCCAGCGCAACTGGGTTATAGGCTGCAATCAGCTTTTCGCGCATCCTGTCTGCATATGTCATGTCGGTCTCCAATTTAGGGCTTGGGTTTTTGCTTAACTCGTCTATGCTGTGGGCCGCAATTGAAAAAGGGCAAAAAGGAATCTTCATGGCGCGAAAACCTCTATCGTTCAACTTTGACATCTCGGCCGCTGCCGATAAAAAGCGGCGGAGCAAGCGTCGCGGCATGTCTGGTGCGGTAGAAACCTCGTCTCGGGTTTGCTTCAAGGAAGGCTGCGCCTTGCCCGGTAAATATCGCGCGCCAAAATCTGCCGATAATCTGGAAGAGTTCAACTGGTTTTGCCTTGACCACATCCGCGAACATAACAAGAAATGGAATTTCTTTGATGGCCGCGCCACCCTGACGCCAGAACAAGCCGCAGCCGAATCCAACACATGGGAGCGTCCGACCCAACCCTTCAGCCAAACCATGAGCGACCCGGAAGCCGCGGCATGGAAACGCTTTGGCTTTGATGACCCGGCAGAGATTCTTGGCGAAAACGCCACCAAAAACCCCGCGTCGGGAACCGGCAAAACCACCCGCCGCCTGCCGCCGACCGAAACCAAGGCGCTCAAGATCCTGGACGCAGGCGACAGCCTGACAAAAACCGAAATCCGAAAAGTTTACAAAGCCTTGGTAAAAGACCTTCACCCCGATCTCAACGGCGGCCGCCGCGATGACGAAGACCGCCTTACCGAGGTTGTCTGGGCATGGGAGCAGATCAAGGCGTCACGGCTTTTTCGCCCCTAATCTCTATTTTGCCCAAATATCCCGGGGGTGAGCGCAGCGAGGGGGCAGCGCCCCCTTGGCAACCCCAAGCCAAAACACACCGCCCCCTTGCACCCGCGCCCTATTCAGGTAAAAGCAAAGCAGAACCATTTGGCGCGCGCCAAACCAATAGCGGAACCTACCATGACAGCCTTTAAAAAACCCACCGAGACCCTCAGCGTCCAAGACCTGTTCGGTTTTGACACAGAAATGACCGTCAGAGGCTTTGAGGACCGCAGCGACCGCGTGCCCGAAATTGACCCTACCTATAAATTCGACCCCGATACCACGCTCGCCATATTGGCCGGGTTCAAACACAATCGCCGGGTGATGATCCAGGGCTATCACGGCACCGGCAAATCCACCCATATCGAGCAGGTGGCGGCGCGGCTCAACTGGCCCACCGTGCGGGTCAACCTCGACAGCCATATCAGCCGCATCGACCTGATCGGCAAAGACGCGATCAAGCTGCGCGACGGCGTGCAGGTTACCGAGTTTCAGGAGGGCATCCTGCCCTGGGCCCTGCGCAACCCCGCCGCCATTGTGTTCGACGAATATGACGCCGGCCGCCCCGATGTGATGTTCGTTATCCAGCGCATCCTGGAAACCGACGGCAAGCTCACATTGCTGGACCAAAACGAAATCATCACCCCGCACCCCTCATTTCGCCTGTTTGCCACCGCCAATACCGTGGGCCTTGGCGATACCACCGGCCTTTACCACGGGGTGCAGCAAATCAATCAGGCCCAGATGGACCGCTGGTCCCTCGTGGCCACCCTCAATTACCTGAGCCACGACGCCGAAACCGCGATCGTGCTCGGCAAAGCCCCGCATTACAACACCGACAACGGCCGCAAGATCATTGCGCATATGGTCACCGTCGCCGATCTCACCCGCACCGCCTTTATGAATGGCGATATCTCAACCGTAATGTCGCCCCGCACCGTGATCAACTGGGCCCAGAACGCCGAAATTTTCAAAGATGTCGGCTTCGCCTTCCGCCTGACCTTCCTCAACAAATGCGACGAGCTGGAGCGCCAAACCGTGGCCGAATTCTACCAGCGCTGTTTTGACGAGGAACTGCCGGAAAGCGCTGTTAGCGTGAGCCTTGGCTAAAACGGGCCTCTTTTTATTAGCGGGTGCCATTTTTGTGGTTTTCTGGCTGCTAAATGCGCCTGATTCCAACATTACACCCAATAGTGATACCGCCTGCCGCATTACCAAGGTCATCGATGGGGATACTTTAGACCTGCGCTGCACCGGCCGCACCGATGAGCGCATCCGGATATTGGGCTATGATACGCCCGAAACCTATTATGCCGCCTGCCCCGCCGAAAAGCGGCTTGGAAACCAGGCCACCAACCGCTTGCGCCAACTTGCGGCCACAACCCAGGTCACCCGCGTTGAGCGCCGGGGGCAAGACCGCTACGACCGCACCCTCGCCCGCATCTGGCTTGGCGGCGTTGACCTCGCACAAACCATGGTTTCGGAAAATCTGGCGGTGCGCTATAATGGCGGACGGCGTATCGACTGGTGCGCCCGTCTGGCAACTTCAGGAATAAGCGAATGAGCAAAACAGACAACCCCGCCGACCCGTTCAAAAAGGCCCTTGCCGAGGCCACCAAAACGCTGGCCAATGCGCCGGAATTGAATGTGTCCTACACGGTTGATCCGGCTGGCCTGTCGGGTGATAGTATGCGCCTGCCACAGGTTACCCGCCGGATGACCGCGCAAGAGGTTTTGCTGGCCCGCGGCACCGCCGATGCCATGGCCATGCAATTGCGCTTTCACAACGAGGCCACCCACGGCAAATATGCACCGCAGGGCGAAGTGGCGTCGGCCGTATTTGAAGCACTTGAAACCGCGCGCTGTGAGGCCTTGGGGGCCCGCGCCCTGCCCGGCACCGCCAAAAACATCGGTGCAAAAATCGAATCCGAAGCCTTGGCGCAGGGGTTTGATAAACTCACCGAGGCCGGGCAAGCCCCGCTGGCCACCACCGCCGGCTATTTGCTGCGCGAGCTCGCCACCGGCAAAGCCCTGCCCAAGGCCGCGCAAAACGCGCTTGATCTGCGCCGCGACCTGCTTGAGGGCCAAGCGGGCGATACCCTTGCCGACGCCCTTGAAACCCTTGAAGACCAAGCCGCCTTTGCCCGCCTCGCCCGCCAGATGATCTCGGACCTCGGGTATGGGGATCAATTGGGTGACGACCCCGACCAGGAAGACGAAGACCAGGATAACGAAGCCGAGGAAGACGGCGAAAACGAGCAGGACGAACAAGGCAACGACGATCAGGACAGCCAGGATCAGGACCAGCAACCACCGCAGGAGCAGGAAGAAGACCCGCAGCAAATGCAATCCGAAGTCGCCGCGCAGGATGACCCCAACGCCGAAATGGCCGACGAAACCGAAATCGAGGACGGTGACCCGCCCGAAGAGCCCCCCGCCCCGGCGCCGCACTCGGATGCCGACCCGCTTTACCGCACCTTTTCCACCGAGTTTGACGAAGAGATCAAGGCCGAAGAGCTGGCCGAACCCGCCGAGCTGGAGCGCCTGCGCGCCTATCTTGACCAGCAGCTAGCGCCGTTCAAATCGGCCGTGGGCCGCCTTGCCAACCGTTTGCAGCGCCGCTTGCAGGCCCAGCAAAACCGCAGCTGGAATTTTGATCTTGAGGAAGGTGTGCTTGATGCCGCCCGTTTGGCGCGGGTTGTGGCCAACCCGACCACGCCGCTCAGCTTCAAGCAGGAAAGCGATATCGAGTTCAAGGATACCGTGGTCACGCTGTTAATTGATAATTCCGGCTCCATGCGCGGCCGCCCCATTTCCATCGCCGCCATCTGCGCCGATGTGCTGGCCCGTACGCTGGAGCGTTGTCAGGTCAAGGTCGAAATTCTGGGCTTTACCACCCGCGCCTGGAAGGGTGGCCAAAGCCGCGAAGCATGGCTAAAGGCCGAGCGCCCTGCCATGCCCGGCCGCCTGAACGACCTTCGCCACATCATCTATAAAGGGGCCGATGCCCCGTGGCGCCGCAGCCATACCAATTTGGGCCTGATGATGAAAGAAGGCCTCTTGAAAGAAAATATCGACGGCGAGGCGCTGGAATGGGCCTATCGCCGCATGCTGAAACGCCCGGAAACGCGGCGGATTTTAATGGTGATCTCCGATGGCGCGCCGGTGGATGATTCCACCCTCTCGGTCAACCCCGCCTCTTATCTGGAAAAGCACCTGCGCGATGTGATCGACATGGTTGAAACCCGCAAGGCGGTAGAGCTGATCGCCATCGGCATCGGCCATGATGTGACCCGCTATTACAGCCGCGCGGTCACCATCACCGATGTCGAGCAACTGGCGGGGGCGATGACCGAGCAGCTCGCCAACCTTTTTGAGCAAGATACCCGCAAGCGCGAGCGCCTGTTCAAAACCGCTTAGCCCTTTTTTTGCGGCGCTGATATATGGCGAGCAAGGTGAAGAAAACCGCAAGGCCGAGCAAGGTGAGCGCCATGGGCCACAGCAACATCGGGCCAATCGCTTGTTCCCATATCACCGGTGAAAGGTAGCGCTCTACCCCCGGCTGCAAACTAAGCAGGCTGTTCCGGTGAAAATCAAACCAAACCTGCCCGATCGGCTGAAAGGTGAAGGCAGTTTCATTAAATCTTGCCGCCTGCCAATCAAAATAGGTGCGCAGGAGCGCGAGCACAAAAAACAGGGTGGCCAAAATGCGGGTCATTTCGCGATTCCTTGATGATTACCATTGCATTTCCTGCAATGAACGGCAGTCTAACCCTTGAAATGGGCAGGTGCAAATAACAGCGCCTGACCGCCTTGTGAGGAATGTTTCAGTGTATCAGAATTTCACCACCGCGAGCAGCCCCGAAACCGGTGCCCCGAGGCTGGCCGCACTCAGGGCGGTGCTCAAATCCGCCGGGTTAAGCGGCTTTCTGATCCCGCGCGCCGATGCCCACAGGGGCGAAAACGTTGCTGCCTGTGACGAGCGCCTCGCGTGGCTCACCGGCTTTACCGGCTCCGACGGCCACTGCGCGGTGCTGCCTGACTGTGCCGCTGTGTTTGCCGATGGCCGCTATACGCTGCAACTGCGCAACCAGATCGACACCGGGGTTTTCACCCCGCAATCCATCCCCGATGACAAGCTCGCCGATTGGCTTATTGCCCACCTGCCCGAAGGCACCGTTGGGTATGACCCGATGCTGCACAGCTTTGACGATATCCATAACCTCGAAAAAGCGCTTGCCCCGCACGGGGTTAAGCTGAAGCCCTCAGCCAATATGGTTGACGAAATCTGGGCTGACCGGCCCAAGCCACCGCAAGGTAAAATAACCCCCTACCCGATTGAATTTGCAGGAGAAAGCAGTAAAGGCAAGCGCCAAAAAATTGCAGAAAAGCTCGCGGAAGCCGGGCTTGCAGCCGTGGTGCTCACCCTGCCAGATTCCATTTGCTGGCTGCTCAATATGCGCGGCAGCGATATTGCCCACACCCCCGTGGCGCTTTGTTTTGCGGTGCTGCACGCCGATGCCGGTGTAGACCTCGTGGTTGACCCCGCCAAGGTCGACGCGACCCTCCTGAGCCACCTTGGCAAGGATATCCGCCTCTCTCCGCCCGAAGATTTTGGCAGATTGCTCGGCGCGCTTTCCGGCACGGTCGGGGTTGATAGAGCCACCGCGCCGATTTGGGTGTCACGCCAGCTGGCAAGCCATGAATGGTTTGCCGACCCGTGTATTTTGCCCAAAGCCCGCAAAAACGAGGTGGAGCTTGACGGCGCGCGGCAGGCGCACCTGCGCGATGCCGCGGCCATGGCCGAGTTTTTGGCATGGGTGGATGCCGGGCTTGAGGGCCGCAGCGAAATCGACGTGGTGCAAAAGCTGGAATTGTGCCGCCGCAACACCAATGCGCTGACCGATATTTCATTTGAAACCATCTGCGGCAGCGGGGCAAACGGCGCGATTGTGCATTATAGGGTTGATGAAACCAGCAACCGCACCATTGAACAAAACACGCTGTTGCTGGTCGATAGCGGCGGCCAATATCTTGACGGCACCACCGATATCACCCGCACCGTGATCATTGGCGCGGCCGATAGCGAAATGATCCGCTGCTTTACGCTGGTGCTGAAGGGGATGATCGCGCTTTCGACGCTGCGTTTTCCTGCCGGTATTGCCGGCAGCCATATCGATACCCTTGCCCGCGCCCCGCTCTGGGCCGAAGGGCTTGATTACAAGCACGGTACCGGCCACGGGGTCGGCGCTTATCTCAGCGTGCATGAAGGCCCGGCGCGGATATCGCGCGCGGGGCTGGTGCCACTTGAAACCGGCATGATCCTCTCCAACGAGCCCGGCTATTACCGTGAGGGCGCATGGGGCATTCGCATCGAAAATCTGGTCGTTGTTGAAGCGCCGGGCAAACCAGAAGGCTTCGAGACCCCGATGCACGGCTTTGAAACCCTGACATGGGTGCCGATCGACACCCGCCTGATTGATGCAGCACGGCTAACGCAGGGTGAGCGCGAATGGCTCAACCACTATCACCAAACCGTGTTGGAAAAAGTGGCCCCGCTGGTTACGCCCGATACCCGCATCTGGCTTGCCGCTGCCTGCGCGCCCATTTAGGCCCGCGCAGGTGTTAAAGCGCGGCGCGGGTGCCTGCTTGAACACCACACGCAATGGCTAACGCGCCGCCACCGGGGCGCTGTCGAGCAAGGCTTGCGCAGCGGCGCGGGCCGCGTCCGATACCACATCACCCGAAAGCATTCGGGCAATTTCATCGAGCCGCTCATCGGCATCGAGCGCGGCTACCATGGTGCGGGTCTGTTTATTTTTGGTGGCTTTGCTGACCACAAAATGCCCCTGCCCCATGGCGGCTACCTGCGGCGAATGCGTTACCACCAATACCTGCGCACCCTCGGCCACCGATGCCAGTCGCCGCCCCACCGCATCGGCCGTGGCACCACCCACCCCTCGGTCGATTTCGTCAAATATCAGGGTCAGGCCAGTGCTGCGCGTGGTCAGGCACACTTTGAGCGCCAGCAAAAACCGGGAAAGCTCGCCGCCCGAGGCGATTTTATCAATCGCGCCCGCCGGGGCACCGGGGTTGGTGGCCACACGAAAATTCACCAAATCAATGCCGTCACTGCTCGGGGCGGTGTCTTCGAGCACGGTTTCAAACACCGCATTTTCCATTTTGAGCGGCGCAAGCTCGGCCCGCATTGCCTTATCGAGCCGTGCCGCCGCCTTTTGCCGTGTGCCACGCAGCGCGTCAGCCGCTGCCTGATAGGCTTCCCGGGCGCGCCCGCGCTGCGCCGAAAGTTCGGCGATCCGGCTTTCCCCCTGATCAAGGGTTTTTGACCTGGCGCGAAACCCCTCCCAAAGTGCTGGCAGTTCATCGGGCAAAACCCCGTGCTTTCGTGCCAGTGCGCGCAGCGCAAACAGTCGCTCCTCGGTGCGTTCCAGCGCGTAAGGGTCGATATCCAGCCGGGCAAGGGTGGCATCCACCCCCGCCTGCACCTCGCCCAACTCAACCAGCACCCGACCCATGGCCTCAATCGGTGCATCCAGCCCGATTTCTGGCAGCTCGTTGGCGTCTTCCATCCAGCGGAGCGCATCATGCAGCAGGTTTTCCGCCCCCTCGCGGGCTTCGGCGGCTTTGGCCACATCGCCGCGCACCCGTTCGGCGCTTTGCATCAGGCGGCGCTCGGCGTCCAGTGTGGCATCTTCCCCCGGCTCGGGGCCAAGGGTAGCCAGCTCCTGCAAGGAGTGCACCACAAATTCGGCATCGGCGCGGGCAGCGTCAATTTCTGCCTGCGCCACCGCCAGCGCCTTTTCGGCGCGCCGCAAATCCCGCCACGCCGAAGCGGTTTTTTCCTGCGCGGCTGCGTTATTGGCAAAGGCATCCAGCAAGGCGCGGTGGCCTTTGGGGTTAAGCAAGCCGCGGTCATCATGCTGGCCATGCACCTCGACCAAGGCCGC
>Ga0316205_10004157_pt1 | contig 12905 bp, 11 predicted proteins | sample 3monthpyrite_MG_FD_204941 | JGI IMG/M metagenome (GOLD analysis project Ga0316205, IMG submission 204941) | Microbial mat bacterial communities from mineral coupon in-situ incubated in ocean water Damariscotta River, Maine, United States -... | ecosystem: Environmental > Aquatic > Marine >... | reverse complement strand
TGATGATATGGCAATGCGCGCATTATCTATTTTAAAAAGTGATGAGACTTTGAACAAGTTTAAAAATCAGGCTCGCGAAACGGCACGGAAGTTTGAAACTAAAAATATTGTTCCTTTATACGAAACAATGTATGAAAAAGCGATGGGCAAGGTATTTTCTTAACGTTTGTTTTATTGTTTTAATAAGCAATTGCCTTCTTTGCTGTAAAGCAAAAGAGGTTACTCCCAATGAATCACCAGGTTTTCCTTCTCGAGTTGAAATTCCATTTATAATATTGGCAGAAGGAACTCAAAGTAACTTCGAAATTCCTTTTCAAAATCAAGTAACTTCGCGGGAAGAGCTGTTTAGTCTTTATGTTAAATTTGGCAAAGTGGCACCAGTAATCGACTTTGACTCCTATTGGGTAGGTGTCGTGGCCTTGGGCCAAAAGAATACAGGCGGATATGGTGTACGTGTTTCAAATGTTATACGAAGTGGTTACGAAACCACGGTTGAACTAGTAGAAACAAAACCAAATGGCATGGCAACAATGGCACTGACTTACCCTTATGTTGTTTTTAAAATTCCGAAACAAGCGAATGACATGAAGTTCGAATTTGTAGACGAAAATTAATAAGTCGATCGAAATCGCTTTCAATATTCAATATACTCTGAAAAAACATTCATAAGCCTATAATGAAGCTATCAGATCCAAAGGAGCGTCTTTTTCAAACTCTGCTAAGCCCAGTGTTTCAATAAAATTATTGGAAAACACCTTAGCCATTTCCTTAGAAAGTAAGGCAGACCTGTATTCCTTCCAACGATTTATATCCATTCCGTACATATGCTGGGCTAAGTTTGGGAAGCCCCAATCAGCATTTTTACCCCAATGAATAGTGAATGGAATGTTGTTATCTTTCAATACTTCGATCATTCGTTTGGCATATTCTTCCAGGCTCATGAGTTTTTTTGACTTCTTCCATTGGATTCCGTCTATTTCAACCATACAAGTATATGGGAACCGTGAAAAAGCAAGCAATCCTTCCGATTTTTTGACAAATCGCATAGCAAAAATACCAGGAACAGGCCCTTCATCTCGCGTAAGCTTTGTTAGAACCTCAAGAGCCTTTCTGGAGTCACGATGATCCACACCAAAAGAACAAGCAAAGGCGCGCCCTTGATAACCCGCATCCCAAAATATTTCAGAGAGTTTCCCAATAATATCCTTTTTCACACCGCCTTTTTTCTCTTCAGGCATGATGGTTTTGTTTAGCGCCTTTATAAACTTTGGAATAGCTTTTGGGAACCTTTCAGAAATTTTAATCAATAAATAGATGAGATCTCTATATATAAACTCCTTCATAAAAGGAATTGGATCTCCGAATTTCTCTTTATACAAAGGATCGTACGGTTTCTTATAAATAGCTTCTATGACATATTCGCTCTCATTTCCGTAGGGATTAATAAAGACCTTATAATGATAGGGGCGCTTGCCTTTACCATTAGCATCAAGTTCCGTGGGAATCTTAAATTTAGAATTCTCAAAATCAAGCGTCTCGGCTAATTTTAAAGCCGTCTCTTTCTTAATTTTACGAACGTATCGTTTCAATAAATAATGGTCTTCGGCTTCAATAACAACGCCGTGAATAAACCCGAAAGAGCCTAAACCAACTAAAGCTGCATTGAAAAGACCATCATTTCTTATGATTTTTGCATTTATCGAAGTAGGTAATTTATCGCCTAATGCTGGTTTTGTATGTCGTTCTAAATAAACAATATCCTCTGGATTCGGTCCCGTAATGAGATTGAGTCCAACCACGTAGTCTTGTACCGATCCAACATCTACAGCTGAGCCATGTACACCAGTCGAGATACATCCTGCAATGGTTTGTCCATTACTTGCTCCTGTAGTTTTTAGGGATTTGCCTCTGTTTTCTAAATACTGCGATATCTCCTTGATCTGATTGCCACACTGAAGAAAATATAAGTTCTCACGCTTATAGCCAGAATCAACATGCATCTCTTCATCAGAAATCTCAAACTTAAGGTTCATATAGGCATTAAAATGCATCCGATCTTCGTGATGTGCTATTGACGACATAGACCATTTAGAACCAATAGAGCGAAACCCTTCATTATTTAAAGCGGCTTCTGCAATAAGTCTTTGCATTTCCAAAGCCGCATCATTATAACGATCTATGGATTCAAGCATCACTGCCTTCTTCTCTAGTTTGGTTTCTAGGAAGAACTTTAATGGGAAAGGGCCATTTTTATGCAGCGTGTCCCATCGCTGTCTTGGTGTAACATTGGTATTCGCCATGCTATTATAAATTTGGATCTTTTAAACAAACATACTTTACTTTCACTTTTCGCTTGCGTCCTAGAGTGACCGCATATAACAAAATTCCACCGAAAGTATTTTTAATCTGAACGGTATGAAGAGCGCCAGATTCGCAGTCTCTAATATTAATTGGATATTCATCGGTCGTAGTTTTCACCTTGATGATAGTGTCCAATTCTCGCACATAAAGACCACTTAATGCATCTTCGCGCTCATTGTCTTGAGGCTCTGCTTGTCCGTTTGATACTTTGAGTCTAACCGAATAGCAAGACATCAACAAAAACATCGACAGCAGTGCTACAGCAACTTTTATGGGTCTCATAATAAACCAGTTTTGGAGCAGCTAGTCAAAATTAGTAACCACCTACTTGATTGTAAAACATAAAGTTGCAATAAAATTTTGAAAAACAAAACAGGGTTTTACCTATATTTTTTAAAACAAAAACCCCTCAAATTGAGGGGTTCGTAAGTTTGTATGTTCAAGTATCGCTAAAACTGATAGCGAAGCGATAAGGCAATATCGAAATCGACATCATCTCTAAAATCGCCAAAACCAATTTCTGGTCTAAAATCTAACGCTATGAGTAAGGGAATGTCAAAATCATATTCAATACCAATATCTCCTGCTGCAAAAAAGTAGGTCTCATTGTCTGGATTGCCTGGAAAATCATTTCCAAAATCAATCTGTCCAACTCCACCACCAGCACCAACATACCAATTGAAGTTTCCGTCTAACACGAATACCCACTGATAAAGTCCGGTTAATTTGTATGCATCCACGTCGGAGCCACTATTCCAGCCCAGACCAAATTCTAGTCTGTTATTCTCGCTAAGGGCTCGTTGATAGTTAATTTCGGTTCCAAAACCATTGTTATCGCCTAAACGAATACCAATAGCGTTGTCTGCAATTCCTTGTGCTTGAGCACTTAGCCCAAATCCTACTACCGCAAGTAGTACTAAAAAGATGTTCTTCATAAAATAAGGTTTGTTGTTAATGATGTAAAACTATATAGATTAAAAGTATAAACTGTTAATCAATTATTAAAGTATTTCTTGGCAAAATTGGTGCCAGAAGTGTATCCAGTTCTCTATTTTTACCATATTACAAATGAAAAAAGCGTTAACACATCTTACAACGTACTTTGACGGCGATTTATTTTTCGACGATCTTCATAAAACCTTATACGCAACAGACGCCTCCGTATATCGCAAAATCCCTTTAGCCGTGGCCTATCCAAAGTCGGAGGATGGAATTAAACAACTCATTGAATTCGCTAGTGAGCACAAAACATCTCTTATACCAAGAACTGCAGGGACTTCCCTCGCAGGGCAATGTGTAGGTGAGGGGATTGTTGTTGATGTTTCAAAATATCTAACCGAAATCATTTCCGTAGACACAAAAACTAAGACGGTACGTGTACAGCCAGGGGTGATTCGTGATGAACTAAATACATATTTAAAAGATTTTGGGCTCTTCTTTGGACCGAATACTTCAACAAGCAATCGTTGTATGATTGGAGGTATGGTGGGAAATAATAGTAGCGGAACCACCTCTATTCAGTATGGAGTGACTCGCGACAAAGTGTCATCGTTGAAAACGGTATTGGCTAATGGTGAGACCGTTATTTTTTCCGGAATTTCTTCGGAAGCATATAAAGTGAAGGCTCAATTGGATACATTGGAGGGAAATATTTATCGCACTATTTATTCTGAATTATCTTCGGAAGAGACTCACGCTGAAATCAAACGAGAGTTCCCAAAACCTGAAATTCACCGCCGAAACACAGGCTACGCAGTGGATGCTTTGCTGGACACCGAACTATTCAGTAAAAATTCAGAATTAATAAATCTATCTAAACTCCTCTGCGGAAGTGAAGGTACATTGGCTTTCACCACTGAAATTACCCTACAACTGGACGAATTACCACCAGTTTTCACATCCATGGTAGTAGCGCAATACCTGACACTTGAAAACTGTTTAAACGATGTCCACGTGGCCATGCAACACGATTTGCATACTTGTGAGATGATAGATGATGTTATTCTGGAATGCACACGTCAAAATAAGATGTACGAGCCCTATCGATTTTTTGTGGAAGGAAATCCTAAGGCATTGCTATTATTGGAATTAAAAGCCAATTCAGAAGAAGCGTTGCAACTACAAACAGCAGCCCTGTCTGCGTCACTTCAGGCATCTGGACTTAGTTATACCGCACCTATTTTAAAAGGACAAGAAATAGAAATGGCCTTAGAACTGCGAAAAGCAGGCTTGGGTCTTTTGGGTAATATGGTAGGGGATAGGAAAGCCGTAGCTTGTATTGAAGACACCGCGGTCGCCTTATCCGACTTGCCCAGCTATATTTCCGAGTTTACGGCACTAATGACGCAATATGATCAAAAAGCGGTCTATTATGCCCATGCAGGAGCGGGAGAGCTTCATTTACGGCCTATTTTAAATCTGAAGACTGGCGAAGGCTTAGATTATTTTAGAAAGATCACCACCGAAGTCGCAAAACTGACAAAAAAATATCGTGGGTCCTTTTCTGGGGAACACGGAGATGGCATCGTGCGCGCCGAATTTCTGGAAATGCAAATCGGAACCAAGAATTTTGAATTGCTAAAGCGCATTAAAAATGCCTTCGATCCACAAAATATATTCAATCCGGGCAAAATAACTGACGCCTGGCCCATGGACGCCTCTTTGCGTAATGAGCCGGATGTACCAATAGTTGGGGTATCAAGCTTTATGGACTTTAGTGATTCGGAAGGAATCCTGAGATTGGCCGAAAAATGTAACGGGAGTGGGGATTGCCGTAAGTCGGCTAGTGCTGGGGGAACAATGTGTCCCAGCTATCAAGCGACCAAAAATGAGAAGGATTCCACTCGAGGAAGGGCCAATATGCTTCGAGAAGTGCTTACCCAAAGTGAAGCGGTTAATAAATTCAACTCGGCCGATCTAAAAGAAACCTTCGATCTCTGTTTGAGCTGTAAAGCTTGCGCAACCGAATGTCCGAGCAATGTGGACATGGCTACTGCCAAGGCCGAGTTTATGTATCAATACAATAAAGAGAATGGAATATCGTCGTCGGATAGACTCTTTGGAATGAGCAGCGTCTATAATAAAAGAGCATCACGTTTCCCACGAATTGCAAATTTTCTATTTAGTAATTCAGTAACGGCAAATATTATTAAATCGAAAGGCAAGATTGCTAGTGCAAGACGATTGCCTAATATTTCAATTAAAAGTTTCAGTAAGATATCTCAATCATTTAAAAAAGAAGAGATTAAAGAGAATAGAGAAGTTATTTTATTCGTGGATGAATTCAGTAATTATCTAGAGGCAAATATAGCCGAAGACTGTTATCATTTACTTACCACTTTGGGCTATCAAGTCACTATTATAGATCATTTGGACAGTGCTCGAGCGCTCCTAAGCAAGGGATTTTTGGAAGAAGCGAAAACACATGCCTCTTTAAATGTTGGTTATTTGAAAAACAAAGTTTCAAAGGAGGTGCCGTTAGTAGGTATAGAACCTTCTGCCATCTTAGGGTTCCGAGACGAATACCTTCGGTTGGTGGACGATGTAGCGTCTGCCCAAATCATTTCAGAAAACACCTTTCTCGTGGAAGAGTTTCTTGCTTCGGAAATAGAAAAAGGCAGCATTACTCCAGCCCAGTTCACTTCCGAAGAAAAACAAGTAAAGATCCACGTGCACTGCCATCAAAAGGCATTGAGCAATCAAAAAGTAACCTTCGACATCCTGAATTTACCCTTAAACTATAAACCAACCATCATTCCGTCTGGCTGCTGTGGCATGGCAGGTAGCTTTGGTTATGAAAAGGAACATTACGAGCTAAGTATGCAAATTGGGGAGTTGAAACTATTTCCTTCGGTTAGAAAAGCTTCAGAAAACACTATTATTGCTGCCAATGGCACTAGTTGTAGGCATCAAATAGAAGATGGCACCCAACGAAAAGCGCTGCACCCAGTGACCATTTTGAGGCAGGCATTGGCCTAAATCCCTTATTTCGTTGGAAGTAGAGATTCTATTTCTCTATTCAAAATCCTATTTTAAGATTCGGTTGGAATGGGTATATTTGTTGAAAAGCACCCCATGGCAGGAAACACCTTCGGAACAATCTTTAAACTCACCACTTTTGGTGAATCTCATGGCCCTGCATTGGGAGGAATCATAGACGGTTGCCCAGCAGGAATAGAGTTAGATTTCGAAGCCATTGAAGCCGAAATGCAGCGCAGAAAGCCAGGCCAGTCCTCGATTGTGACACAACGGAAAGAGCCAGACTCCATAAAATTCCTCTCAGGGATTTTTGAAGGTAAAACGACCGGAACACCTATTGGGTTTGTTATTGAAAATACCAATCAGAAATCCAAAGACTACTCGCATATAAAAGATACGTATCGCCCTTCGCATGCCGATTATACCTACGATCAGAAATACGGCATTCGAGATTACCGAGGAGGCGGACGTTCGTCAGCGAGAGAGACTGCCAGTAGGGTCGCGGGTGGTGCCATTGCGAAACAATTCTTAAAAGACATTAAAATTACAGCCTATGTTTCGGGAGTTGGCGAGTTACAACTGGATAAACCTTACAAAGACTTAGATTTTTCAGAAATAGAAAAAAACCCTGTGCGCACGGCAGATGCTCAAATGGCGGTGCAAATGGAGGATTATATTAAGGAAATCCGTAAGCAGGGAGACACGGTGGGTGGTATGATTAGCTGCGTGATCGAAAATATGCCGGTGGGTCTTGGAGAGCCTGTGTTTAAAAAATTACATTCTGAATTAGGGATGGCTATGTTGTCAATCAATGCCGTTAAAGGATTTGAATACGGCAGCGGATTTGCAGGAACTCGTCTCAAAGGAAGCGAGCATAACGATTTGTTCAATCCCGACGGAAGTACCCAAACCAATTATAGCGGAGGTGTACAAGGTGGGATAAGTAACGGAGAAGATGTATATTTCAACGTCGCTTTCAAACCGGTAGCTACCATTATGCAAAAGCAGGAGACTATCAATAGTGAAGGGGAGACCGTGGAAATGCAAGGAAAAGGTCGGCATGACCCCTGCGTAGTACCCAGAGCGGTACCTATTGTGGAGGCGATGGCTGCTTTAGTTTTAGCCGATTTTGTTTTACTGAATAGACTTTCAAAAATATAAGTAACGATATATGAAAAAATTAGCACTACACTGGAAAATCTTAATAGGAATGGTACTTGGGGTGATATTCGCCTTGATTATGACCAAAATTTCATGGGGGCCGGGCTTCATTAGTGACTGGATCAAGCCCTTCGGAACTATTTTCATTCAGTCGTTGAAGCTAATTGCGATCCCATTAATCTTAGCCGCCTTGATCAAAGGTATCTCCGATTTAAAAGATATTTCAAGTCTGTCCAAAATGGGAACCCGAACCATTATTACTTATGTCATTACTACGGTCATCGCTGTTTCCATCGGTTTATTGGTGGTGAATGCCGTTCAACCAGGAAAAACCATTACAGAAGAAACTAGAAACGAATTAGTTGAAGCCTATGGCGGAGATGCTGAGGCGAAGAGGCAAGCGGCCATGAAACAAAAGGAAGCTGGGCCATTACAAGCTTTGGTGGATCTTGTTCCTGAAAACATTTTTAGTGCAGCTGGAAGCAATAGAAATATGCTTCAAGTGATTTTCTTTGCGGTCTTTTTTGGTATCGGACTCATATTAATTCCGGAGAAAAAAGGAAAGACAGTCAAGCATTTCTTTGATGGAGTGAATGATGTTATTCTCAAAATGGTCGATCTCATCATGTTGGCGGCCCCTTATGGGGTGTTTGCCCTGTTGGCTGCATTAGTAGTCGAAGCTCCGAGCGCCGATTTATTTGCCGCACTGGCCATGTATGCACTCTGCGTCGTTGGAGGATTGTTACTCATGGTAGTTTTATACATCATTATTGTAAAAATATTTACTAAAAAGTCTCCTTCATTCTTTTTGAGTGGAATAGCTCCAGCACAATTGCTGGCCTTCTCGACCAGTTCGAGTGCGGCTACCTTGCCCGTTACAATGGAACGAGTTACCGAACATTTGGGAGTGGATGAAGAAGTTGCCAGTTTTGTTCTTCCCGTAGGAGCCACCATTAATATGGATGGAACAAGTCTTTATCAGGCTGTTGCAGCACTATTTATAGCACAAGCCTTTGGAATGGATCTTTCTTTGAGCGTTCAATTGGGAATCATAGCTACGGCTACCTTGGCGTCTATTGGATCCGCCGCGGTTCCTGGAGCAGGAATGGTGATGCTTGTGGGTGTTTTAGGCTATGCTGGTATTCCAGAAGCTGGATTGGCCTTAATCTTTGCTATTGACCGTCCTTTAGATATGTGCAGAACCGTAATCAATGTTACTGGTGATGCTGCTGTTTCTATGTTGGTTGCAAAATCGCAAGGGAAACTGGGCGAACCTCATGTCAAGGATTGGGATGATCACTATGAAGAAGTCAAGTAATTCATAAATTCGGACTCGAGATTCTTGAATTGTAGGTAAGAGGCAGCTTTACGGCACCTCTAAGACTATTTTATATTTATCTTTAACCCAACAATAACTAGCGTTTAATTTCTCCCTTATAAAACGAATCTGTTCTATGTTTTGTCTTAAACGTCACGACTATGAGGATTCCTTTGTTCCTATTTATTTTTGCCTATTGCAACTCAAACTATGCTCAGGTGGGTATCGGAACAATTACGCCCGCCAGTTCCTCGATGCTTGAAATTAGTAGTAGTTCTGATGGTGGGCTTTCTTTTGGAGGTTTTATGCCTCCCAGAGTGCCTACCATTGCGAATAGAAATAGTATCTCCCCCGCTATAGTCGATAAAGGACTTATTCTATTTATAGATGAAACAGATTGTCTCCAGTTATGGAATGGCTCCGCTTGGGAGAACATTCATTGCCTAAACACCTCTTTACCCACTGGAACCTATCAAAATTTCGATTTGAGCACCAGTTGGGGGCACAGCTCGGACGTTCCATTCTTCGATAATGGTTCCGGTGGATTTTTTGGCATAACGGACAGCAGCAATGGCGGTTTTAGTAATATAACTAGCTTAACCAACAACTTTCTGGGCATTTTGGATTTAGACGACGAAGGAGTTAACGGAACCTCAGGTTTCGCAACGATCACCTTCAATACGATTAACACATCCTCAGCATTAAGCGGCGCTATCTTATCTTTTGACTATGAGTTCTTCGAGTTTGACATTGGAGATGATGCTTTTTATACGGTCTTAATTGATGGTATTGCCCAAGCGGAGGTGCAGCTTATTAATGGCTTAAGTAACCTTTCACTAAACGGAAGCGTTGCGGTTAATATTCCGCCCGGCACTTTGAGTGTGGGGCTAAGTATTCGCATTCGACAGGATGGGGCAGGGGACTATGCAGGTTTTGATAACTTCGCTTTGGTTCCAAATTAGTGGCATAAAAAAAACCACTACAAGAGTGGTCTTTTTTTATATTGTATCAAGAAATTAAATTATCCTTCCTTCTGAATTTCAACAGCATGTGGGTAAGGAATTTCAATTCCTGCAGCATCAAGAGCTTCCTTCGCTTTTTCAAGTGTTGCGAAGTAAACATCCCAGTAATGTTCTGCTTTAACAGATGGCCGAACAGCAAAATCTACAGAGCTATCACCCAAACCAGAAACTTCTACCAATGGAGCAGGATCATCAAGTACTTTTTCCTGTGAAGTTAGCACCTGCATAAGTACTTCCTTCGTTTGTTTGATGTCCGCATCGTAGCTAACACCGATCGTATGAAAAATCTTTAAAACACCCTCAGCGCTATAGTTTGTGATATTCCCATTGGATAAAATTCCATTGGGAATGATGACTAATTTATTTTGAGGTGTTACAATCTTGGTTGTGAATATTTCAATTTGTTTTACTTCCCCTAATTCTCCTTGAGCTTCAATAAGATCTCCAATTTTAAAGGGCTTGAATATCATTATAAGTACTCCTCCAGCAAAATTAGACAGAGAGCCCTGAAGTGCCAATCCAACAGCCAAACCTGCTGCGGCCAAAATAGCGGCGAATGAAGTAGTTTCAATTCCTAAATTGCCCAATATCAATATAATCAATAGAATCTTTAATGACCAACTAACTAAATTTTTAAGGAATTTTTGAAGACTTACATCATAATTCGAGTTGGACATTACTTTACCCAAGACTCGCGTCAATTTTCGAATCACCCATGACCCTACAATCCATATAACAATGGCTCCAATAACTTTTAATCCATATTCAGAACCTATTTCTATTCCTTTGTCAATCCACTTTTGATAATCCATGTGAGTATATTTGATAATTCAACAGTCCAAAGAAACGAAAGATTTCAAAATTTTCCACAGCGCGCAGGGATTAATTGGTAGTTAAAATTGGTATTTGGGCGAAAATAAATTAACCGGAATTCAATTAGATCTTGTGATCATTTTTCGAATTATATTTTCTTTCGAATATCTCAACTTCAAGTTTTGTGATTGTTGTAGAATTGTTATATTTAAATTCAATTAAAAACCAATCAATATGAACGTTTGTTTCATCATGTATCCATGGGAAGAAATGGATCCCGAAAACGACTCAACGCTAGCAATGATACACGAATTTGCTAAGCGAGGTCATGGTATGGCCATCACAACCCCAGCTAATTTAACCATTCGAGATAGCGTAGCATTTGCTTTCTGTAGATGTCTTAAAAGAGCCGAAAAAATATCGAACAATCTCAAGTCCTTTCATGGGAAAGCAGAATTTTATGACGAAATGCTTCCTTTGGCCGGTTTTGATGTAATCATATTGAGAAGCAATCCACCTTTGGATATGATCATGCTCAACTTTTTGGATAGCGTTAAAGACGATGTTTTCATTATGAATGATCTTGACGGAATTCGTCGTGCCAATAATAAATTATATACTGCTGTGTTCGAGGACGAGAAGAATGAAATTATTCCGCGAACGCATGTAACTAAAAACAAAGAATACCTCAAGAAAGTTATTAAAGAAGGGCCAGATCGAATGATTTTAAAGCCACTCAATGGTTTTGGGGGTTCTGGAGTTATTCTTATTGAAAAACGGGCTATGCTTAGCATCAACTCGTTGTTAGATTTCTACATTGACAATCATGATGGAACTTCCAACTATGTGATTTTACAGGATTATATACCTGGCGCGGATCAAGGAGATGTTCGTATTCTTATGCTTAATGGCCAAGCTATTGGCGCTATGCGTCGTGTTCCTGGGGAAGAAGATCATCGCTCCAATGTGAGCGCTGGTGGAACTGTTCAAAAGCATTCACTTTCTAAGCAAGAAAAGGAATTGTGCCGTCGTATTGGTCCGAAACTAGTAAAAGACGGCCTCTACTTTGTTGGGATCGATGTCATAGGTGGTATGTTGGTTGAAGTAAATGTGATGTCTCCTGGAGGGATAACTTATATCAATAAGGTGTACAAATCAAAAATTCAAGAGAAAATCATCGATTTCGTGGAGGACAAAGTTCAAGAGCGCGTCACTGCTTTTGAAAGAAGGCAAAAGCTACGTCAACATGTTAAAGAGGCCTAAAGTATTTTGCTGGTAAAGACGAAGTTAAATTCTAAAATTCTGTTGTAGATGCAGCGATTATCCGTTTCAGAAATTATCCATAAAATTAACAACGAAGAGTTATTCGAAGCCGTTTCGGACGATTATTCTTTTACACTGAAAATAGACCAATATGTACCTTATGCGTGCGGTGCGGTTCATGATGGACATCAATTCCGTAAAGAACTTTGGGAACAATGTCTTCATAGTGAATACGATCGCTGGTTTGAAGAAGATCCGCGCACCAAGGAATTCGTAAAAACACACCCCATTATCATTGCTGGTTGTGATAGCCGTTTCGAATACGACCTCAATCGTGACCCTGAAAATGCCGTCTACGAGGACGCCTGGGGTAAAAAACTCTGGAGAAGTCCACTGTCTAAAGAGCAACATAATAAAAGCCTAAGTAAGCATCAGGAGTTTTACAAAGTGGTTGGCGCGCTTATCTCCAAATTGGAAGAAAAGTTTAGCGTGTGCGTTGTTTATGACATGCATAGTTATAACTGGCGTCGTTGGGATAGAGAAGTTCCTGTCATAAATCTGGGCACTGCCAATATAGACAATGAGCGGTTTGGAAATTTGGTCGAAGATTGGCGACAATCCCTATCAGAATTGGTGCTTCCCAATGGTATCAACAGTACTTCTAAAATTAATGACACCTTTCAAGGCAATGGATATTTCTTGAAATATATTACGAAAAACTTTAAAAATACCTTAGTTTTGGCAACTGAGTTCAAGAAAATTTATTGTGACGAAATGGGGCAAATTATGTATCCTGAAGTGGTTTCGGCTATCGAACAACAGCTTCAGCATAAAATAAAAGAGCACGCCGATTCTTTTTATAAGGCCCAGAAGAAATAATGTGTAAAGTATAACGACTATAGCTCGTGAAACTTATGAAATAGAACACATTATTTAATTAAAATGTATGACGTATCTCGAAGCCATCATAGAAACACATCCTAATCTTT
>Ga0316205_10004155_pt1 | contig 12912 bp, 12 predicted proteins | sample 3monthpyrite_MG_FD_204941 | JGI IMG/M metagenome (GOLD analysis project Ga0316205, IMG submission 204941) | Microbial mat bacterial communities from mineral coupon in-situ incubated in ocean water Damariscotta River, Maine, United States -... | ecosystem: Environmental > Aquatic > Marine >... | reverse complement strand
TACAAAATTGTACTGGCTCCTACAAGGGAACCCAACGAACACATCTCCAGATTGGGTAGGTTTAACGAATCCTGATTACCTCCCCCTTCTTGACACTTGGAGAGCGGGGCAATATGCTGCGCCAGCTGCTGCCATAGGATTATGGGCAGGACTTAAGGCTATGGCGAACTTCCAAGTAGACGGTGCTAGCGTTGCCGCATCTCAACAAATTTATAATGGTGTGATGGCCTTCGAACATTGTGATGAGTGGTTCAAATGGGTAGATCCCACAATTAAGAATAAACCTGCAGATTCCACTGCTGCTGGAGTGTATGACTTCCGTGATACAGCGATTGTTCCTTGGGGACCAGCTGATGCTCAATTTTTCACTGCATGGGAAGAAGAATGGTTTGGTCTCTGCTCTGTATTGCCTTATGGCAGAAGTTCCACAGATTCGGCAATAGGTAAATACGGATGGCTCAACGGTAGCAATGGCGACACGCTAACTCCTAGAGCATTATACTATGCCGTAAAAGACATCTTCAGTAACTAACAAAAGATATAAGGGATGCGTTCCTAAGTAGAAACGAGCTTTCTTCTATTGGGGCGCATCCTTCTTTTAATCTTTTCTGAAGTCGTCTTTTGTTTGGACAAAATGACTTCGTCTGTGCTAACCAAACCTCAACCCTAGCAGATAAGTGTTTCAACCAATTAACTCCATGACCAGTTCAAATCCTCTACAAAGGGGATTTTTAAGCGAAGCAGGTCTTTCTTAAAATCCGCAGGGTTGATCTGTGCCTTGGGAACAACCAACGAAGTACCAACAGCCAATTGCAGAAAGAAGTAGTCGCCCGTCTCTGCAACGCTTTCAAATTCAGACCTTTTTACATCTCCTTCTCCAAGATTGTCTTTCACGTGGATGCGATCGGGAAATGTCTCCAGTGTTTCCTCCATACCAAAACGACTGGAATAGTTCGCCTTAATGAATCTACGGTAGTTCAATTTGTGTTTCCATAGAAAGTACTTGCCGTAAAAGAAGAACGTAAGTACGACCATTATGGCGAAATATGTTCCCAAAGCAACCTCGTTCTGTGTGAAGAAATAACCCGAAAAAGCGATTGATGCGAGCATAAGAATAAAACGACCATTTCGTCGCTTCTTCTCCACAACCTCCGATTTGGATGCCGTGTAGAGTTGAAAGGTCAACAAGTCTTCAAGATCAATTTTATAGGTGTACTTCATAGCTTTTTGCATTCATTCGGTGCAAAGGTATTGTTCGGGAGGAGAAAATGGTAATTCTAGAATGATTTCTGGATGAGAGCAGCTCAATTCCCAACCACAAAAAAAGTCTCTCCAAAAATGAAGAGACTTTCCTATCAAATATTACCAAACCCTCAATTCGTAATATTGATAAACAATTTCTGACTTAAATAGTTAGAAGTTATTCTACCTCCTGAAAGGTTCGATTGCTCCAAGCCTTTGGAAGATTCTCGTTCAATTTGAATCTCTGCAGAACCTGGAATTAAGTCCATTAATTTATTTTGATCCAAAATGATGTGTGTACTTCCGACAGAGTGAATTGTCCATGATCTTGTAGTCGTTTGCGCTCCACCACTGATTGTGACTCTTATCGATTCGCCAGCTTGAAGCGAGTTCCCTGTCCACGGTAAGAAGAAATTACCACTCTGACTGATATTCGTTATTCCAAAAGGAAGCTCAATGTACGAAAGCGAAGAAACACTGTTTGTATATACCGTTTCCTCAAGGTCACGGTAAGTAAATGCTCCACCTTGTGCGCTTCCTGATCGCTTTAGTTGATAGTTTCCTGCTGAATTTCTCCATGTCAAGCCTTCTCCATTAAATTCAACACGCGCTGGATGAGTCAATTCAATCTTGGTTCCGCTGCTGTTGTCCACTCGAAAAGTGGCAGTCATCGTAGATTCGTTCTTTTCAGAATTGTAAACGTATTCGTAATTCGAATAGATTCTTTGTTGATCTATATTGTTCGAGTCTTCTCTTTTACACGACGTAAAGAAAAGTACGCCGATCAAAAGGATTCCTAGGGTACTTGTTCTTTTCATAATTCAATGTATTAATAGGTTGACAAGCCTAATTCCAAAGAACGTACCAAAAGAAGGCGTTAAGAAGTATTTAACAAATCATTAAAATCAATTCCGATTATCATAGCTGAGGAAGATTACAAGTGGTTTAGATCTTTGGAGGTTGATTAGCTAACCCTCGTCTTCTCTATTCCCAAAGACTATTTACCCTTATGTATCCCATGTCACATATAGAACGGGGATCCACACATACCTTTGTATACTTACCAATGAAAAATTATATGACAATCAATGATTTAATAAAACTGATAGCAGGAAGCTTCGTTTTAACTTCCGTTATTTTAGGATACTTCATTAATGAATACTTCTTTTTCTTTACAGCATTCGTAGCTGTTAATTTGATCCAATCTAGTTTTACGAAATGGTGTTTAATGGATAAAATATTGAAGAAAATTGGGGTTAAAGAAAGCGGTGACAGTTGCTCTATTTAATTTGACAATGCCATCACCTTCTGTACTAAAAGCAAACGTCTTACTCTGTCTGGTTAAAAACTCCATCGCAATCGGAGAAATACAGCATTACTTACATTTGTGAATTTCGAATCAACCTCTGAGAAAAGGATCTGACCCACAAAATCAATGTCCCAGTTTTCTTTAATCGAATAGTTCAAGGTTGGAATTAAGAAAACACCATTGATAGATGGAAGGTACATAATGGACATTCCACCACCAGCGATTGGGTTAAAGCTTCCTGCCAACTGAACAAAACCAGCAAATTGGGTAGGCATTAAGTTTTTGGCTGATAAGGCCGAACCCGTTACTTGAAGCTGTGTTAAATCGGTGTTTGTAGACCCGTGGCTGTTGTATAAACCTGCTATATTGATGTACAAGCCTTTTTCAAAGGTATAATCAAATGAGATGGAGGAAGACAATACGCCTGTTGTATCCTCAAATCCCCGTCTCGGATGAAAATAGGTCGCTTCACCCTTAAACCCAATCTTCTTCAAGTTTCCTGCCCAACCAAATCCTGCGACCACATCTTGGAAATAATTGGCTCCTATAAATTGAAAGTCGTATCCCTTTTTATTGAATTTGTACAAGCCCGCAATGATTGAATGATCCAGATCTTCCCCTGGTTTATAGGCCAGTTCAATTTGCGACATGGGCTTGTTATAATATTGGACGCGGACGGCATCCGAACCGGGGCGTTCCTGATAATCAAAATCGATAAAATTATAGGCGTTGAACAAATCGTTCGGATTCCACGCCAAGTTCATTCCCCAATTGATTCGTTGACGACCGAGTCGTACATTCCACTTACCTCTGTTGAATTCTACATTCGCACGGTCAATAGTTGAATTGATTACCAAGGAGTTCGTTTCCAAAACATTCCATGACATGTCAACTGCTCCCGGATCGTGGTCAATCAGATCTGCAAAAAAGGGATTTAGCTTTTGTGTCTCCCCATAAAAGATCCGGTTGCGCATTCCTATGGAAAAGATCCAATATGAATTTGGATAATACTTGAAATTTAGTCGGTTGTGAATAAGGTTGTCCGTGTAGATGTCCTTCACCGTTACAAATTGATTGGTATTCATGTACTTGACATATCCCCCAAAGTCAATTTTTTCTTTCCATTTCTTCTCCTTGGGTTCCTCTTCACTCACCTCATCATCCTGCGCAAAAACTGGAGCCGACAAAATCAGCAAAAGAAATAGGATTCCATAAACTGGTCTAAATCTCATTCTCCCTTTTCTCGTCAGAGATTATTTTTCCATCTTCCATGGTGATTACGCGCCTCGCCCTGTCGATTACACGTTGATCGTGCGTAGAGAAAATGAATGTGATTCCTTCTTCCTTGTTCAATCGCGCCATGATGTCCAGAAGATTTTCCGTGGATTTAGAATCGAGGTTGGCTGTTGGCTCATCTGCCAAGATATACGCTGGTTTTGGAGCCAATGCTCTTGCCACTGCAACACGTTGTTGTTGACCTCCCGACATTTGATTTGGCCGTTTTTTCATAATGTCACCCAGACCTACAGCTTTGAGCAATTCGGTTGTTCTAGCCTCGCGCTCCGCTTCTGAAGCTCCTTGCAGTAACATCACAAAGCCAACATTTTCCTTCGCTGTCAACACGGGAATCAAGTTATACGCTTGAAAAACAAAGCCAATGTGCTTCATTCTAAAGTCAATGAGTTTATTCCCCTTTAGTTTTGTGATGTCTTGATCATCGACAAAAACACTCCCAGAAGTCGGGTCGTCCAATCCACCGATGGCATTCAAAAGCGTTGTTTTTCCTGAACCAGAAGGTCCAACAACTGCGGTAAACTCACCGTTTTCAATTTCTACAGACACTCCGTCGAGTGCGTGAATTTCATAATCTCCTTGTTTGTAGACCTTCGTCAGGTCGGTCGTTTTAATTACGCTCATACGCTTATTATTAAATGGCTCTTACTGCTTCCGCAGGGTTATATTTTAGTGCTTTTCTTGCAGGATATATCGAAGAAATTGAGGCTGCAATCATTATCATTAGGGTAATCATTCCATAAATTGATGCATCGAGCTTGGTGTAGACCATCGGGTCATATCCAAATTGATACATGGCATCTTCAACGTTCATTAGGTTGATTCCATAGGCTCCGAAATAACTGATGGTTCCCCAAGAAAGTAGCAATCCGATCGGGGCTGCAGCCAATGAAAGAAAGACGGTTTCAAACATAATCATCGTGAAGACCTTTCGTTTGTTCATTCCAACACAGAGCAGCATTCCCAACTCACGTTTTCGTTCAAGGACAGCCATCAACATCGTGTTGACGATCCCAAAGGTGAGTGCGAAAATGATAATCGACAAAATAATCATGATGGAAGTTCCCATCATTTCATCCGTATAGCCCAATTCTGGAGATACGACATTCCAAGGTCGCGCTTCGATGTCCGTGAACTTTGTATTGATCGCATCTGCTACGGAACCTGCATCTTCTAGTGTGTTACATAAGATTGCTAGCTCATGAATGGTCTTTTCTGTCATTAGCAATTCGTTCAAGTCGTCTTGCTTAACGAACACATGGGCTTTGTCAAACCCTCCATTTCCCGAAGAATAAACGCCCTCCGTTTTAAAGCCAATACTCACCGACGTCGTATCTGCGGTAATGAAACTCAAGCTCACCGATTTTCCGGCATCCAACTTTAAATCATCCGCAAGGGACCTCCCCACAATTATTGGGTTGTTCTTTATTTGATTGAGATATGTTCCTGTATCCAGGCGATCGTAAATCGTCGTCACCGTCTTTTCCATTAGTGGATCAACCCCAACAATTTTAACATTTTTGAAGCCATGCGCCGTGGTTACCGTTCCGTCTACAATGGTTCGTTCGGTAACCGATTTAACACGTTTCTCAGACGCTAAGAGTTTTCTCAGTTCTACAAGCGTCGCTGGATTGATGTTATTGACTAACTTCTCATCCTTAATGTAGCTTTTCGCATGAATTTTAAGATGGGAAACCTGTGTTTCAATGGTCGATCTTTTACTCTGATCCATCATTCCGATGGAGAGCGAGACAACAAATAGACCTGCCCAGATCCCCATCACAACGGATGCAAAAACAACACCGCTTCGCAATTTGTTTCTCCAGACATTTCTCCAAGCTATTTTTATGATTGTTTTCATAAATTAAAGTTTCATCGCCTCAATTGGCTTTAGTTTTCGTATTGATAGAACTGGATAAAGAAGTAATATGACAGAAAGCACGAGAACGATGCTTGCGTGATTGACAGCAATCATGTAATCAGTGCTGAATGGGATCACCGCTTCAAAACCATAATTTTCCATTAGCTCTGCCTGCTCTCCTTGAATAACAATTGGGTTCGCATGGAAATAATAAGCTATTGGCGTTACCGCAGCGATTCCAACAATAACTCCCATAAAATTAATTATGATGTTTTCGATAACTACCATCGCCATCGATTTCCCTTTTCTCATACCGATTGCCAAGAGTACTCCGAGCTCATATTTTCGTTCCTGCGTCGCCATTAAAATGGTTCCGAACATAACAAAGGTGATAATCATGTACAAGATGAAGTTCATGATCCACCCCTTTGCCGCACTGGTGTCAAGCGTTTGTTTTAGTTCAGGATCCATTTCAGGCCAGGTCATCACTTCATAGTTCTCTCCAACGATGGCTTCGATTTCCTTCTTTGTTTGATCCAATTTGTCGGGGTGCTTCACATCAATGAGCAGAGCGGTTAGCAACTCAGGAGCACCAATGTATTCCTGCAAATCTTCCATTGTCATGTAGGCAATTATGCGGTTCAACTCAGGCATGTGTAAGTCAATTGTTCCTGCCAGCGTGTAAAGGCCTGCCGCTGTTGCTCCTTGATATCCTTGACCCAAAAAGACAATCGTGTCACCAATTTTCGCATTGATATATTCAGCCAATTCTTCGCCCATCAGAATTTCCTGCTTTCCAACTTCAGGGAATTCTCCAGCAGTAATGTTCTTGGTGATTTTTTCCGGAAGTCCCTTTGATTGGTCGTAGCCCATAACGAAGGTCCCTCGCGAAACGACTCCTGTACTGCTCAAGGTTCCCGTTTCCAGTTTCTTGTCAACAGCAATGACCTCTTCTAAATTCGTGATTTTGTCTAGCGAAACATCGCTCGCGTAAAAACCGTTGTCCAAGATTTGCTCATCCCAAAAACCCTTGTTGTGTACTTGAATGTAACCGAGGTTGTTATTCACAATGGACTCTAACATCTGCTCCTCCATTCCTTGCTGCATGGAACGCATTCCAACGGCAAAAAGCACGGCAAAGGCAATTGCTGAGATCGTAATAAACGTTCTTCTGCGATTACGCCAAATATTCTTCCAAGCCAGCTTTACTATCATACGTACCTACAGTTTCATTGCGTCTACAGGTTTCAATCTTCGAATAAAGAGGAAAGGATACAACATCAACACCATTGAAATTACTACGATGACTGTTGCATGATCAATTGCTATTTCTGGGTTTATACTAAAAGGAATCACGGGGTCAAACCCAAAGTTTTCATAAAGTTCTGCGGATTCTCCTTGAAGGACAATAGGATTATAGTGAAAATAATACGCAATCGGTGCGACCATCATTATTCCTACAAGAGCCCCAATAATACTAATGATTACGTTTTCGACAGCCACCATCACCATTGATTTTCTACGCTTCATACCGATGGCGATTAGAACACCCAATTCGTACTTACGCTCTTGTGTTGCCATGAGAATGGTTCCAAACATTACGAAGGTTAGAATCATGTACAGAATAATATTCATGATGATTCCCTCGGCAGAACTAGAATCAATCAACTGCTTCAACTCAGGATTCATTTCGCTCCATGTCATTACACGGTAATCATCACCCACAATTTTTTGAATCTTCTTTTTTGTTTCGTCAACATCGTCTGGGTTTTTCACATCCACCATCAGCGATGTAATTAGGTTCGGAGCACTGATAAATTCCTGTAAGTCAGACATCGGCATGTACGCCACCATCTGGTTGAGTTCTGGAATGTGCATATCAATCGTTCCCGAAAGAACATACAGACCAGCAGCCGTTGCCCCTTGAAATCCCTGACCAAGAAACACAACGGTGTCTCCAACCTCAGCTTCCAAATACGATGCAAGTTCTTCACCTAAAACGATCTCCTGTTTACCTATTTCTGGTAGGTTCCCAGCCGTAATATTGTTGACTATTTTTTCCGGTGCCGCTTCCGATTGATCATAACTAAGGATAAATGTCCCGCGTGAACTCATTCCTGTGCTGCTCAAGGTTCCCGATTCCAACTTCTTCTCAAGTCCCAGAATCTCCTTCAACTCAAGAAGCTTTTCTACGGGAACGTCTTCATGGTAAAATCCATTCTCAAGAATTTGATCGTCCCAGAAATCCTTTCCCTGAATTTGAATATAGCCAATGTTATCTTTGACGATTGATTCAAGCATTCGCTCTTCCAGTCCGGCACGCATTGATCGCATCCCAGCCGCAAACAGCACTGCAAAGGCAATCGCTGAAATCGTTATAAACGTTCTTCTGCGATTACGCCAAACATTTTTCCATGCAAGCTTAAGAATCATTGATCGCTACTTTAGTCGTTTGATGTATTGCGTGGTGAACATCTCATCATTTACGGTGATGTTAAATTCTGCCTTTGTGTATTTCATCCTCGTTTTTTGTCCCTTTTTGTTCGCAGGGATCACCTCCATTGTAGTTGGAATCACCTTGCCCCCTAGTGTTTTAACATCCTTTCCCAAAATGGTGTTTACTAACTTGTTGTCCTCGTCATAAAACCTTGTCTTCAACTGCAAATAATTCTTTTTAGAAATCCAGATGTAGATTTTTCCCCATATAGAATTGACATTGGCTTTTGGTGTGAGCAAAATTTTATAACACTCCAAACCCTCAACTGTTTCCGTTCCGAGAATCTTCTTCGTATAGTCTTTTTTCAAGGACGATTCTTTCACTAAATCATCGTTCGTCATATCTGTTCCCATCCAAGACTGGGTCAACATTGAAGGCGGCATTTTAATCGTTCGTTCAATAGAAGGAACATAATTCCAAATCTCTTTGTCTCGCTTTAAGAAAACAGTCCCCTTATCTTTTGCGGGCGACAGAACCATCGTAACCGAATAGTCATCTCCTTTTGTCCATGACTTGATTTTCATTTCTCGCTGCCACTTCGGACGAATGGTGGTTACCGTCATTTCTGCGTACGATGAAGTTCCACGCATGTGGTCTTCTGCTTTCTGTATAATTTCATCTGCTGTTTGACCGAAAGCCGTAGCACCCAACAACAGTGTTATAATTAGAAATGCCTTTTTCATGCTATAAATTGTTTAATGATTAATTTCTTTATCTCTTCAATTGGATAATTGACTGGATCGAATAATGCGCGCATTTGAACGCCGTCCAATGTGGACGTATAATACTGCACCATAACCATTGGATCTTCATATCCCTTTTTCTGAAAATATTCCGTGAGAGACATTAAATAAGGCTCTATTTTCGGGAGCATTCGTTCCATGGCCATTTCCATCACAATTGGTTGCATTATCATTGATAGATAAAGTTTCCATTGTGCTTTATTCTTTACCAATACATCAAAGGATGTTTCAATGTGCTTAATGAGCAGTTCGTCAGTAATCACTTCTCCCGCAACAACCCCCATAGAGTCCATAATGGTTTGAAAAACATCGTCCAACAGTTCCTTCAGTAAATCTTCTTTACTGTCAAAATAGTTGTACATCAATCCCTTCGAAACGCCTGCCTTCTTACTGATCTTACTGATTGAGGCACTGTGATACCCCTCCTCTCCAAAAATATGCAGCGCGGCATCAAGGATTGAAGCTTTTCGCCCTACCCTCATTTCTTCGTATTGTTCTTCTGTTCTTGGCGACATGTTTTTTGACTGAACGTTTGGTCAAAGATAGGTATAATTTACACTTCTGTACTCATTTTGGGAAATCTCTTTGCGTACCGACAAGCTAAACATAACATCATACCGCTCGAATGGTTGACATTCAAACATTTTCAATTTTTTTTCATACTTTTACGCCCTGTGAGTAAGAACAGAAACATACTGTCATTTCTTTTACTGGGCATTTATTGCTTCGTGGTTTTGCATGCAGTCGTTCCTCATTTTCACCTCTCAACGGAGGTGCATACACAACATTCTCACGTTGATGGGCACGGACATTCACACCAGCACAGCGAATTAGAAACTTCAAACACAAATTGGCTCGAAGCAATCATTGGTGTTTTTGCCAACTTCGATCACATCGATATTCGCGAGGCTGATCATGCAAACTGCATCGTTCAGAGCGCAACAGAATCCTTTAAGGGGATCACAAAAACCCCAGCGAAGTCAATAGACCTTGCGGTTGTAAACAATCCTTTTTCTGCCGTTAGTAGATATGAGGTGATCGAAAATTATGATCCTCCTACACTCATTTATGACGGTGTTGAACAGCACGCGGATCCTCTAAGAGGTCCGCCATCCCTTTCATAATTCAAGACCACAAGTGTCTTAAGTTCTCTACCTTGAATTAGGTCGGAACAATTTTTCACATATTTTTTTAGTATTCAAGTCTCTGTAAAGAGCACTTTAATTTATTGCGTCATGCAGACATATTTCGCTACGTTTCTAATCCTAGTTACGACGGTTTCCGTTTCAGCCCAAAACAGTTTGGATCGGACACTTTCTTCTGTACGAGAGAAGAATAAAACCATCATTGCCGCCAAACAACACGTGACCGCGACACAACTTGGAAATCACACGGGCTTGGCTCCCGAGAATCCATCCATTTCAGCCGATTACCTAATTGGAAGACCCGTTGAAGGAGGAAACCAATTTGATTTCACCATCACGCAGGGCTTTGACTTCCCGACTGTTTATTCGCACAAGAAAAGGATGGCAAATCAGCAGGATGAATTGTCTACAATCGGACTGCGAGGAGTGGAACAAGAGGTGCTGTTAGAGGCAAAGATCACCTACCTCGAATTGATTCATCTCAACCGTCAAAAACAAACATTGGAAAAGCGGACTGCCAATTCTACCGCACTTGTTGACAACTATCAAAAGAAGTACGATGCTGAGCAAATCAGTGGGCTTGAACTCAACAAAGCCAAGTTGCAACTGTTGAATTTTCAATCAGAACTCCGAACGATCAAGAGCCAGATAGAAGTGAAAACCCAACACCTTACGGAGTTAAATGGAGGACTTGAACTAAGCATCCAAGATTTGGTATACCCAGTAGAGCCTATTGTTCCAGACTTTAATACTCTGGAAGCTTCAATTGAGGCTGTTGATCCGCAATTATTGTGGTTGAATCAGCAATCTGTCATGAACCAAACGGCACTTCGAATTAGCAAGGCGCAGGCACTTCCAAAATGGGAAACGGGCTACCATTACCAATCGGTTCTTGGTCAAGTATTCAACGGTGTACATTTCGGTTTAACCATTCCACTCTGGGAACACAAAAACACGGTGAAGCATGCGGATGCCACTATTCAACTAACTGATTTCCGCCTTGAGGAACACAAAGTTGAACACTATTTTGAGATTAAAGAACTCTACCACAATTATGAAACGCTGAAGGAAACATTGACCAACTATTCTGAATTATTGGATGGTTTGAACAGCGAGGAAATCTTAAACAAATCATTGGAACTCGGCGAAATTGACTTTATAACCTACGTTATGGAGCTTCAATACTATTATACCTTTCACGACCAATTACGGGTAGTTGAAAAAGACTATCAAGTAGCATTGGCAGAACTATTTAAATATCAATTATAAATTAAACACATAAACCATGAAAAAAGTAACATTTATCATTCTTACAAGTGCCATTTACCTAATCGGTTGTACAACTGAAACAACTGACGATCACGGACACGATCACGGACCAAATGGCGAACATATTGAAGAAGAAGCACACGGTCATGATCATGTCCAGGAGCATGAACAAGAAAGTTTTGTCGTAGAAAACGACAGTGCAATCGTTCAGGGTATAGAAGAAATAGAGCATGACAGCAGCAACGTGAAAAATGCAGAAGAAATCAAACATCACGATGATCACGGTCATGATCACGGAGACCACGATCACCAGCATTAATACCAAAAGACAATGAAGCACTTAAACATTTACATTCTCTTAATCCTGACAATCAGTTTATTTGGTTGTCAGGAAACCGAGAGCGAGACAGACAACCATCAGGCAGAAGACGTTACACTTTCACATACCATTTGGACAGATCTGACGGAACTATTCGTAGAGTTCAAACCACTTGTTGTAGGGGAGAGCTCACGATTTGCAGCGCATTTTTCTGAAATGGAACATTTCAAAGCGATCCTAGAAGGACAAGTAACAGTGAGCCTAATTGGCAACAACACTGGAATTCGTCATACAGTTGACACGCCTTCATCACCCGGCATCTTCAAGCCAAGTTTAACCCCAAAAGAAGCTGGAGTTTACACCTTGGTCTTTGAAATAACAACTCCCGATTTGAAGGATAAAGTTGTTATTCAAAATGTGGAAGTGTTTGCCAGTGCAGAAGAAGCGAAGAGGAAAATTCAACCAGAAGAAGAGAACCCAAATGAAATAAGCTTCCTCAAAGAACAAGCATGGAAAATGGAATTCGCTAATGCTCCTGTTGTTAGTGGTAAAGTTTATGATGTGATAAAAACTGGAGGCAAAATTCTACCGTCACAAGGTGATGAAAAAACGATTACGGCAACCACAAGTGGAATTGTAATCTATACTTCGAACGCTTCAATAATAGGCTCAGAAGTGAGCAACGGTCAATCCTTATTCACGATCTCGGGAGGGAATTTAACAAACAACAACGTTGAAACTGATTACTTGAAGGTAAAATCAAACTACACCAGAGAAAAGGCAAACTTTGAGCGAAAAAGTCAACTCTACGATTCAAAAGCAATTTCCAAGTCAGAACACGAAGAAGCACTTCTTACATATCAATTAGCCGAAAGTGAATATTTGAACTTGGCCGCCAACTTTAGTGGCAAGGGTAAAACGATCAAAGCAAGCCTATCAGGATATATTAAAACACTTTTCAAAAGTGAAGGCGAGTATGTAGAAGCAGGAGAACCTTTGGCTGTAATTACACAGAACAAAAGACTAACACTATTTGCAGATATAAACCAATCAGATTATTACCTACTCAACAGTTCAATAACGGCAAATTTCCTGCTTGATGGACAAACGCATGCACTTGAAGAATACAATGGAAAGTTACTTTCCTATGGCAAAAGTGTAAGCAGTGAGCATCCGAAAATTCCCGTTTATTTTGAATTAGACAATACAGGCAACTTACTCTCTGGAAGTTTCA
>Ga0316205_10004154_pt1 | contig 12913 bp, 13 predicted proteins | sample 3monthpyrite_MG_FD_204941 | JGI IMG/M metagenome (GOLD analysis project Ga0316205, IMG submission 204941) | Microbial mat bacterial communities from mineral coupon in-situ incubated in ocean water Damariscotta River, Maine, United States -... | ecosystem: Environmental > Aquatic > Marine >... | reverse complement strand
GGCGTGGATTTTCGCCGCCGGATCGGGGCAGGGCGCACGCGGGTCTCGATGGTTTCATAAAGCAACCCGGCGATGTTCTTGCCGGACGCATTTTCAATCCCTTCCAGACCGGGGGAAGAATTGACCTCGAGCACCTTCGGCCCGGCCTCAGACCGCAACAGATCGACGCCGGCCAGATTCAGCCCGAAGACCTTGGCCGCCTTCAGGGCGGTTTCACGCTCGGTTTTGGTGATGCGCACCGATTTGGCCGACCCGCCACGATGCAGGTTCGAGCGGAAATCACCCTCGGCCCCGGTACGTTTCATTGACGCCACCACCTTGCCGCCGACGACCAGACAGCGGATATCCTCGCCCGCCGCTTCTTTCACGAAATCCTGCACCAGAAAGTTGGCCTTGAGACCCCGGAAGGCATCAATCACCGACTCGGCAGCTTTTTTGGTCTCGGCCAACACCACGCCCTTGCCTTGGGTCGACTCAAGCAGCTTCACAATCAGCGGGGCGGTGCCCACCAGCCCGATCAGATTGCCGGTGTCTTGTGGCGAGGCGGCAAAGGCGGTGTTGGGCATCCCGATCTTGGCACGCGACATCAATTGATGCGCAAACAGCTTGTCGCGGCTGGACGTGATGCCCGCCGATGGGTTCACGCAATAGGTGCCGATGGTTTCAAACTGTCGGATAATCGCGGTGCCGTAGGGTGTGATCGAGGCCCCAATACGCGGGATCACCGCATCAAACCGGGGCAGGCGCTTGCCATCGTAATGCACTTCAGGGGCCAGCGAGTTGATCGCCATGTAACAGCGCGTCGTGTTGATCACCTCGACGGTATGACCACGTTTTTCACCTTCTTCCACCAGACGGCGGGTCGAATAATTGTCCTCGCGGCTGAGCACGGCGACACGCAGGGCGCGATTGGGCTGGGCATGGCGCATTTTTGAGGAGTGATAGACATCGTAACTCAGTTCAGGCTGCAAGAACCGGTCAGTTGCCACGATCGAGATGTGATCTTTCAACGCTTGCCGTCCCAGCAACATGCGCGAGGACATGGTGGAGCGGTTGGTCAGCGTGATCTCAATCGGCCAGCTGTCCCCATTTACCGACAGCGTGCTTTCGATCACATAACGCGACTCCTTTTCACCGTTCGACGAGACCACGTCGCGCCGATCCACAATCGGTGCCGAGCACGGGATCACCAGATCATCGCGCCCCGGAATGGGGTGCACGGTAAAGCGGACCTTGGGCTTGGCCGCCGACCCGAATGTTTCGATGTCAAACGCATGCATCGCACTGGTGCGCGCACCGGTATCCACCTTGGCACGCAGGGCCGGAACCCCAAGATCAGGCAGGGCAATCCACTCCTCCCATCCGAATTGGAGGGTTTGTGGCTCGTCTTGATCGCTCATCTGGATGTCCCTGCTTGTTCGCCGCGTTTGTTATGTGGGTATCATCGGGATAACCGGTTGGGGATGCAAGCAAGTGACCGCTGAGGCGGCTCACTGCTCTTGTGTGTCATGCGAGCTTGGGCAAGACTGCGCAAAGACGATGATGGAGGATCCTGTGCACCGCGTCGCGCTGATTATTGGCCTTGCTTTTGGCGGGGTGAGCTTTGCCCCGACCGCCGAGGCCGGTCCGAGTGTGACGCTGGGGCCGACCCCGACACTGGGGGGTGGTGTCTTTACCACAGGCGGCGGCATCAGCGTGGCGGTGGAGGCGCACCAGATCAATGGCGCTCCGCATCTCTGCGGGGTGTGGGCGCGCAGCAAGTACTTGTCAGGCTACGTGACGCAGGAAGTGCGCGACGTTCTGTACAGCGGCGTGGTACAAGCGGGCGATGATATAGTGCTGAGAGATTTCAGAGTGTTCCGTCAGGTTCCTGCGGCGGAATCCTATGCCGGGACAGAGGCCAACTGCGTGCCCGTGTCCCGCCATGTCAGCGCGTTTTCCATACGCATTCCGAACCAGAACCTGTCAACGGATCGCGGACCGGACGGGCCTGACGATGTCAGGTTCAAACGCTCCCGTTTGGTCAATCCAGCCTATTCAAACGGCTCGATCCAACAATGGATTGCCACGCAGTTTGGCGGAAACGGCGCGAACTGAGCGACCCTGCTTTTCCGCGCCGTGCAGCCCTACTTATTGATGTCTTCGTGGATCACGCGGGTCTGGTCATCCGGCGTCTTGAACAGTCGACGCATCACGATCCAGGCGATCAGGGACAGGATCGCGAAAATCGCCAGTAGGGCGGTCAGGCCCAGTTCGATTGGTAACAGCACCACCAGCGCCGTCACGGCCGCGCCCACGGCAAAGCCGAGGAAGACAAAGCCGGGTATGACCACCTCAAGGATCGCCAGACCAAGGGCGGCCGCCAGCCAGACCCACCACAGGCCCCACAGGGCGACCCCGGCCATTACGATTTTCCTTTCAGCATGTTGAACGCATTGCCAAAGGCCTCAAGCGCGTTGGCAGGTACCAAGATGGTGTTCGATGACGGGCTGCTGCCCATGGCGTTCAGCGATTCCACTTGTTTCAACGCGACCTGATATTGCGCCGCCTCAAGCCCGTTGGCCTGAATGGCAGCCGCGACCACGCCGGTGGCGTAAGCCTCGGCGTCGGCCTCGATCCGGCGGGCCTTGGCGGCTTGCTCGGCGGCGTAAAGCTCGGCATCGGCGTTCAGCTCAACAGCGCGTTTGGAGCCTTCCGCTTCGGTCACCTGCGCACGGCGGGCCCGTTCGGCGTTCAGCTGTTGCAGCATGGCGTCGCGGGTGGCCTGATCCAGATTGACGTCCAGAATCTCGGCGCGGGTCACTTCGATACCCCAGTCATCCACGGCGCTTTCCACGAGCGTCTTGATGGTCGAAATCAACTGATTGCGGTTTGACTGCACCTCATCCAGATCCATTTTACCAATCTCGGCCCGCACGATCCCAGCCACGGTGGTGGCAATTGCCGCATCGACATCACGGATACGATAGACGGTCTTTTCCGGCTCGGTGATGCGATAAAATACCGAGGTTTCGACCTGTACCAATACGTTGTCCTTGGTGATTGCATCCTGGCTGGCATTGGGCAGTTGCCGTTCCAGAATAGAGATTTTGTGTCGGACAACATCCAGAAACGGCACGATCAGATTGATGCCCGGTCCCAATACTTTATGTAGGCGGCCAAACCGTTCGATGACGTGTTGTTCCGATTGCGGAACGATTTTGACACCCTTGAAAATAACGACGATCACAAGGACCGCGATCAGCAGGTAAATCAGGTTCGACGATATAAGATCCAGAATAATGTCTTCGGTCATGAAGGTCCCTCTTATTGTGTATGCAATAGTATACAGATGGGGTTGCTACGAGTGTTTTGCAAGGTAGCGTAAACCGCTTTAAGGAAGGGCAAAAGGGATAAAACCGGGAAATGGGCGTGAAATTTTCGTTTGAAAAGACTGCTGGGGATGGTGCCGCGCGCACCGGCGTGATCACCACACCGCGTGGCGACATCCGTACGCCTTCCTTCATGCCCGTGGGCACGGCAGCGACGGTGAAGGCGATGTTACCCGAAAGCGTGCGGGCTACGGGCGCGGATATCCTGCTGGGCAACACTTACCACTTGATGCTGCGTCCGGGGGCCGAACGGATCGCGCGACTGGGAGGGTTGCACAAATTCATGAACTGGGATCGGCCCATTTTGACCGATTCAGGTGGTTTTCAGGTGATGAGTCTCGCGGATTTGCGCAGGCTAACCGAAAAAGGCGTGACGTTTAAGTCCCATATAGACGGCTCAAAGCATGAATTGACGCCGGAACGCTCGATGGAAATCCAGCGGTTGTTGGGCAGTGACATCGTCATGTGCTTCGACGAGTGCCCGGCGCTGCCCGCAACCGACGCAGAAGTCGCCAAATCCATGCGCCTGTCGATGCGATGGGCGGCCCGCTCGAAAGAGGCATTCGGGGATCGGCCGGGGCATGCGCTGTTCGGCATCATGCAGGGCGGTGTCACACCTGAGCTTCGCGCCGAAAGTGCCGAGAAACTAAAGGAAATCGGGTTTGATGGCTATGCGGTTGGCGGTCTGGCCGTGGGCGAGGGGCAAGAAGCAATGTTTGGCGTGCTGGATTATGCCACTGATATGCTCCCCGAGAATAAACCCCGCTACCTGATGGGCGTGGGCAAGCCCGATGATATCGTCGGCGCGGTGAAACGCGGCATTGATATGATGGATTGCGTGCTGCCCTCCCGCTCAGGGCGGACAGGGCAGGTCTTTACCCGCCGCGGCGTGGTCAACATCAAGAACGCGCGCCATGCGGATGATCCACGGCCACTGGACGAAGATTGCACATGTCCGGCCTGCCGCAACTATTCCCGCGCCTATCTGCACCACGTCTTCCGCAGCCACGAGATGATCTCAGGTATGCTGCTGACTTGGCATAATCTGCACTATTATCAAGAGATTATGCAGGGAATGCGCACAGCGATTGCGCAAGGCAGTTTTGATGTTTGGGAGGCGGAGTTTCACTCCATGCGTGAAACGGGAGACATCGAACCAGTGTGACGTTGGCTTGTATCTGGTCGAACCGCAATTCAAGCGTGCGGAGGAACAACGTGTTTTCATTGCTGTTTGTGGGGTTTTTACTGCTTCTGGTTCCGATCGTCTTATTGCGTTCGGTTAAGCACGATAATCCGGCAATGCAGATTGCAACAATCGCTGGGTTGAACTTTCTGGTTCTCTTTGTTGCTCAAGTGTTTGTGTATACCGTCATTCACGATATCGAACTGAACATGGTCGGACGATCCCTTGGGCTCGACTATGATGGGATATGGCCAAGCGAGTTAACGCCCGAACAAGAGGCCTATGTGCAGCGAAGGATGGGCGGTCAGGGACATCTCATGACACTTGTTCTGAGCTTGTTCATCGCATGTACGCATACAATGATGTTTGGTGCTATCATGATGTTGTTTCGAAGGACAGGAACCTAAAGATTGTAATGCACGACGCGTAGCTGTTGCCGTTTGTGACCACGAACCGCTTCAAGCAGCCCCGCAAAGCTGTGCTATGATGCCTGCAAAGGCCGACACATGACACAGTTGCGAAATCACTGGGTGACTGCCGAAGACATGGTGCGATCCCGTAGCTGGCGCGAGGGCTACGAATCCTATCGGCTTGGGCAGCCGCCGATCTATGAAGCCTACAGGCGAAAGGCACTGGCCTATGAATACGGACGGTTAGTGGCGGCCTTTCTGCATGGCAGGGATGGCCGATTGGTGCGGGTACGAACCACGCGCCCGGTCAATGAACACTACGTTCCGGTCTTCGTTGATGCCCTCAAGCAGATCCTGGGCGAGGATGGTTTTGACTGACAGTGCCGCCGAGCTAAGACAAATTGCAGATAAAGCGTTTCGAGAAAGACCTGACTCACAGATTTTCTCGAAACGCCCACAACATTGACGTGTTGCACGGCGTTTCCACTCAAACTTGTCTCAGGTTTTAGGTGAAACGCCTTGGGTAAGGAAAACCTCCATAGGCGATGTTAAGGATTCGCGGTCTACTAAGAAGCAGTTGATGAGGGGATCAATCATGCTGCTTAATTTTTCTATTTTTGCCTTGGGCTGGGGTTGTGTGACGGTATTGGCCGTTCTGTTGCTGAGTTAGCCACAATTGACGCAAAACCGATGCCAATTGCGGCCAATTGCGCCTTGCCCCTGCGTGCTGCGCAAGGCATTGTGACCGCCAACGCTGTTGAAAGCGGGTCGCAAGAGCCCCAGATACTCGTGTACGAAACGGAGATGACCAAATGGCTGCCGCCAGGCGGGGCCGGTGTCATCTTGCCAAGAACAGGAAAATGAGCATGCAAGAACCCCTCAACGCATCCTATCCAGTGCTGCCGCTGCGCGATATCGTGGTTTTCCCACATATGATCGTGCCGCTGTTTGTGGGCCGTGAAAAATCGGTTCGCGCCCTGGAAGAGGTGATGCAGGACGACAAGCAGATTCTGCTGTCGAGCCAAATTGATCCCGGCGACGATGATCCCGAAAACGATGGCATCTATGACGCCGGCGTGCTGGCCAATGTGCTGCAGTTGCTGAAATTGCCCGACGGCACCGTGAAGGTGCTGGTCGAAGGGGTGCGCCGGGTGCGCATCACACACTACCTTGAAAACCCCGATTTCTTTGAGGCCAGCGCCGAGCCGCTGACCGAAATGCCGGGCGATGCGGCCACAATCGAGGCACTGCTGCGCACGGTCACGGCCGAGTTTGAGCGCTATGCCAAGGTCAAGAAGAACATCCCCGAAGAAGCGCTGACCGCCGTGTCGGAATCCACTGAATCCGCCAAACTGGCCGATCTGGTGGCCGGGCATCTGGGTATTGAAGTGGGTCAGAAGCAGGACTTGCTTGAAACGCTGTCCGTCAGTGAGCGCTTGGAGAAAGTGTACGGCTTGATGCAGGGCGAGATGAGTGTTCTTCAGGTCGAGAAAAAGATCAAAACCCGCGTCAAATCCCAGATGGAACGTACGCAGCGTGAATACTATCTGAATGAGCAAATGAAGGCCATTCAGAAGGAGTTGGGTGACGGCGAGGACGGCGAAGGCGAACTGGCTGAACTGGAAGCCAAAGTGGCCGAAACCAAGCTGAGCAAAGAGGCCAAGGAAAAGGCCGAAGCCGAGCTTAAAAAGCTTAAGAACATGAGCCCGATGTCGGCCGAGGCCACCGTCGTGCGCAATTATCTCGATTGGATGCTGGGCCTGCCTTGGGGCAAGAAATCCCGCGTCAAGAAAGACCTGCACCGCGCCGAAACCATTTTGGACAAAGACCATTATGGTCTGGAAAAGGTCAAAGAACGGATCGTCGAGTATCTCGCCGTTCAACAGCGCAGCAAAAAGCTGAAAGGCCCGATCATGTGCCTTGTCGGCCCTCCGGGTGTGGGTAAAACCTCGCTTGGTAAATCCGTTGCCGAGGCCACCGGGCGCGAATTTATTCGCATCTCTCTGGGTGGTGTGCGTGACGAAAGTGAAATCCGCGGCCACCGTCGGACCTATATCGGTTCAATGCCTGGCAAAATCATCCAGTCGCTGAAAAAGGCCAAAACCACCAACCCGCTGATCCTGCTCGATGAAATCGACAAGATGGGCCAGGATTTCCGGGGCGATCCGGCTTCGGCCATGTTGGAAGTGCTTGATCCGGAACAGAATTCCACCTTCGTGGACCACTATCTTGAGGTTGAATATGACCTGTCTGACGTGATGTTCCTGACCACGGCGAACAGCTATAACATGCCCAGCCCACTACTGGACCGGATGGAGATCATTCCGCTGGCCGGGTACACCGAGGATGAAAAGCGCGAGATCGCCAAGCAGCATCTGCTCGCCAAACAGATCAAGAACCACGGTCTGAAAAAGGGTGAGTTTACGCTGTCTGACGAGGCGTTGACCGGCATGATCCGCCACTATACCCGCGAGGCGGGTGTGCGGAACCTTGAGCGCGAGATCGCCAAGGTCGCGCGCAAGGCGGTCACGCAGATCATCAAGAAAGAAGCCGAGACAGTAGAAGTCACGGGCGACAATCTGGATGATTTCCTGGGAGTGAAAAAGTTCCGCTATGGTCTGGCGGAAGACGCCGATCAGGTCGGTGTGGTAACGGGTCTTGCCTATACGTCTGTGGGTGGCGAGTTGCTGAACATCGAAGCGCTGCGCCTGCCGGGCAAGGGCCGGATGAAGACCACTGGCAAGCTGGGTGATGTGATGAAGGAGTCGATAGATGCGGCGTCTTCCTATGTCCGCTCGATCAGCCCAAAAATCGGGGTGAAGCCACCGAAGTTTGAAAAGTGGGACATTCACGTGCACGTCCCGGAAGGCGCGACACCCAAGGATGGGCCAAGTGCCGGTCTGGCGATGGTCACGTCGATCGTGTCGGTTCTGACGGGCATTCCTGTGCGCAAGGACATCGCCATGACCGGCGAAGTCACGTTGCGCGGCAACGCCCTGGCGATTGGGGGCTTGAAAGAAAAACTGCTGGCCGCGCTTCGCGGGGGCATCAAGACCGTGCTGATCCCGCAAGAGAACGAGAAAGACCTGACCGAGATCCCTGACAATGTGAAAGAGGGGCTGACGATCATCCCGGTTGAACATGTCAGTGAGGTTCTGAAGCACGCTCTGGTGGCCACGCCTGAACCCGTCGATTGGGACGAGGCCGCCGAGGAAGCCGCTGCTGCCGAGGCCGCGCTGAAAGATGGCGGCCGGGGGGCTGGTGCGACGGCGCACTGACCGCTCAGCAAGGTTTCAAACATCAAGAAGGGCGCCGACAATTGTTGGCGCCCTTTTTCATGGGTCAGGACAAGTTGGCAAAGCGGGTGGTGACGGCCGGTTGCCTCTAGAACGCGCCGCCAGCTGTGGCCGCAAGCAGCATCAGCGCCAGTGCGACAATCAACCCGTCTTCCTTGGACGAGTCCCGCTCGGCTTCGGCAATAACAAGATCTGCCTCGATGACCGGATCAGCAAGGCCGCCCGCAGAGACAGGCGAGGTGACAATGGCTGCCGCAAGGCATGACGCCGCAATAATCTTTTTCAAAACCGTTCCCCGTTACAGTCTTCCCAGTGTTGCTTGTTTACCTGTTTTGTTGATGTTTCGTCAACATATGGGTGGTTTGCTTGTGGATAACCCCGTATGCTGTTGCAAAAGCAGAAACAATAAGAGGCAGATCATGGCACGAACACCAAGCAAATCCTCTCGCTCCAGTGCGACCAAGTCGCGCGCAATCAAAGCCACCAGCAGCCCGGCCAGCGCCGCTGTGCCGAAAACCGCATCCAGGACTACGGTGCCCAAGCCCAAGGCCCCGGCACCCAAGATGAGCAGCACCACCTCTGCGGCGCGCCGCTCAAAAATTCCGGCACCGTCGCACAAGCCCGTGACTGCACCTGCAAGTGGGGCAACCAATGTCACGCCGCTGGGCGGGGCCGAGTTGAAGAAGCAGGAACTGATTCAGAAAGTTGTCGATAGATCCGGGATCAAAAAGAGAGACGCCAAGCCCGTGGTTGAAGCCATGTTGGCCGTGATGGGTGAAGCCTTGGCGGATGGTCGCGAGTTCAACTTGCAGCCAATGGGCAAGCTGAAACTGAACCGCACCAAAGAGACGGCAAATGCCCGGATCATCATCGCCAAAATCCGCCAGAGCAAGCGTGCGGGTGCGGGTGGAATGGACCCCAAAGACACGGTTGCAGCCGCTGCCGAGTGACGCTAAAACCCGCGACGTCGGGTGATTAGCTCAGTGGTAGAGCGCTTCGTTCACATCGAAGATGTCAGGAGTTCGAATCTCTTATCACCCACCATTTATCTGCTTGAACGGGTCATGGGCCTGACGGGAAACCCCAATGGTGATTGATCCTCAAACCTTGCCCAAAATCTGGTTCTTGCGGCATGGGGAAACCTATTGGAATGCCGAGCGGCGCATCCAGGGGCAGTTGGAATCTGACCTGACGTCAAAGGGACGCCAGCAGGCCCAGGCGCAGGCACAATTGATGAGCCCGATCCTGGCCCAGGCCCCCGACTGTTATGTCTCGCCCTTGGGCCGCGCGCAGCAGACCGCTCTTATTGCCCTGGGTCAGACCCCCTTTCACACCGATGCCCGTCTGGCCGAAGCCCATGCAGGCGAGTGGCAGGGGCTGTTGCGCGACGAGGTCAGGCGCGATTTCCCCAAGATTGTCGCGCCAGATGTGTCGGCATTGGAGATGTTCGTGGCGGCCCCGGGGGGCGAAAGTTTTGAAGTGTTTCAGGGGCGGATTGTTGATTTCGTGACAGACCTGACCGGTCCCAGCGTGATTGTGGCCCACGGGCTGCTGGGGCAGGTGTTGCGTGGGCTGATCCTGGGGCTAAGCCGCCCCCAGATGAGCAATCTGCCAAACGAGCAAGCCTGCGTCTACCTGCTGGAAAACGGCACCGAAACAGTTCTGCGCTAAAACGCAAGTTTTGTCAGATGCCCTCTTGCGCGTTTCCGGCGGGTTGGGTACATCGCACGGCACGGGTCGTTAGCTCAGTTGGTAGAGCGCTTCGTTTACACCGAAGATGTCGGGAGTTCGAGCCTCTCACGACCCACCATTCCTCCAACCGCAATGCGCCAACGTGATCTGCGATTATCCCGCCTAGGGATGTGGTTCGTGGCCTTCGTGCCTCTTTTTCGCCTCGAAACCACCATTTTGCTTTTGTTGCGAACTGGTCTAAAGCGGACTGCATCAAACACGAAGGTGGAGGCAAAGACGATATCGCACGCGACAACCGCCTTTCGGCGGGCATGCGGATGTCCCTTATAGGGGACCGGGCCGGATGGCGTGAGATGAGGTCGATTTGTTAAATGATCCGCATCGTTTGTGGACAGGTGAAGGCTTTAGCTAGGGCAGAATTATGGGGACTTCCCTGGATTTAATTAAAGTGGGCGGCGCGTGTATCGAGGCGCTCGTCCAAAAAGATTGTGAAGTGGAAATGATTACCGATTTCCGCCGCGCCGAAGAGTTGACAGAGGCGATGGGCAAGGACAGCCAAACCGCCAAGCTGTCATCGAAATTCAATGACTTTACCGAGGAAAGCGGGTTTTGGCTGTTCATGAAGCAGCGTGGTGAGTACGTCACTGCCGTGGCCACGCGCTATGACAATGTCGGGCGCGAAAGCATGGGCGATTACATGATCCGTACCATGCGTCGCCACTATCCTCATGACAGCGGCGAAACACTGCTTGAGTTCACCGATGCGCTGCCACCCGGCTTTCATGGGCGTCTGGCCTATATCGGCGAGTTGTTCGTGCATCCCGAACACCGGGGATCACGCCAAAAGCTGCGCTATTTCATGTTTTTGCTGCACACCTGTATTGCCACCAAATGGCAGGTCGACTGGACCTACGCAATGATGCGGGATCGCGATGTCAGGGCCGGGTTTTCCACATCTTACGGGTTTTCGATCCAACTGCCCGGGGTTGCCAAATGGGCTGACCCACCCCCGCCTGGACGGGGCGATGCCGAATGGCTGGTAGCGCTGTCAGAGCCGCATCTTGATCATATGATGAATTTCTACGCCCATTCACTCGAGAGCTTGTGAATAGTTCAACACATATCCATTGCCCTGCGTATCTTTCACCGGCAGCAACAATCGCTTGTAGGTAAAGCGCAGCGGGAAGGTGTGACCGGGCAAGGTAACGTCAATCTCTTGTATCGACAGTTGCGGATCGCCCTTGCTGGTCTCGACGTGGGCCAGTGTAACGCTTTCGCTCAGCTTGGCTTCGAACGTAGTGAACAGGTGCCGCAGATGCTCGGTCGAGTTGATGCCGAACGAGCGTGTCGCAAGACTTTGTTCACCGATCTTGTAAGGGTCGGGCAGGCGTGCATCCGGGCGCGGCGCGCGATACAGATCAACATGTTCCGACAAGGCATCGAAATTCGCCAGTATGCCACCCTGTTGATGCCACCATGTCAGAACATCATCCAGCAGGGGCTGAGCGCCGCGGCTGGCCAGTTTGCGATGGGCTTCTTTGGTCACTGCCGTCAGGATTCGTTCAGCATGCGCCGAGACAACCCGCGTATCCGCCTCGCTGCCCGCCAGGGTGATTTGATCGTCAAGGCCCGCGATCTGATTGGGCGTCAGCCCAAGGGCAGAGCAGATTTTGACAACACTGGAATAGCCCGGATCACTGCGGTTCGACAGCAGGTTCGAGATGTATCTCTCGCCCTGACCAATTTTCAGAGAGAGGCTTTTATAGTCATACTCCGAGTTCTGGATCAGAGCTTTGAGGCGGTGATGAAAGTCGGTCACTGATACTACTATCCTAAATTGCGGACTTTGAGTCATTTATATTGACGTTGCTGCCCTTGCGTCAATTATAGAATTTACGTTTAGGGTAACGGTTGAGTGAAGTATGCAAAAGAACCAGACGTATCTCAATGCGCGGCGTGAAGCACTGTTGGTGGAGATACAGGATCGCATCTTGAGAGGAGAGCGTCGGGCCCTGAAACCCCAGGACGTAACCCCTTTGTTGGAATGGATTGTTGAGAGCACGGAGGCGGATCAACGCGCCGAGTTGCTCAAGCTGTTTCATCAGTTGGGCGGTCTTGATCTGGTGCGTGCCGCCTTGTCGGATTATCACTAAAAGCTTACTGATTGCCGGTATCTGACCACGACGGCAGACTGTGGTCGGGGCAGGGGCAATCCATCCTGCATTTGGGTACAACTTCTTTGTCGGCTTTCACGAATTGGCCATTGACGGGCGCGCCGGGCTGGATTAATCAGCCCCTCACGCGCGGTTGTAGCTCAGTTGGTTAGAGTACCGGCCTGTCACGCCGGGGGTCGCGGGTTCGAGCCCCGTCAACCGCGCCATTTCTCCTTTTAAATATCATGCCTGCAACCCATCGGGGCCGTCCTTCCAGAGGCGCGCAAGGGGCCGGTAACGGATGCGTAAACCCTCTATCTGTTGGCACCACAATAAGTCGATGGGCGTGCCGAGGCGCAGGCCAGGCTAGCCTGCAAAGAACGCGGTGAGCGCCTTTGTTGTTTCATCCGGGTTCGTATCGGGAAAGAAATGCTCGCCGGGCACAGCCTGCGCTGTCATATCGCTGCATTTCTCTGCCCAAATGGCGGGTACGTCATACGCCCGGGCCATCACGCCATCCGCGCCATAAAGGATCAGTGTGGGGCAAGAGATACGCGCACCCAGATCGGCCTTATCGTCACGCAAGTCATGGATCAGCGCCGCGCGGTAATCATCACACATCGCCCGGATCGTCCGGGGGCAGCGCCACGCGTTGCGATAAGCCTCCAGCTGATCAGCCTCAAAATCCGTCAGCGTGGCCCCGCCCCAGCCCAGCAGGCAGGATTGGTAATAGGCATCCGGATCATGGCCAATCAGGGTTTCCGGGAAAGGTGTGGGTTGGGCCAGAAAAAACCAATGATAATAAGCG
>Ga0316205_10004153_pt1 | contig 12915 bp, 12 predicted proteins | sample 3monthpyrite_MG_FD_204941 | JGI IMG/M metagenome (GOLD analysis project Ga0316205, IMG submission 204941) | Microbial mat bacterial communities from mineral coupon in-situ incubated in ocean water Damariscotta River, Maine, United States -... | ecosystem: Environmental > Aquatic > Marine >... | reverse complement strand
AAGAGGTAGGGGTTAGCAAAACACTTGGGGCTTCTTCGGGTTCAATGATTGTACGTTTTTATTTTGAAACAGCCATTATTACTCTTATCTCATTGTGTCTGGGCGTATTGATGGTGACCTTAATTGTTCCCCTTTTCAATGCTGTTACACATCAACAATTACAACTTCAAGCTATGTTTCAACCTGAATTTATATTGGGTCTTATATTTATATTTTTAGTGACAACTCTTCTTGCTGGCTCGTATCCTGCATTGTATTTGTCTTCATTTTTACCAAAATCTATTTTTAAACCAAGCTTTAAAGGTTCAAAAAGTATTATTCTTATTCGAAAAGGATTGATAATATTTCAATTTTCTGCTTCTATAATTCTTATTGTAAGTGCTTTGGTTATTTCAAGTCAAGTTGATTATATGAAACATAAGAAACTAGGATTTAACCCTGAAAGTGTGATGGCTATTTCTATGACTGCCGTAAAAAACACGAATAAACAAAATGCTTTAGTCGATAAGTTTAAGCAGTTAAGTTCTGTACAATCAGTAGCTAAAGCACAAGGATACCCAGGGATTGGGGTAAGTATGCGCACACTGCAAAAAGATGATAATGATGAAGGCATTAATATACAAACCAATTATATCGATCCTGCTATTTCAGATGTGCTAAAATTAAAATTATTAACTGGAAGAATGCCACGTAAGCAGCATGAAGGCGATAGTATTGCAGAAGTTGTACTGAATAAAAAAGCCATTGATTATTTAGGATATACGCCTGAAATGGCAATTGGAAAAAAGGTATTATCCAATCTTGGCAATAACGCTTTTATTGTAGGTGTTGTTAAAAATTTTAATTATACATCGTTAAAAAGACCAATTGGAGCTTACGCATTACACAATGCTTCAAGAGAATATCAATCGTATTTATTGGTGCGTTTTAATACAAATGCTTTTTCAAAAGTAGTTGATCAATTTAAAAAAACCTTTGAACAAGTCATTCCTGATGCGGCTTTTCAATATACTTTTTTAAATACAACCATAAAGAATTTATATCTACAAGAACAAAAAACAGCTAGTTTAAGTTTGTTTTTCTGTGGTTTGGCAATTTTAGTAGCCTGTCTTGGTCTATTTGGTCTTGCCGCTTTTACAGCAGAACAAAGAACTAAAGAAATTGGAGTAAGAAAAGTACTTGGTGCAAGTATAACTAATATTGCACTTATGCTTTCAAAAGATTTTTTAATGTTAGTTTTTACAGCCATTTTATTAGCTTTCCCTATTGCCTATTATATTATGGAAATTTGGTTGGAAGGATTTGCTTATAGGATAGAATTACACTGGTATTTCTTTATAATATCGGGTGTTATAACCGTTGTAATCGCCTTACTAACAACAAGTACGGAAGCTGTAAAAGCAGCAACAACTAACCCTGTAAAAAGTCTAAGATCGGAATAAAACCCCTCTCTAACTCCGATAAGAGAGAGAATTTAGAAAGGAAATAAAAAATAAAATAAATATGTTACGTTTTAAATTAAAATTGGCAATCCGAAATCTTTTAAAAAATAAAATTTATTCGGCTTTAATTATCGGTGGATTTTCTATTGGTTTTACAGCATTTATACTTATTGGTTTATTTTATAATGCTGAGCATAACATAGATACTGGTTTCTCAAATTACAAGAATATTTACCGCTTATACGATACAGAAAAAAATCTCTGTAACCTTGATTATAAGCTGAATACACCACTTACTGAAAATTATCCTGAAATAGAAAACACTTGCCCTATTGAATATTCATCAGGATTTAAATTCACCATAAAAGATAATGAAACAAAAAACTACACACAAGTAGATCATTTAATAATTACTAATAATAGTTTTTTTGATATTTTTTCTATAAATGTAGTTGCCAGCTTATCTGATAAACCTTTTAGCGAATTAAATTCATTAGTGATAACCGAATCTGTTGCCAAAAGAATATACGGCGATAAAAACCCATTAGGAAAAACTCTAAATAATGAATTTTTAAGTGGCACAATATCAGCTGTTATTAAAGATTTACCTGCCAACTCAAGTTTTAAAGCAGAACTACTTTTAAATAGTAAAAATGAAGCATTCCAAATGTCTCAATACTGTGATAATGGAATTTGTATTTATCCAACATCTCATTTTCTTTTGTTAAAAGAGAACACTAACGTAGAGCAGTTTAGCAATAAATTAAACAGTACTATAAAAGCATTTAACACAAATGTAGCTAATTTGGCTTTGCAACCACTAACGAGTATTTATCTTTCAGACTTGCAATTTCAAAATGATACGCACGAAAAAGGCAACTCAAAAACATTGATTATTTTTCTTTCAATCGGGATATTAATTATGCTGCTTTCAAGTATCAATTATCTAAACTATACCATTTCATTGCAATATGCTAAAATGAAAGAAATAGGCATCAATAAAATTAACGGAGCTGGTAATTGGCAGCTAATTTCGAATTCATTTTTCGAAATAATTATTGGTATCGTAGTTTCAATCTTTATTTCTGTATTGTTGTCATCATTGCTGTTACCTTACACCGAAACTTTATTTGGGCATAACATAACATTGTCAGCTATAAATTTTTTACAATTAATTCCTGCTTTTTTAATTACAATTTTTAGCATTGTCATTCTCAACAGCATAGCTCCTATTTATATTTTATCACGCTTTAACATAACGTCTTTTTTAAATAAGGGCCGAACCTTAAAAGGAAAACAACTTGGTATTAAAGCAATGTCAACATTTCAGCTAACAGTTTCAATAGCGTTAATTGCCATAGTGATTGTTATTTTTAAACAGATAGATTATGTTAAACACTATGACCTAGGCTTTGATGAAGAACACTTAATTAAAATAGATATTCCATATTTATATCCAAATCCTGAATTAATTAAAAAAGAAATGGATAAGATCCCTTTTGTTGAATCGAGCGCACTCAGCGATGGTAATCCTGGTGGAATAAAATTAATGATGGGAAGTGGTGATAAAGACAATGAATTTATGATAAACTGTGTATATGTCTCTAATGATTACTTGAATACCATGGGTGTGAATTTAATCAATGGCAGGGACTTCCTGTCTGGTGATAATGGCAAAGCCTGTCTTTTAAATGAGAAAGCAGTAAAAGAATTTGGTTGGAATAGTATTGAGAATAAAAAATATAGTAATGGAAGTAAAAATGGTTTTGAGGTAGTAGGTATGGTAAATGATTTTAATGTACAATCATTACACGCTACTATTAACCCTGTTGCACTAATCTATGATTCAGAACACAGATTTGATGCTTTATCAATAAGAATAGTACCTGGAAATATTGGAGAGCAATTGAATCAAATAGAAAAAATATGGAAGCAATTATTACCTGAAAATCCTTTTAGTTTTGAGTTTTACGATAGCATTTTTCAGAAAATGTACTTCAAAGAAGAAAAATTGGCAAAGTCTATTGCTTTTTTCTCTTTAATCGCTGTGATACTAACCTGTATGGGCATTTTAGGGCAAATTTTTCTAATTTGTATAAACAAAAGAAAAGAAATTGGAATCCGTAAAGTAAATGGGGCTAATGTCTCTGAGATTATGATAATGCTTAATAAAGGATTTATAAAGTGGATTGTTATGGCATTTATTATTGCTACCCCCGTTGCATATTATGCTATGTACAAATGGCTTGAGAATTTTGCATATAAATCCAATCTGAATTGGTGGATATTTGTATTGTCAGGAGTTATAACTTTGGTTGTCAGCTTGTTAGTTGTGAGTTGGCAGAGCTTTAGGGCGGCAACTATAAATCCTGTAGAGGCATTAAAAAATGAGTAAAATCCCCCTCTGCCCCCCAAAGGGGAGAATTAAGAAAGGGATTAAAAAAAATAGATAGATTAGATAACATATTCGCCTTTAACTTCCCCTTCCTAGGGGGGTTAGGGGGAGGAAAAAGAATAAAATTTAACTAAAATGAACCTTATATATTTTAAACTCGCGTTTCGTAATATTCTGAAAAACAGTATCAGTTCAATCATAAATATTGTTGGCTTTTCTATTGGTATGGCTGCTTGTCTCTTTATTTTCCTATTTATTAAAAATGAAATCAGCTTTGATAAATTTCATACGAATAGTGAAAAAATGTATCGTTTAGTGGGTGCTACTAAATCTCAAGGCAACTCTTCAAAATCGGGTTTTGTTTGGTTTCCTATTGCAAAAGATCTAAAAAATGAGGTTCCAGGTATTGATGATTATTGTAGAATTTCAAAAGAAAATACCGTAAAATGTTTTATTGATGGACAAATTCAAAATATTGAAAATCTGCGTTATGCAGATGCTAACTTTTTTCAATTTTTCAATTTTAAATTATTAACAGGAAATCTAGAAAATGTACTAAATAGTGCTGACAAAATTGTATTAACTGAAAAAAAGGCAAAACAGTTTTTTGGAGATAAAAACCCTTTAGGAAAAACAATAAAGCTGAATCATAAATTATTTACGGTTTCAGGGATTGCTTCTAACCCACCATCAAATACCCATCTTGTTTTTGATGCTATTATTCCATCAAAATATATCGAAGAAAGCGATTCGTATTATACAGGTTATAATGGTGGTATGACTTTTTTATCCTATTTGGAATTATCAAAAAATACGAACCCGCAACAAATTGAAAAAGCTTTACCCGCTTTTTTTGATAGAAAAATTAATCAACGTTGGAAAGATACCGGAATGTCGCTATCTGCTTCATTACAAAACATTAAAGACGTACATCTATCTGATGGTTCTATTGATTCTGATATTTCTTCAAACAGAAGTAAAAAAAGCATTTATATAATTACTTCTATTTGTGTACTTATATTGCTGCTTGCTATTGTCAATTACATTATCTTATACACAGCTCAAAAAATTACGAAAGCAAAAACATTTGGTATCTTAAAAGTTTTTGGCGCGAAAAAACACAATTTAATAGCTCAAACGTTTACTGAAGTCTTTATTATTACAACAATAGCCTCAATAGTTGGAATCTTTTTGCTCTTTTTGAGTATTCCGTTTTTAAACACATACCTACAAATTTCTCTTTCTTTAGGTAATCATATTTTTTTAATTTCTTTATTCTTAGTATTAGCTATATTTTTACTATCCATTTCTGTTACCTATTTTTCAACCCGAGAAAATATATTTTCAAAATCTACAACCGTATTAAATAGTTCATTTTCTACTAAGAATTCAAAAACAACGAAAGGAAATTTTTTAATTTCTTTTCAATTTTCAATAGTAATAATATTGATTGTTGCTGTTCTTATTATTTCTCGTCAAAATAATTTTATATTGAATACTCAGCTTGGTTTCGACAAGGAGAACATTATAACGCTTCAAGCAAATGATGAGTTTCTAAATAACGAACTCTCACCATTTAAACAAGACTTGCAACAATTGGCAGAGATTCATTCAGTATGCCTATCAAGCCAAATGGTAGGTGTTGGAGTCACAGCTAATGGCTACCAAATTGGTGACGAAAAAGAATTTTCAATGCTAAATGCTTTATATACTGATACTGATTTTTTAGAGTGTTTTAACATAAATTTACTCTCTGGTCGAAATTTTAAGAGGAATACTGCACTTGACAAAGACGCTATTTTAATAAATCAGCAATTAGTTAAAAGGGCTGGATGGGTTGATCCACTTGATAAAAACATCTATAGAGATGGAAACTTAAAAGTAATAGGAGTTGTAGAAGACTTCAATTTTGCTTCACTTGAAAACGCTATACAACCTATGCTAATTATGGCAAACCCTGATTGGGATGGATGGGGATATTCAACTGTTAATATACGAATTCAAACATCTAATATACAAAGTTTATTGGCTCAAATTAACCAACTTTGGAAAGATAGATTTCCAGAAACTCCGTTTGAAGTTTCTTTTCTTAATGATGTATTGGCATCTAATTACAAATCATTTATCGCACAGCAAAAAATTATTAGTTTTTTCAGTTTCATTGCAATATTGATAGCTGTTATTGGACTATTGGGATTGACTATTTTTACTACGCGCACAAGAATTAAAGAAATTGGTATTAGAAAAGTGAACGGAGCTACAATCAACGACATTTTGATACTATTAAATAAAGATTTTGCCAAATATGTAGGTATTGCATTTATAATTGCAGTTCCTATTTCGTGGTACGTTATGAGAAAATGGCTAGAAAATTTTGCATATAAAACAAGTATGAATTGGTGGATTTTTGCTTTAGCAGGAGTAATAGCTTTAGGAATTGCACTCTTAACAGTAAATTGGCAAAGTTGGAAAGCCGCTGTTAGAAATCCTGTAGATTCCTTAAAAGAAGAATAATTAATATTAAAACAAAAAATAATGCTTTTAAAACTAAATACTATTTTTAAATGGGTCAATTCAGGAGGTCAACGCATCTTTTTATTAAAAGACATTGATCTTTCGGTTCAAGAAGGAGAATTCATCTCAATTATGGGTCCATCTGGATCGGGTAAAACTACGTTACTTAATGTTATTGGAATGCTAGACAATTTTAATGAAGGAACCTATGATTTTTTAGAAGAATCAGTACATAATCTAAAAGAAAAACACCGTGCTAATTTGTACAAACAGTATATCGGTTTTGTCTTTCAAGCCTATCATTTAATAGATGAATTAACAGTTTATGAAAATTTAGAAATGCCATTGTTATATAAAAATTACAAAGGATCTGAACGAAAAGCCCTGGTTGCTGATATGTTGGATCGTTTTAATATTGTTGGAAAAAAAGATCTATTTCCTAGTCAATTAAGCGGTGGACAACAACAATTAGTAGGTATTGCAAGAGCTTTAATATCCAAACCAAAACTAATATTAGCAGACGAACCTACAGGAAATCTTAACTCAAAACAAGGTGAAGAAATTATGGGAATTTTCAAACAATTAAACAATGAAGGAGTAACAATTATTCAGGTTACACATTCTGAAAAAAATGCTGAATATGGATCGCGCATAGTTAATTTGTTGGATGGGAGAATGCTATAGAATTATTTTTAATATAGCCATAAGAAAACAAAAGCTAACACTTTTTTCACACCATTATTACACCTAGACCTACTCAAAACACTATAAATAAAGATAAATTACTTATTGCTTCGGGAAATAATTATAGTTTCATGCCTCTTGAATGCTCTAATAAAAAATTCAATAGTCAAATCTCTTTGCCTAATTCTTAAAAGTTCAACACTCTGAGAATTTGACAATATTTCATTTATCTCTTTTGGTTCTATCATAGATTTTGGATAGTAACTGGGAAATTATGCCCATACATCAATGGCTTGTTATCCAAAAAAGGTATATATATCTTAGCAATTATTAAAGTATAAATATAGATTTATAGAATGAATAATATTGTATTTTAACCTCTTATAAGATGAGTGATAATGACCTACTTAGTGAGTAGATTAGACTCTAAACATTAATTATTGTAAATCTTTCATCTAACAAATTTTTATAATTCAATTTCATCTTATTACTTAAAAATGAATTGTTAATCAAATCTTCAGTGTCATTTTTCAACTTTTTAAAACGCTTAAACACTCCATTAATTTGCTTTGATGATAATGACAATTCCATACCAAAATTAATTAAAATCCCCTTGGTAATTTTTTTCTTTTTACCAGCAATAGTTAATGCAAGTTCTTCCTTATCTTCAGGGTTTACAATTGCCACATTTAACAAATCATATGCAGGTGATAAACTCCAACCATAATTAGTTTTAATCATAGAGAAATTCTTTAGGTGCATATCATTATTTCCTGTTAAAAAACTAAAGACTATTAATTCAAAAAAGCGAAGTTTGTCTAATAATGTATTTGTAGCATAAGCATCTAAAGCTTTGCCTATTTTTTCCATAGAGCTTTTATACTTATCAAATGCATCCGTAATTTGAAACATATCTATCATATGAATTTTTGAGCCATCTTCTTCCCTATCAATTCTTTTTGTGATATATGACAATTCACCTGATTTTAATCTAATTAATGAAGATGGCACAACTGAAATTTCAAATAATTCAGCCATACGCATTGTGAGATGTTCATTTTCTGGCATTTCAATAAAATCTTCCGATGGTGGTTTAAAAATATAGTTTCCTCCTAAAGCACCAACAACAGTCAATCTTTTATCTGATTTTTGTTTTTCTTTTTCAACTAATGACATTGATAACTTTGGCTGAACACCAGGTACAGCAACACTACGCTCTACAACATTTTTAGCCAATTCAGACATCTGATCTAATGAGTATGGTAATATTGGAGGGATCTCAGTTCCAAAAAATTCTAAACTACATTTTGAATGGAAATCTTTACCCTCTGGAAGTTCCTCATAACAGTATAAGCATTTATTCTCCATTAGTATCCAATTTAGGTTCTACACTTACAGCTCCAATACAGTTTCTACAACAGGCTAATAACAAACCCATTTTATCATTAGGATTAATCTTCCAATTTTTAGAAGCAATGTTCAGCAACCAACCTTCAGGAATTAATCCTTCAAAAAATGGAAATAGCCTTTTTTCACGATATACTTTACTATTAACTGGCATTGTAAATGTGATAAATTGAGTAGGATATTGACTTATATAATTTTTATCATACTGAAAAGTATATTCACCATCATTAGTTTCTGTTAAAATTCCAGCCAAAATATTATTGTAATAAATATTAGCTTTTCTCATCTGAACTTATATTTGAATTAAGTAAACGCTCATCTACTGGAGCTAATACATGTCCGAACATCTTTAATACCAAATTCACTTTTTCTAAATTTAAATTGTTCTTCCCTTGTTCTATTTTCCGTACAACTGTTAGGGCAACTCCTGCCCTTTCCGCAAACTCTTCCTGTGTTAGGTTTACTTCTTTTCTTTTTTCTTTTACGAACTTTGATAACACCCTCATTATATGTAATTAAATATAATTTTAAACAAATATAGTAAATTATATGTAATTAGATATAAAATAGTTATTAAACTTATATCTATATGCATTTAGATATAAAATGATTGATAATATATTTACAATGAACCAAATACAGATTCCACGGCATCAATTCTAGCAGTGTTATTTACCTGATGATAAATATTAAAGGATTTAATATCTCTATGCCCACTAATACTCATAATGGTTTTATCAGCAATTCCATTATTTCTCATTATGGTAATAAATGTTCCGTCGAGCTGTTTTCAATGTTCTGTCACATAACCGTGATGATCATTCTAAAAACTTTGCGTTCCTAATGAATGCTGAAGGGGTGTGGTCACTTGCACCAGCGTATGACTTAACATTCTCCTCTTCTTCTCAGGGCTACCATAGTACAGCTTGCGCTAAAAACTATGTAGATCCAGGAAGGAAAGAATTACTGGAATTGGCGAATATATTTTCTATCAACAAAGCAGAGGAAGCTATAGATGAGATAAAGGGCATCATAGATGGTTGGAGAATGTATGCTGAATTGTCTGAAGTTTCCGAAGCCTCAATAAAAACCATAGAGGCGAGTCTGAATACCATTCGCTCAAGATCTTAGACACTATATCCGTGTTTCGTAAGTGCCTTTTTTAAAAGAAAAAAACAAAATTTAATTTTGGGCAGCAAACTAACTCTATTTGACCAATATATCTTTATAATTACTAATCAACCCCATTTTGAAAAACCTGTTTTGATTTTAGCTAATTAATAACAGCCTTTCTTGTGAAGTATTTGAAGTTGTTAGTGTAAACCTTGCTCCCCAAGTATTAATTGCTCAATTTTATCATAACTTTCTAATTGCTCGTCTGGCAATATCGAATCTATCAATTCTAACAGAGTGGCAACCGTGAGCTCCTTTGAACAATTTGGAAGTCTTGGTGAACTAAGCTCTCCTTCTCCATCCAATGCCAATATACACACCCTTAAAAGACAAGAGATGATATAACGCAATTCTCCATTATCTGTGACCATAAAGGTTACTTCTTGCAATGTTTGCTTTTCACTACTTTTGTAATGTCTTCGTTTCCTTGGATTTAATAATTGCTTTACCGCTGCTATTTTTTCTTTGTCAGATTCAATAATGTTATCTTTGTTTTTCATGGCATTCCGATTTAAAATATTTTATTATTCAGAAGGTTTGCAATGGAGTTTCTGTAGATGTTCCAATCGTTCTTCTCCCAGTTTCTTGGCTTCGTCATAAAACTGTTCACAACGATTATATGCTTTATCTGTATCTCTTTCCGAGAATTCATTTTGAGCTTTGAACCGCATTATATGTTGTGCATTACACAACATATAATATATGCGATATAAGCCATAAGTCTCTTTAGGGAATATGGTCTGTGGTAATGGTATAAACTGACTACATAAATGCAGCAGATAGGTCAGCGAATAGTGTTTTGGTTTATATTCCCAAAACACATATAAGAGTGCCATGCACACCTGTTCTAATGCATAGTGCATAATGGACAATCTGGATGTAGAATCTTCCCCGGGTTCACTGCCGTCTATTATAGAAAATAGGTACTCTGCACGATTCATACGAGCCTTCCAAGTTTCTAGAATGCGTTGGTAAATTTTTTGGTGGAAAAGTAAAGGGTAATTGCTAAATTTTAATAGAGAGTTGTCGTATTTATAGATACAGGGTGTTTGGAAAACGGCTTGAGACAGAAAATTATCTCCAAAATCTAATCTCTTCTTTGCATTTGATAATGTATACATAATGACATAAACTTTACAGCGATGTTGCATCTTATTGAATACATCGTCCATAAATTCCCCTAGTCTTCTGGAAATGGGTTTATAAGTGATGATAAGCAGAGTATAGATTACTAGCTTTTGTGGATTTGTACATTTTGATGATAAAAAAACTTCTTGTTTCTTTTTTTCTTTTTGAACACTGATTACATATACTGAATGCAATGGTAAGAGTTCCTTTAAAAGGTCTAATAGTTCCTTCTGTAAAGGAAATTGTGTCGGAATATTGGTGTCTTCTTTCATTTTGTACATATATTAAGTTATAGAAAATGTTAACATTTTAACTCATTTGGATACTAGAATTTCTTGGGTTTCTGTTGTTTTTACTTGGAATGACATGTTAATCATCCACTAGATGAGATTAAACACAACACTAAAAGTCCTTTTTTAAGATCATTTGATCTGTTAATCAGACCAAATGTAATAAAAATTAGATCAATTTCAAAATAAAAGTTCTGTTTTTCGGAAAGCTTGATCTGAATAAGTAACTTTATTGTCTAAATTTTTGAAAAGTGACCGAGTTAGGAATATATTTAACCAAGAGATCAATTAACCGATCTGATGTTGCAAGGAAAACGGGAATTAACAAAACAAGAATGAGTGATCTTTCTAATAACCCTAGAACAAAACTTCGGGTTAAGGAGTTGTTTCTAATTGCCTTAGCCATTGAAGCAGACCCAAGTGAATTATTTAAAGAAATTTGCAAAGATTATAAACTTCCAAAGTAAAATAACTAATCTTGATAAAGTAGTACTCTATGTGTAACTCCTTTATTTATTTGTAATTATTTTCAAATTCCCTTTCAATACACTCCCATTACTTTGTGAAGAGCGTATTGAAAAGAAATTCTTTTGGCCTTAAAAATGGCTGGCAAGAGATTAATTTGACCATGTTAAAAATTCAAAACTTTTAGGGTGAAATTGGTATACCTAAGTCGCACCTGAGTAAGAAACCCCGTTTCAAAAGTGTGTAAACTTATTCTTGGCGTTCAGTTTTTACTATCCTTTATAATATAGGGCAAAAAAAAGTGAAAACACACTCACTAAAATACTAACAACAAATACAATTACAGCCCAATTTGGATATATTTTAGCCTGTTTCAATTGATTTTTAAAATCCTCTTCAAAGCGTTCAATAGTTTGTGTATGTGATGCCATTTTTTGTTGATGCGATTCGATTATTGATTTATACTCCTTTATATCAATACCAATTTTAGTTGCGTTGATTTTTTCACTGAGCGTTTCTAGTTTTTGGATACTTTTTTCAAAGTTGTTGATTTCAGTGACTAGTAATTCCGTTAATTCTTCAATTTTTGCCATAGTCTTTATTTAAAATGAAACTCCGTATTTTATTGCTTTTTTGATAATTATCTTAGTAATCTTTAAAGCAATGTTTGGTGCTAAATCAATGACCTTTCCCAATAGGTTAATACTGTTGCTTTTATTTTTGAAAATAGATGCTCCTGGAATTTCTGAAATACTTTTTCCAATATTACCAACTGACATATTCCGATGGATCTCACTTCCTTTTAAATTGTATCTGTCAAACTCAAATCGAAATCCTTGCAGCTTATTTTGATTATTTATTGTTGGAATCACTTTTACACCATTTGTCTCCATTGCTTCTATATACTGGTCAAAAGATTTGGGAGAAAACTGTTTTAGACTTAAATCATGTCTTCTTTTGATTTCTGTTCTAATTTCTTTTAAATCAAATTCCTTTTCAAATTGTACTTGCTTTACCGTAGTGAGCTGCATACTTTCCGCTACTTTCTCAGCTGCTAATTGACTCCGTTTTCCTATAAAACTATCATTATAAGCTACTCCTTTAAAATCGATTCGATTTACATATAAATGAATGTGTTTATGGTCTTTGTCCTGATGTACGAATGCAATTGCTTGACGCTCTCCTAAATTCATTTCTTGAATAAATCGTTTTGTTATTTTTTGTAAATCTTTTGCTTCTAGTCGTTTGCCATCTTCTATTGTTGGGCTTATTACAAATGACAAGGTGTTCTTTTTACAATGGTAATTCTGATCTTGTATTATTTTGAATTCTTTTGTGATTTCAGCTGGAGAATCTCCATACAGATATTGTTTTAGAACAATTTCTGAATCCTTCTCTTGATTCCAACCATAGGACA
>Ga0316205_10004150_pt1 | contig 12922 bp, 13 predicted proteins | sample 3monthpyrite_MG_FD_204941 | JGI IMG/M metagenome (GOLD analysis project Ga0316205, IMG submission 204941) | Microbial mat bacterial communities from mineral coupon in-situ incubated in ocean water Damariscotta River, Maine, United States -... | ecosystem: Environmental > Aquatic > Marine >... | reverse complement strand
TTTGATGGTTTTCTAATGTTGAAAAACCAGCAGCGACTGCCGACTGAGATATATGACAGCTGCCATTTAATAAATTGTCTTTAACCAGGTTGTCTGGTGTCTGCACATTATAATTAACATCAAATCCTGCTTTTTTTAAATGACCACCAGCCATGGTCATAAGGTAAGGGCTATAAAAGGCCGAGTGGCGTAATGCCATTAAATTAAGTTGAGTCATTTTAGTTTCTTTTTTAGTAAGTCTTCGATTGCTTTGGCAGCGGCTATAAACCCAAAACTTGCCGTCACTGAGGTAACTGATCCAAAGCCCATCGCACAATCTAATTGAACGCCTTTTGTATCGGGTTTTGCGTAATCAACCGTACCGTCATCTTTAGGGTACTGTTGCTGTTGTGTAGAATAAACACATTTGACGCCAAAAGATCGTTTTGGGTTTTTAGTGTAACCATATTGAGAACGTAATTGAGAGCGTACTTTCGCCGCGAGTGGGTCATTCCATGTTTTGGCTAAATCAGTAAAGTTGATTTGCGTAGGATCAGTTAATCCTCCGGCACCACCGGTGGTAATAACCGGTATCTTGTTACGTTTACAATAATAAATAATTGCGCATTTAAACTTGATGCTATCGATGGCATCAATCACATAATCATAATTGTTTTGTAGATGCTTTTGGCAGTTTGTTTCCGTTATAAAATCATCAATAATATTCACTTTGCAATCGGGGTTAATCTGTTTGATTCTTTCAGCCATGGTTTCAACTTTTGATTGATCAATGGTATTAGTTAAAGAGTGTATCTGACGATTAATATTACTCACTGCAATATCATCATGATCAATCAGTGTGATTTCACTTATACCCGTACGAGCCAGAGATTCTGCGGCCCATGAGCCAACCCCGCCAATGCCGATAACACAGAAATGAGAACTTCTTAGAATGTTAAAAGCCTGTTGACCATATAAGCGGGCAATACCGCCAAATCGATTTTCGTAATCACTCATAAGAAGTTAAGTCGTAAGTCGTAAGTCGTAAGTCGTAAGTCGTAAGTCGTAAGTATAAAGCTTTTGAGATGCTATTTCTTTAATTAAATACAACATGTTATAAAGTATTTATGTTATATATGTATATGATTTATATGCTTTAATTTACGTATTAAAGTTGAAAATATAGTGGTGATGATTTCAGCTCGCTAATGGTGTGGTAAATAATTAAACTGTCTGGTGTAAACTAACTTTGACTGTTTTGAGGGCATATATGATGTTAAGTAATCCTTATACACCCATAGACTGTGCTATTTACGATAATTATGAAATAGCAATAATGCAGAAGAAAAAATTGAAGTTGAAATGGCTGTCTGACGATGGCCAGGTTTTTAACGAAAAGTTAAAGCCCATTAAACTGGAGATTAAAAATAAAGCAGAATACTTAATATTAGATTCTGAAATAATTTCTGAAATAAGATTAGATAAAATTCTACAGGTAGAAATTATATAATTTCGAATTACGATAATAACCACGACTAATAACCACGACTAATAACTATGACTGATAAGTTTATATTTGATGCAAGCCCCGAAAATTTTAATGAACTAGTTCTGGGTAATTCCATACGCGGGCCCGTAATGGTCAACTACTGGAGTGAGAATGCCGGTCCATGTATAAAACTATGGCCAACGCTTGAAGCATTAGTAAATGAATATTCAGGTCGTTTTTTACTCGTTAACCTAAATACAGATAAATTTAAATCTTTTGCACAAAGGGAATTAGGTATTGTCAGTGTGCCTACATTGCAGATATTTCATAACCAGCAGGTGGTCGATGTAATGCATGGTGCAGAATCCGAACGTAGCATTCGAAATCTGTTATCTCGTCACTTACCCAGATCATCAGATAGTTTATTGGTAGAGTCAGTTAAACTATATAACGAAAATAAGCCAGATCAGGCTATTGATGAACTAAAAAAATTACAGCAATCAGATCCTGAAAACCCGCGAATTGCAACTTCAATAGTCAAGCTTCTATACAGAGAGTCACGTTTTGACGATATGGAAATATATATTGATACTCAGTCAGCAACAGTTAAAAACAATGAAGAAGTGATAAGTTTATTAACGCATTCACAGCTTCAAAGAGCTGCTATGAAGGTGAAAGATATTGAGCAGTTAAACGCGGATATTGCTGCAGATAATAAAAACCTGGATTTGATTTATCAGTTAGTTGCCATGGATGCATTAAATGACCATGTAACCGACGCGCTTGATCAATTATTAGAAATGTTAAAAATTGATTCTACTTATAAAAATAACCTACCGGCAAAGACTATGGTGTTGTTATTAAATATGTTAGGTAGTGACACAGATGCGGCTAAAAGTTACCGCTCAAAAATGATAGATGCTCTTTCAGTTTAATTTATAAAGGAAAGTACAGTATTACTAAGAACTTATCCTCTGGCGATTGAAGTGAGATTTATGACGCTCTGTCTCTGATTGATGCAGCCTGAGAGAAGCTATCAGTATTTTGTTACGAAAGTGGGTGTGCATAAGCGTATGACTGGTTTTTGAATGTATTACATTCTAAAACATATGCAGTGCTGATAATGTTTGCACTCCTTATAAAGCTAGATTCATAAGGTACAGTAAGGTAGTGCAGCCACTGGCTAAGAAATCGTAAGTAACTGTTAACTTTTAAAAAATGAACTTGATAATTTTAGTGGAGTAGTTTTATGTCCAATCCAACAATCGCTGACAACAAACCTGTGCAGGTTACACTTTCAAAAGGGCAGGAGTATCATTTCTGTACTTGTGGAAAATCTAAGAGTCAGCCATTTTGTGATGGCTCACATGTAGGTACATCTTTTAATCCCAGAGTTATTGTTTCAGATGAAGACGGTGATGCCTATTTATGCGCCTGCAAACATACAGGAAATGCACCGTTTTGTGATGGCACTCATAAGCAGTTTAATGACAGTGATATTGGCAAAGAAGGCCCTGGCATTAAAACACAAGTCTCTGAATTGCCGATTGCCATAGCCACAAAAGAAGAGCCCACAGTCGAGTTTATCCACCAGCTTGCAAAGGATGGTTTATCAAAATTAGGTCATCATGGCCCAATGACATCCATGGGTGTTCCTCGTCATGAACTCCCACATTGGGATGACTTACAGATAATGGTTGCTCAAATGGCAACTAAGCCATTGATGGAAGAACAAAGTGTTACTACGGATTTAATTATTGGGCCAGAAGCGAAGAAACCTTTAAAATTAGAAATTCCTTTGTTTGTGTCTGATATGAGTTTTGGGGCGTTATCTGAAGAAGCAAAAATATCACTGGCTAAAGGTGCAGAACTTGCTGGCACTGGTATTTGCTCCGGTGAAGGAGGAATGTTACCTGAAGAACAGGCTGCGAATTCTCGTTATTTCTATGAGCTTGCTAGTGCTGGCTTCGGTTATAAAGAAGAATTATTGAATAAGGTGCAGGCCTTTCACTTTAAAGGTGGTCAAGGTGCAAAAACAGGCACTGGAGGTCATTTGCCTGGCACGAAAAACATAGGCAAGATTTCTCAGGTAAGAGGAATACCGGAAGGTCAGGCAGCAATATCTCCACCCACTTTCAAAGATCTTTCATCTGTATCTGACTTTAAGCGTTTTGCTGATAGGGTTAGAGAAATCACTGGAGGTATCCCTGTTGGTTTTAAGCTAAGTGCAAATCATATTGAGAAAGACATTCAATTTGCACTTGATGCCAGTGCCGATTATATCATTTTAGATGGCCGTGGCGGTGGCACAGGTGCTGCACCTGAAATGTTTAGAAATCATATCAGTGTACCGACAATTCCAGCGTTAGCTAGAGCCCGTCGCTACCTTGATGCACAAGGAGCAAGTGGTAGAGTCACGCTTATTATAACCGGTGGATTGCGCGTGCCGACTGATTTTGTTAAGGCATTGGCGCTGGGAGCAGATGGCATTGCTATTTCAAATAGCGCAATGCAGGCAATCGGTTGTGTTGCAGCAAGAATGTGCAATACGAATAACTGTCCTGCTGGAATTGCTACGCAGAAAGAAGAGTTACGTAAAAAGTTAAATATAGAAAAATCATCAGCTCAGTTACATAACTTTTTTAAAGCCTCTGTAGAGTTAATGCAGGTTATGGCACGTGCATGCGGACATGATGATTTAAATAAATTTAATAGAAATGATCTTGCGACCTGGCATCGGGAAATGGCTATATTGTCTGGAGTAGAGTACTCGGGGTTTGAGAAAAAAATATAGTAATTCAGGAAACATTCGGCTTGATAAAATCGTAGATAATACAAATGCTATTTTCATATGGAGCGTAAAAAACACTAAAAAGGATTAAAGTTTTGACAAAATCATTAGCAATAAAAAGTTTGCCTCCGCACTTAAGAAAGGAAGATAGAGTTATCTTGTTTGATGGTGTATGTAAGTTATGTAATGCATGGAGTAACTTTATTATTCGCTATGATAAAAATCATAAATTTAAGCTTGCTAGTGTTCAGTCTCAGGAAGGTAAAGATATTTTAAAGCATTTTAACTACCCGACAGATGTATATGAAACAATGCTTGTCGTGCATGGAACAACCTGTCTTGATAAGAGTGATGCGTTTTTTTACGTAATGAGAATTCTTGGTCACCCCTGGGGATTAATATCATATTTTAAAATAATACCTTCAAGCCTAAGGAACTGGCTTTATGACCGTATAGCTCTGAATAGGTATAAAGTTTTCGGAAAGTACGATTACTGCTCTTTGCCCACTCCCGATCATGAGAAAAGATATTTAAATGGAAAATAAGCTTCTCTCATAAATAAATTAAGCCAAAGGGGGCATCCCTGAGATGCGATCCCTGAGATCAATTCAGCCCCAGGTCTGTCAAACCTCTGTACACTGTTTCCAGTCATATCTATAACCTGATTCTATAACTTCTTTATTCTCTTTCAAGCTTGGCACTTATCCTGCAATCAATCTCTAAACAGTTCTTTTTTTGTCAAAAAAACGTCAGGAGTGGATATGACGCAGGATACGGTAATGCAACTCGCAAGCCAGACCTTATGGGTAGCAATCAGTCTGGCGGCACCGTTATTACTATCGGCGTTAGCCGTTGGTTTGTTAGTGGGTATGTTTCAGGCAGCAACTCAGATTAATGAAATGACGCTAAGTTTTATTCCTAAACTTGGTATTCTGGTTGTTGCGTTACTGATCTTTGGGCCCTTTATGCTGAGCACTATTGTTGATTTTACACAGACCCTGATTAGTGAAATCCCCTCAAAACTGGGTTAGTGGATGTTAGCGATAAGCACTGAGCAAATTGCAATTTGGCTGGGAAGTTTTTTCTGGCCTTTTGTGCGTATTGGATCAATGATGATGGCGGCACCTGTTTTTGGTGCGCGTATGTTACCGGTTCGAATTCGCTTGGTCATGGCCTTGTCGATAAGTGTTTTAACCGTTCCCTTATTACCTGCTGTTCCTGCTGTAGACCCGATTTCGTTCGCATCTGCGGGTATTTTATTTCAACAAATATTAATTGGCGTTGCTACCGGACTCATTATTCAAATGGTGTTTCAGTCATTGGTAATAGCGGGTGAAGCAATAGCAAATGGTATGGGGCTGGGTTTTGCGCGGATGGTTGATCCGGCAAATGGCGTACAGGTACCGGTTATATCTCAATTCTTTGTGGTTTTGGCGACCTTACTTTTTGTTATTTTAAATGGTCATTTATTACTTATTCAATTAATGGTGCGCAGTTTTGAAATATTACCTATCGCTGAAACAGGTTTATCGCTGCCGGCGATAAAAGCCGTAGTGAGCTGGGCAAGCCAGATGTTTGTGGGAGGTTTGATGATCGGCTTACCCGCGGTTACCGCATTAATGGTGGTGAATATTGCTATGGGTGTTATTACCCGTGCGGCACCTCAGTTAAATATATTTGCGGTTGGTTTTCCGTTAATGATTTTATTAGGTTTTATATTTCTTGCTGCCACTTTACCCAGCGTTTTTTCCTTATTCACACAATTGTTAATGGATGCGTTTGAATATATAGCTGAAATGATGGAGATGCGTTAATGGCTGAATCAGAAACAGGGCAGGAACGCTCCGAAGAACCCACCTCCAAAAAACTTGAAGACGCCCGAAAAAAAGGCCAGATAGCCCGTTCTCGAGACTTCAACACCATGGTCATTATTGCTCTGTCAGCAACGGCTTTTATTATGATGGGGCACATTATGGTGGCGGATCTGGGTGATCTGATGGGGCGATTTTTTCAGCCTTCACGTGCCGATATATTTGATCCGATTGGTGTTGTTCGCTGGTTTTATGCTGCCATATTAGATGGGGTCTGGTTATTGGTTCCATTTCTGGCTTTGACATTTGTGGCGGCATTGTTTGCACCTATTACTATTGGTGGCTGGGCGTTCAGTATGGAAACCATCACTCCAAAACTTAGCAAACTTGACCCAATTAAAGGAATGAAAAAGGTATTTTCTGCCAAAGGGTTAATGGAATTAGTTAAAGCCATGGCAAAGTTTTTTCTAGTGGCAGCAGTCGCACTGGTAGTGATTTATACCAATATGGACGCTTATTTACAGCTAGGCAATATGCCAATGAAAGCGGCATTAGTAAAAGCGGGTGAGCTGCTCACCTGGGCTTTTTTACTCGTTACTATCGCATTAATGATTATCTCGGCAATAGATGTTCCCTTTCAAATCTGGGATCACAAAAAACAGATGAAGATGACCTTACAGGAAGTTAAGGATGAGATGAAAGATACGGAAGGAAAACCTGAGGTTAAAGGCAAGATTCGTCAGAAACAACGAGAAATGGCTGAAGCTCGCATGATGGATGCGGTACCTGATGCGGATGTGGTTATCACCAACCCCACGCATTTTGCTGTTGCCCTGAAATACGACCCTGAGAACATGCGAGCGCCCCTTGTGCTGGCAAAAGGGGCCGATTTAGTGGCTTCGCATATTCGACGTGTAGCTAGTGCAAATGAAATTTTATTATTAGAAACGCCACCTTTGGCACGGGCCTTGTATCACTGTACAGAAATAGGAGAGGAAATTCCGCATGGTCTCTATGTAGCGGTCGCTCAGGTACTGGCTTATGTATTCCAGTTACGTGATGTACAAAAAAATGGCGGCGAAAAACCGACACGACCTGAGCCAGAGATACCGGAAGCATTTGAAAAGTTTGTTCATATGCCGGGTGATGCACCGATAGAAGAGTAAAAAGTGACGTAAGTCGTAAGCCTTAGAGTCAATGTTAAAAACATAATAAGAGTGACAACGATGGAAGCAGTTTTACATAATATTCAGAATCTAGGTCGTCGTGGTTTGATAGCACCGATAATGGTTATTGCATTGTTGGGTATGATGATTATTCCACTACCAACAATTGCTCTGGATTTATTTTTTACGCTTAATATCTGTTTATCAATCATTATCGTGCTGGTTAGTATCTACGCTCAGCGCCCGCTGGATTTTGTTATTTTTCCAACAGTGATTTTAGTTTCTACTCTATTCCGCCTGGCGCTTAATGTTGCCTCTACGCGAGTTGTACTACTTGAAGGGCATACGGGTACCGGTGCTGCAGGTCAGGTAATCGAATCTTTCGGTGCATTCGTTATTGGCGGCAATTATGCAGTGGGCCTGGTTGTGTTTTCGATTCTGGTGATTATAAACTTTGTCGTGGTAACCAAAGGTGCCGGACGTGTTTCAGAAGTTAGTGCGCGTTTTACATTAGATGCCATGCCCGGTAAACAAATGGCAATAGATGCCGATTTAAACTCCGGCATTATTGATCAGGAACAGGCCAAATTACGTCGTGAAGAAATTGCATCTGAAGCAGATTTTTATGGGTCTATGGATGGTGCCAGTAAATTTGTTCGCGGTGATGCGGTTGCCGGTATTTTAATTTTAATTATTAATATTGTGGGTGGTTTTGCAATCGGTGTTGGGCAGCACGATATGGCTTTAGCAGATGCGGTTAAAAACTATACCTTATTAACCATTGGTGATGGTCTGGTTGCTCAAATACCTTCGTTATTATTGTCCAGTGCAACAGCTATTATTATTACCCGTGATTCAAGCAAACAAGATCTGGGCGATAAAGTTAAACAGCAGATGTTTGCCAACACAAAAGTGATATGGGTTACGGCGGGCATTGTAGGTCTTATGGGTGCAATACCAGGCATGCCTAATTTTGCGTTTTTAAGCATTGCGGGTTTACTGGTTATGACAGCAAAATGGATGGATAAAGCACAGGAAGAGACAGAGTTACAGCAACGTGTACAGATTGATGAAGCACCTGCGGTTGCACCATCACAAAAAGAGTTGTCATGGGATGATGTGCAGCCGGTAGATTTAATTGGTCTCGAAGTGGGTTACGGATTAATTCCAATGGTCGATAGTAATCAAAACGGTCAGTTACTAAGTCGTATTAAAGGCGTGCGTAAAAAACTCTCACAGGAGTTAGGCTTTTTAATTCATTCTGTGCATATTCGTGACAATCTGGACTTAAGTCCTAATGCATATCGTATTACCTTAAATGGCGTGCCTGTTGGTGAGAGCAGTGTGCATCCAGATCGTGAAATGGCTATTAATCCGGGGCAGGTATATGGAGATTTACAGGGTATCCCCGGTAAAGATCCGGCGTATGGGCTTGATGCCGTATGGATTGAACCGGGTATGCGTGATCATGCACAGACATTAGGTTATACGGTGGTTGATGCAACAACCGTAGTCGCAACACATTTAAATCAGATACTTCACGATAATGCGCAGGAATTGTTAGGGCATGAAGAAGTTCAGCAGTTACTCGATAACCTGGCAATCAAATCACCAAAACTGGTGGAAGATCTGGTTCCCAAGTTACTGCCGTTAAGTGTTGTCGTTAAGGTAATGCAAAACTTATTAAGTGAAGGTGTGTCTGTTAGAGATATTCGAACTATTGCTGAAGTACTGGCTGAAAATGGCGCCTTCACACAAAACCCCGTTGAGTTAACGTCTATTGTCAGGGTTGCTTTAGGTCGGTCTATTGTTCAAAAAATAAATGGTATGGAACATGATCTTCCGGTTATTACTCTAGAGCCATCACTAGAACAATTATTATTACAGTCTGCACAAAATGCATCTGAAGGCTCTATCGGTGTAGAACCTGGATTAACGGAACGAATGTTTAAGTCTTTAGAGCAGGTTGCCCAGCAACAGGAAATGGCTAACCAGCCTGCTATTTTAGTAGTCGCGCCGCCTTTGCGTTTATGGCTGTCGCAATTAGTTAAACATTCAATAGCAGGAATGAATGTACTTTCGTACAGCGAAATTCCTGATAACAAAAACATTAAAGTGGTGGCTTCAGTTGGTGCAGATTAATTTATTAAAAATGTTTGTATTGTTGTTTGTCACTACGATTTGTAAATGCGCTTGTAAGTCGCAATGGGAATATCAAAAAATGAGAAAGAATAATTTATTTGGAGAGTTAACATGCAGGTAAAACGATTTGTAGCAGATGATATGCGTACTGCAATGCGATTAGTAAAAGAAGAGATCGGATCCGATGCAGTTATTTTATCAAATCGGGTGGTGAACGGAAAAGTCGAAATACTTGCAGCGCGAGATTATGATGAAAGTTTAATTAACAAAGCGCTAGATAAAACACTGCTGGAAAGTAAACCGGATAGTGCCGCAGCATACTATGAACGTGCAGCTGCAGAACGCGATCTGCAAAATGCCAGATTTGAAGATCCTGATACTGATAATGCCAGTGACGATAATTCCAGAGCTGATAATTCCAGTATCGATGAAGCGCTTAAAAATGAAGTTGAAAATGTAAGTGCACCACAAGCGACGCAACAACCAGTATCAGAACCGGTTATTTCGGAAAATGATTTAGAATCGGTTTCAGTAGTTAAAAATAATATAGAACATCAGGCTGCCGGTTTGTACCCGTCGCCGGCTCAAATGCAGGCTCCACTTACTGACAGTATGGTGGAAATGCGTGATGAATTAAAATCATTGCGAGCAATGATTGAAAACCAGCATGTGTTTGGTGAGTGGAAAGAAATGGCCAGCAAACACCCTTTGCGTGTGGCATTGTATAAACGTCTGACTGAAATGGGGTTAAGTCAGGGTGTTTGTAAATATCTGGCAAAAGGTCTGGACAATTCAGCTGATGTTGAGCAGGCGATGCAGGCAGCATTAAAACAACTGGTTCATCAAATTCCGTTAGCGGGTGATGATATTTTAAACCAGGGTGGTGTGTTTGCTATGGTGGGTCCAACCGGTGTTGGTAAAACCACAACAATTGCAAAATTAGCTGCACGCTTTGCTATGCAGCACGGACAACGACATGTGGCATTAATCAGTACGGATACATATAGAATTGGTGCCCATGAACAGTTAATGACTTATGGTCGCTTATTAGGTATACCGGTACATTCTGCAAATGATACTCAGGAGTTACAGCAGTTATTACATAAGTTGCATGATAAAAAACTGGTGTTAATCGATACTGCGGGAATGAGTCAGCGAGATATTGATATAAGCCAGCAGTTAGCGCATTTAAGTCATCCATCGTCTATTATTAAAGCTTATCTGGTGTTATCTGCCAATGCACAAACATCAACCCTTGATGAGGTGATTACAGCATTCAAGAAGGCGAATCCAGCTGCTTGCATTTTGACCAAGTTAGATGAAGCCGCTAGTCTTGGAGGGGTGTTAAGTGCGGTTATAAAACATCAGCTTCCAATTGCCTATATCAGTAATGGTCAAAAGGTGCCTGAAGACATTAAGCCCGCGCGGGCTCGTGAACTGGTGGATGATACATTGGCTTATTCCAGGCAGTATAAACAAAGCACAGATGATGAGTTTATGGCAGTTGCGTTTACCAGCGGTATAGGCCATGCTCCATTATAAACAGGCATTAATTGTCGTTGGAAGAGAGTCGAAAACGTTTAAAGTTTTACTCTCGATAAACACCTCAGGATTTAATATTTAATATTTTTTATGAAAGATCAAGCAGCAGGCATTAGGCGAATGGCGTCAAAAAAACCAGTACAGGTTATAGCGGTAAGCAGTGGTAAAGGTGGCGTTGGCAAAACCAATGTGTCTGTAAATTTATCACTTGCATTAGTTGCAGCCGGTCAAAATGTATTACTTTTAGATGCAGATCTGGGGTTGGCCAATGTTGATTTGTTACTGGGGTTACGAGCAGAATATAATCTGTCACATGTGATTTCAGGAGAACGAACTCTTGAAGAAGTTATTGTTCGTGGCCCTGAAGGTTTAAATATTATTCCAGCAGCATCTGGCATGCAAATGATGTCTGAATTAAGCCCCGCTGAACATGCGGGTGTAATAAGATCTTTTAGTGATTTAAATATACCGCTAGATGTATTAATGATTGATACGGCTGCGGGTATTTCAGATGGTGTGGTGAGTTTTGTTAAAGCCTCAAACGAAGTAATAGTTGTGGTGTGTAATGAACCCACATCCCTTACAGATGCGTATGCATTAATTAAAGTTATGTCCGAAGATCATGGGGTGCATAAATTTAATATTCTGGCAAATTCAGTGCGCGACCCTATGGAAGGCGCAAAGTTATTTAAAAAATTGAGCCGCGTGACGGATTATTATCTAGATGTTACATTAAGCTTTATGGGGGCTGTACCGTATGATGAATATCTGGTTAAAGCAGTAAAAAAACAGCAGGCGGTTATGCAGTTATATCCACAAAGCCCCTCATCAACAGCATTCAGAAAGTTAGCAAAAGAGGCCTTATCCTGGCCAGTGCCCAAAACAGCATCGGGGCATTTAGAGTTTTTTGTAGAAAGACTAATTAAATTTAGTGCGGCCGGATAGCAGAAGTTGACTATACTTTGTTAATGAATGCGGCAAATACCATGTATACAGAGGTTCAAAAAGATCAGCGTGACCAGCGTATTATAGAAAATATCGGACTGGTTAAACGCATAGCCTATCACCTGATTACTCGATTGCCTTCAAATGTGCAGGTGGATGATTTAATTCAGTCTGGCATGCTGGGCCTGATAGAAGCATCAAAAAATTACGATCCATCTCAGGGTGCAAGTTTTGAGACTTATGCCGGTATACGCGTGCGTGGGGCCATGTTAGATGATGTTCGCCATGCTGACTGGTCGCCCCGATCCTTACATAGAAAAATGCGTCAGGTGCGTGAAGCTATTCATGAAATAGAAAATGAGACGGGGCGTGATGCAAAAGATCAGGAAGTCGCAGATCACCTGGAAATTACACTGGATGAATATCACACCATCAGGCGAGATAGTTCCAATGCGCAGATTTTTAGCCTGGATCAGTCTGAAGATGATCCTGGGCAACAAAATAGACTGAAATCTTCATTGAGTGAGCCGTTGGAGTCGTTGCAGAATAGTAGTTTTAAGACTAATCTGGCAGAGGTTATCGCCACATTGGCCGAACGTGAACAAATGGTTATGTCGTTATACTATAACGAGGAGCTAAACCTGAAAGAAATTGGTTTAGTGTTGGAGATATCGGAGTCCAGAGTGTGCCAGATCCATAGTCAGGCGCTTAAAAATATTCGTAGTAAAATGGGTGACTGGATTAGCTGATAAAAATACCTGAAGAAACTGGCTAAAAAATGCGGGCTCAGGTGTTATGAATCCATCAGGATTCATTATGGAGTTTTAACTTTTTAAAAATAAGTCTTTGGTTACAGAGAGTTTTTTTCATTTCATACTGGAAAAAACTCAAATGTCTGCCAGAATCAATGTAAACATAAACTATAGTGACTGAGGAAATCCGCCTTGGATAAAAATATGAAAATCCTTATTGTGGATGATTTTTCCACAATGCGGCGAATAATTAAAAATTTGCTGAGAGATCTGGGCTTTAATAATACTGATGAAGCAGATGATGG
>Ga0316205_10004149_pt1 | contig 12926 bp, 9 predicted proteins | sample 3monthpyrite_MG_FD_204941 | JGI IMG/M metagenome (GOLD analysis project Ga0316205, IMG submission 204941) | Microbial mat bacterial communities from mineral coupon in-situ incubated in ocean water Damariscotta River, Maine, United States -... | ecosystem: Environmental > Aquatic > Marine >... | reverse complement strand
TGTTAAATGATGCTCAAGCCTTTCAAGTGACCGTGAAAACCCAACCGAACAACCCGCCACAAACTTGTTCCATCCCTGCCGGTAGTGGCACGGTTAACGGGGCTGAGATGCTGGTGATCGTCACTTGTGTTACCAAGCAATATCCGGTGAGTGTCTCGGTGAGTGGCTTAAGCGGTAGCGGTTTAATGCTGCAAAACAACGGGGCGGATGATTTAAGCATTAGTGCAGATGGTTCGTCCTCTTTTGCCACGTTGTTAGAAGATGGTCAAGCCTTTCAAGTGACGGTGAAAACTCAGCCGAGCAATCCGAAGCAAAGCTGTACCATTGCCGAGGCCAGCGGCACGGTCAATGGCGCGGCCGTGAGTCTCAATGTCACCTGTGTCATGGACAAATTTCGGGTGAGGGTATGGGTGCGTGGTTTAACCGGCAGTGGTTTGATCCTGCAAAACAACGGGGCGGATGATTTGACCGTGAATGGCGACGGCACGTGGCCATTTGCGACTTTATTAAATGATAGTCAAGCCTTTAAAGTCACCGTGAAAACCCAGCCCAGTAATCCAAAGCAAAGCTGTGCCAGCCCTGGGGATAGTGGCACGATCGAAGGTGGCGAAGTGGTGGTGCTCGTCAATTGTGTCACCGACAAATATCCGGTGAGTGTAACGGTGAGTGGTTTAACTGGCAGTGGTTTGGTCCTGCAAAACAATGGGACGGATGATTTAAGTATAAGTGCGAATGGTCCGTCTTCTTTTGCCACATTGTTAGATGACGCTCAAACCTATCAAGTCACCGTGAAAACTCAGCCAATAAATCCAAATCAAACCTGCACCGTACCGCTTGATAGAGGTGTTGTTGATGGCGCCGAAGTCAATGTCGATATTAATTGTACAAACTCTTCTAGTTATATTGCCATCACAGACATAACCCCTAAGTCTCCAAGCATATTAAAAGTCGGTGATCAGGTGCAAGCCTCGTTTGAGTTTGCGACCAGTGAAACCGGCGGGATAGATATAACCGTGATACTGTTTCCCACGAAAACAACTGCCAGTGTCGGGACTACTGAAGCCCAAGGCACGGGTAAACTTGGATTTACCATACCACCGGAACATCAGACCAATGTGACCGCCGTTGAAATCGAGATGCATTCAGTTCGGACAGGCCAGCTATTGGCTAAAACGCGCAAAGAGGTTGATTACCAATTTGAGGGGTCAGGAAATCAAATCAATAGCATCACCAACATTCAATTTTATCCTCCGTGGCCAGCGACTCTTGCCGTTAATGATCGAGTCACCATCACATTTGATTATCAGACCAATGCAAATGAGGATATACACATTTATGCAACGCCTTATAGTCAAGGAAAATTACCTGCTCGATATTTTGGGCCTGGCACTCCAACCTATAAAACGAATTCTGGCAGTGGTGAATTATATTTTACCGTAGATGAAAAAATTACCATTGATGAAGTACGTTTTAAAATGTGGACCACCAGCGGCACCGATTTATTGGAGCAATCGGTTGATGTTTCCTATCAATTTAATGCCAATATTATTAGCAATATTCAGTTTGAACCAAAATCACCCGCATTACTGAATCCCAATGATCGAGTCACCATCACCTTTGATTACCAGACCAATCATGCCGCAGGCGTTTTGATCGGAGCTCAGCCCTTTACCGGTGGCAAACTGACGCCGAATCAGACGTTTTCTGCATCATCAGTTATGCCAACGGGAAAAGGCAAAGCTAGTCGGAATTTTACGATTACCTCAGGGTCGCCATTAGTGGATCAAGTCCGGTTTGAAATGTGGACGTCCGGTCAAGAAGCTCGCTTGATGGAACAGTTTGAAAACGTGAGCTTTAAATATCAAGCCAGATTTCCAATAGGACCTATCGTCCCGATTACATTGCCGATACTACTTAATCCACAAAGCGGCTTGTCTAATATAGCGCTCAATCCAGTGTCAGGAACTAATTTGGCTTTTGGTGACAACATTAATTTAACCTTCGATTACGACATTGCCGATCCGCAAGGGGCTTATGTGGTTGTTCGGCCCATAGCCAATCATACGTTTATTGAAAATGTACGGACTTGTGATATGACGGTATATCCTGTTGGAACCGGAAGTGGTCAGTGTGATTTTACGGTGTTAAGTGGCGTGAATGGATTACTAGTCGATGCGATCCGAATGCAGTTGATTAATGCCGCTGGTGACACGGTTTTACATGAACACAATATGACGGTTGACTACACTTTTTATGCGAATGCTTCGGGCCGATTAAAACGTACCGCCTCCACAGTAAATAGCACGGTCATTGATCAGTCTTCGCCGGAAAATGTCACGGTGTACCCAGCGATGAACACAACCAATGTGCCATTGCAAAGTTATGTGTTGGCCAATTTTAGTCAGCCCATCGATACTGTTAAAGTCACCCGAGAGACAGTAAAAATTGCAGGCCCTGATGGATCGGTGGCAGGCACATTGCAAATCGAGGATGATCGTATTTTGTTCATTCCTGATGTGTCACTGGCACCTGCCACGCCATATCAAGTGACTATGCAATCAATTTTTGATGCGGCCGGTGAGCCTATTTTAACCGCGCCTTATCAATGGTCGTTTGTCACTGCCACACAAGCCGTATCGCTCCAGTCAATTAATAAACTCAGTAGCAATCAATTTACGTTGGTTAATGATTCGTCTGATTACATGACGATATATGCACAAGATCAGAGCCTGTTGCTGACCTTTAATTTACAACATATTCCAGCATCTGTCAGCGCGGCTGCATTAACATTTCCCATGACAACCATGAACCCCTTCGGTGAGGGAGGTATCATCAGTGTGTATTATTTTTCAGCTAAGCAAGGTTCAGGATTACCTGCCGCTTGGTCAGAGCGTACCTTGATTAAATCATTCATGGCGCCCAATACCAGTGAATCCGTCAACTATTCCTTGGATATTACTGAGTGGTTGAACCTAACAAATACGCGAGGTCAGCAAAATATAGGATTTCATTTAGAGACGGTATCAGGCTCAGATGCTTATCAAATACCTTTGTTAGAAAATTTAACTCCGACTATTGATTATACAATGCAATAAGAGAACAAGTACGAATTTACTCATTGTCAGTCATTGATTCATTTAAAAAAAAGTACAAGTAAGGAATAGGCAGGTAATAACTCGCCTTGTTTAAAGACATGAGCGATCTTTGCATGAATGGCTAGTCAATGGCTGTAGGAAAAATAATCATTTGAATCTATGGTTGTTCAGGTAATAAAATGTATTCCTTACGCTGTTAGTGGGGCAAGATGACTTGCCTGCCAGCGCATAAAGTGTATTTGATTATCTGAACAACTATATATTTAGGAGTCGATATATAGTACATTTGACTTAACAGAAATTCCCATGGGAGGCCATGATGGAAACAACATCGGATAATGGATTATCTGCACTATCGATCAATGCCAGTGTTGCCCGATTTATCCTTAAAATTTCGGGTTTCGATGATCTTCGCGTGGTTAAATTCACCGGCGAAGAAGGTCTATCGCGACTTTTTCAATTCCAGCTCACCATCGCTTCCGAAGATGAAGCCATTAATTTTGATGATATTGTCGGCAAACCCGTCACTTTAATTGTCCATAGCCAGGATGAAACAGAGCCCCGCCTGGTGAACGCCATTATCAGCCGCCTACAACAACGAGAAACCAGTGTTCGTTTTATGCTCTATGAAATGGGTATTGTACCTGTCCATTGGCTGCTAAGCTATCGCCAAAACAGCCGAATTTTCCAGAATCAGGCCATTACCGACATTATCAGTACCCTTTTGAAAGAGGCCAATATCCCCAGCGATCAGTTTGCTTTTGACTTGCAGGGCAGCTATGAGCCGCGTGAATACTGTGTGCAATATGAAGAGTCGGATTGGAATTTTATCTCCCGTTTATTAGAAGAAGAAGGCATTCATTATTTTTTTGAGCACACCGAAGACTTGCACAAACTTGTCATGGCCGACAATGCCTTTGTCCACCAAAATATTATCGATCCAGCGGAGTTGCCTTATTCAAACCGTCCCGGTTTAATCTCTGATGATACCCATATCCAAAAATTTTTCTTTGCGGAATCCATTTGTTCCGGCGCGGTATTGATCAAGGATTTTGACTTTAAAAAACCCGCGTTAGATTTAGCCACCCCAACCAATGCGGATAAAAACAGCGAACTGGAAGTATACCACTATCCTGCGGCTTTTATCGATCCAGCCCGTGGCGATCAACTGGCCAAAGCCCGCTTGCAATCATTACAGGCGCAACGATTCATTGGCGAAGGGCTTAGCGATAGCCAGCGACTGGTACCAGGTTATTTGTTTTCACTGACCGAACATCCGCGAGAGACATTCAATAGAGAATATTTAATCACCCGTGTGTCTCACCAAGCCCAGCAGCCCCAAGTCTTAGAGGAAGACGCCTCAGGCAGCGGCATTGAATATCGAGCCGAATTTACCTGCATACCTTCTGACCAGCCTTACCGACCACAGCAAAAAGCTAAAAAAGGCAAAGTCGAAGGTTTGCAAACCGCCATGGTGGTGGGTCCAGGCGGAGAAGAAATCTATACCGATGAACACGGGCGAGTGAAAGTGCAGTTTCATTGGGATCGCCAAGGCGCAAACGATGAACACAGCTCCTGCTGGATACGAGTTGCTCAGCTATGGGCGGGTGCCAGTTGGGGCGCCATGTATATTCCACGCATTGGTCAAGAAGTCATCGTCGATTTTTTAGAAGGCAATCCCGATCGCCCCATCATCACCGGCCGAGTCTACCACGGCACCAACAAACCACCCTATCCACTACCTGCCGAAAAAACCAAAAGCACCATCAAATCTAACTCATCCAAAGGTGGCGGTGGCTCCAATGAAATTAGGTTTGAAGATAAAGCGGGGGCGGAAGAGATTTATGTGCATGGCCAAAAAGACTGGACTATTGCCATTGAGAATGACAAGAACCAGACGATTGGCCACGATGAAACATTATCGGTGGGTAATGATCGCAGCAAAGATGTGGGTAATAATCAGAGTGAAACCATTGGCAGCAATAAATCAATCAACGTGGGTTCCAATCATGACGAGACCATTGGTGCGGATAAAACCTTAACGGTGGGTGCCAATCATACTGAAAGCATTGGCTCCAATATGAGTTTGAGTGTCGGCAGCAATAAAACCGAAACCGTTGCCATCAACAGTGCCGAGACCATTGGTGTCGCCAAAGAACTCACCATTGGCGCGGCTTACCAAGTGACGGTTGGCGCTGCCATGAACGAAACTGTGGCGGCTATTAAAGCGGAAGAGGTGGGCGCCAATAAAACGGTGGCGGTTGGCGCGAATATGTCTGAAACTATTGGTGGCAATGCATCGACCAGTGCGGGTAAGGATATTAGTGTTAGTGCAGGTAAAGACATCACTATCAAATCAGCTAAGAAAATGATGTTATCCGCAGGTGATGACTTAGGCGTGAAAGGTGATAAAAAAGGTGTCATTGAAGTTAAAGATGAACTCACTATAAAATGCGGCAAAGCCATGATCCAGATGAAAAAAAATGGCGATATCACCATCAAGGGAAATAAAATCAACATCAAGGGTTCCGGTAATATAACGATCAAAGGGAAAAAGATACTGGAGAATTAATATGCAACACTCAACCGTCAAAGAAGTTCAATCTGTAACATCAGTGAGACAGATTGAAGGAGTGAAGGTCGGGGAAATTGTCGAAATCACAAAGAACGGTGAAGTACTGATCAATTATCCAGGTAATACCATCGGTAAATTGAAGGCGCGATTTGCTAAATCACTCAATTTAGAAGAACTACAGCAGGTGGCAACCGCAAACCAAGAAGTCTTATTACTTTTTGAAAATAACGATCCTCACCGACCCATTATTATTGACCTCTTACACTCAATGATTGATGATATTGCCGAGTCATCAGCATTGGATTTAGAAATGCAAGCACCCCAAGATGTTTCTATCGACGGAAAAACCATTACTTTTGATGCTAAAGAGCAAATTGTTTTACGCTGTGGTAAAGCAAGCATTACATTAACCAAGGCAGGGAAAATTTTAATTCGCGGTGCCTATTTATTAAATCGATCTTCCGGCGTGAATCGGATTAAGGGTGGATCGGTACAGATTAATTGAGAGAATTGATAGAAAACTATTAGTGATTATTGAAGATATCATCACCCAACATGCTGAAGAGGCCGCTTTTTTGTGGCTGTTGCGTGATTATGCTGTTTCCGAACCAGATTATACCCTTGAGGATCTCTGCCATCTAGATGAGCGAGTGGAGGCACATCTAGATGGTTTACGCATCGCAGGTGAGCCAGGCTGGGAGATTTGCAAAGAAGCCTTAGCCATGGAAGAACCGGGAGAAGTCTTTGCCGCCGCCGTATTAGCTTATGAGAGCGGTGATGCTGAACGCATCGCACTGGTGCTTGATCTGGTTGATAAGGATATGGAACTGTCCAATGCATTGATTTCTGCATTGGGTTGGATCGCGTATCCGAAAATAGAAAAAACCATCGATGATTTAGTGGGTTCGAAAAATCCGAACTATCGATGTTTAGGCATCGCAGCAGATACCATTCATGGTATCGATGCGGGTGAGGCGCTGCGCAGGGCCATCAATGCTGAGGATGAAGCTGTAAAAAGGCAGGCAATACGAGCGGCAGGTGAACTGGGACTTTATGATACTTTGCTATTGATTCAAAAATCACTTTTATCAGAGGAGCAAGAGACACGTTTCATCGCGGCTTGGTCAACCATCATGTTAGGTGATAGAAGTGCCGTAGAGGTATTGATACCCTTGATAGATAGCTCCTATCAACAGGAGGCATTAAATGTTGTATTGCGCTGTTTGCCAATAGAACAGGCAAAAAAAATTTTGTATTCACTGAGTGATCAACAGCAAGGGGATCGTCTAATAACCTGGGGCGCTGGTATCATCGGGGACCCGGCCTTTATTCCTGAGCTGATTGTCAAAATGCAGGAGCCAGCATTAGCCCGCGTGGCAGGTGAAGCCTTTTCCATGATCACAGGTATTGATATGGAATATGAAAACCTGGAAGGTGAGTGGCCAGAAGGATTCGAAGCCGGACCGACCGAAAACCCGGAAGACGAAAACGTGGAAATGGACCCCGACGAAGATTTGGCATGGCCCAATCAAGCATTAATACAAGCTTGGTGGGATGACAATGGCAACAAATTTACCCCCGGAACTCGCTATCTTTATGGTTTGCCGATAAACAAGGATAATTGTATTCAAGTGCTGAACAAAGCTTATCAACGCCAACGGGCGGGTGCGGCTATTGAGTTAGCGCTGATGGATAAATCGACCCCGCTTTTTAATGTGGGGGCGTGTGGGTTTTGGCAGCGGGAGTGGTTGGGGGGGAGTGGTTAGTTCGATGTGGGAAATTAGAAACCGGACACCATTTGCTTCAGCGGGCACTATTTTAGTTGACAAAACTGGCGAGAAGTATTGGGTTGTGGTCGTTAAGGGAACATTCGATATATTAGACAATGGGGAAACCAAGCTTTCAAAAGAACAAATCGAATCATTATTTACATCTGAGTACAGAGGATTACCTGGGGAATCGAGTTTGCTTTATGAACAGGATGTTTTGCCTGCTAAACTTCATACTGATATTTATCTTAATGCTACCGCTTATGCGCCAAATGGTCGTCCAGTCAACAAGATTTTAGTAAGTATTGAAACACCGTGCGGCACCAAAACCCTTCTGGTCCATGGTGATCGGACTTGGGAAAGTAATCTCACGGGAATTGTTTCAGCTTCATCTGCTAAACTTTTTACGGAAATGCCGATTGTGTATGAGCGTGCATATGGTGGGTATGATCGGCTAGACCCTAATCCAGTGAATCATCGCTTAGATTCACAGAATCCTGTGGGTACAGGATTTTTTACTAAACGACGGCATAGTATCGGAAAATCTCTACCTAATATTGAGTATGCAAGGGGAGGGAGAGTGAATTCGTGGGCTGCAGGTTATGGTGCTCTATCTAGCTACTGGAAACCTCGAATAGACTATCAGGGAACGTACGATGATGAGTGGATTAAAAACCGCAAGCCATTGCTGCCAGATGACTATAATTCGTTGACTCTTCAGTGCGCTCCTCCAGATCAGCAGTTTAGTTCTCATCTTCGAGGTGGGGAGGTGTTTAGTTTGTCGAATTTGACTCCGAGTGGGATACTTCGGTTTTATCTTCCAAAACATTATTTAGTCTTTACAACCCACATTGGATACAAACGATTTGAGCATCGCTCTATTGTTAATACCGTGATTATTGAGCCCGACTATCCTAGGGTCATGATAGTATGGCATACGACATTACGATGTCACCGCGACATTGATTATATTGATTATACGCTTGTTACTGAAAAAGAATATAGTTAATTAATCAAAAGCAGGCATGGATTAATAATTATGGTTCAAAACCCAAGACACGATCGATATATAGTATTTGGTATTGGTGCGCGTACATCTACCGGTCTACATGCTGATTCGTCCGCAATAGCTGTCTACGCGGGGGTTAGCGGGGTCGCCGAACATCCTTATATGGTTGACAAAGCTGGTGATCCATTTATGGTGGGTATCGATCCAACTTTGATGGAACATAATCGCATTGAGCGCATGTTTATTTTGGCTGCAAGTGCATTGACGGAGGTTGTCGATCAGATTCCATTAACCCCGGAAACAGGGTTGATGATCTATTTGGGGCTACCAGAACTAGGAATGTACTTTGATCGGCTACAGGCAGAGAGTCTTTGCCAACGTCTTGAAACCTACTTATCTGCAATCTGTCGCCCGACGTTAGTACCAGTTCTTGAAGGAAATACAGCTGCAATTGTTGCGATGCAACAGGCGTTACATGAAATGCAAAAAGGCTCATTGAATTATTGTGTCATCGGCGGGGTTGATTCTTTTCTTGATCCCGATATTCTAGAATCAATGGATGATGCGGGTAATGTTGCTTCTACGAGTAACCGATGGGGGTTCCCTCCGGGTGAGGGCGCGGCAATGCTTGCGATTTGTAACTCAAAATTCGCACAGCAGAAAAATTTTTTGCCACTGGCTTATATAGTTTCCATAGGAATGTCTTATGAACAAAATCGCATGGGGACAGATACTATCTGTACAGGTGAAGGATTGGCTAAAGCTATGCAGGAAGCGAGTAGCGCTGCTGGCGGTCAGATAACCAAACAGTATTGCGATATCAACGGTGAGCGCTATCGGGAAGACGAATTTTCCTATGCTATATTAAGAGTCCCTTCGTTTATCTTTGTCAACGCGGTAGACTATGTCGCGCCTGCTGATTGTTGGGGACACACCGGCGCAGCCACTGGTGCGTTGTTAGCATTGCTCGCTATTGTCTGTTGTCGTCGTGGTTTTTCCGTAGGTGAATGGCCTATGATTTGGTGTGGTTCAAACAATGGTCGTCGGGCTGCGATGGTCCTGCATCTATTAGAAGGAGAAATTAAATGTTAACAGTTGGGGTTAATCCACCGAAAACACCGGTGACTAAAAACAGCAAGGGAATGAAACCCGCAGCGTTGCCGAATGTCTGTAAAATGCCCGGACCGCCGGCACCTTTTGTTCCTACACCGTTACCCAATCTTGGTAAGTCCGGCGATTCCCCCAAAGGGTATAGTAAAAAGGTAAAAATGATGGGGGAAGCTATTGCGATCAAGGGGGCTTCTTTCAAAAGTGTGGGTGATATAGCTAGCAAAGGCACTGGAGGTGGGATCATTTCCGCTAGTACGCATGATGTGACAGAGTTCGTTGGGCCGGGATCACTGAATGTTAAAGTGGAAGGCAAAAATGTTCAGCTCTTAGGTGATATAATGACTAACAATAAAAAGAACAGTATGTAGCCCTTTCATTCACTAAAAAGCTCAAACATGGAAAAGAATAATTGTAGTGCGAAATAACATAGTAACCGGATTAAACGTTTATTGGATTATATATGTGACTGCTTACCGGGTCTATCTGCAGTTGCAATACATTATGTTTGGTGCCGTCAGATGACGATCGTTGGCCAAGCACCTACTCCGCCTTCGCCTATGCAGGTTTTGAGGGACATCGCCGAAGAATGCAATAAAAAATATAATGCCATCGAAGCTAAAAAGATCCAGCAGAAAAAAAAGAGAGCGACATGTCAGAAGCTCGGCCAGGACAAGCACAAGTGTTGCGACGATAAAATAAAAGAGCATCAACAAAAGTCTCCTCCAAAGGGCAATCCGCCGCTAGAGGGCGAACAAGCTTACAAACGGCCAAAATTTGATAAAAAAACAGGTCAAGTAATACCACCGGTACATAAGAATCCAGTGGCTATAAGCAGAAGTCAGGCAATAAAAGATGGCATCGCAGAGGGGACAAAAACTGTTGCCAAGCAAGGTTTATCGGGCAAAGCGGCTCGCAAAGCAATTGGAAAGGCAATTGGTAAAAAGCTATCCGGGCTTGTCTTTCCTGACGCCGCGATTGTTGGTCCGCCCAAAATCTTGGTTGACTTTAAATTCGCCTGCCCAGCCTCCCATCGAAGCAAAAAAAAGAAGTCAGTGAAAAACTACAGACCACCAAAACAAAGCAAAAGGCAAAGGCAAGCACACAACGCTCTCGGAGACGCACCAACACGAACAATTCAATTTTAAAGAGGAATAAACGTATGGTTGACTGGTACGAAAAGAGTGCGACTTTTACAGAGCTCGATGAAACGATCGTGGTTGGAAGACCGGCATTCGTCGCGTATTTTTACTCCCATCAAGGCTTCGAAAAGCACGCGCAAGCAATATTCGACGCCTGGTTGGAAATGATGAATCCAGGAACTCAGCTTTACTATAGCCATGAAGACAGTAGGCGCATTCTCAAGCTAACGAAGAAAGCGATAGAAAAAGTGCGAGCAACTCTGTCAGTTAAAAGCATCAGTGATGAATATAAATTTTATTACGTTAAAAGTGGTCCAGAAAAGGGGGCTATAGATGAGTGTCATGATTATTCATTCGAAATATTTGCAACTTTCGGCGACAAAGGCTATGCGTACGTAACCTTTCCTCTCAATTACGTAACTACACGCGGGGCTGACGCAGTTCTCGAATGGTTCAAAACTTGGTGCGAGGTGTACGAGTTTACCCATGCCGGAGCTGGTCTTGGATACGAAATCGCTTGGTTTGATGAACAGGAATCCGAAGCGTATCCGCTTATGTTAAGCATAGCACTACGCTTCCACGGCGTTCGAATGTTTGATCGTAACACCGCACGTTTTCGAGAGCGTGGTACACAAACGCTCGACACGGTCGCTTGGTTGACTTATCTAGATAAAGCGACTACCGAAAATCTTGGGCCGAAGACAATCGACGCGCTCGACTCAAGGGTCGTGCGTCACTCCTGTGGCAGCGGTATAGTATTACAAGCTGGACCTGAACCAGATCCTTGCGACACTAATCGTCCTTCAGAGGCTCTGGAACTACTCCGTTCAGTTAATGCGGCTATCGTGCCTGTTCGCACTACTGCCTGGTGGAAGAACTGGTTCGCCACCGATGATCCAGACAAAGAGAACGGCTGGTTTTCACGGATGGATCCATGAATATTACCGGATGGCCATACACTATAGTGGTAGACGGTGATGTTGAAGTGGGCGCTCAGGCCTGGATTACCGTCGATTTTATGATGCAGCCCTTGAATGATACGCTTGAACAAGTACAGTATGGGATTGAGTCTTTCGTCGCACTCGCCGAGGCTGGCGGGCTAGGCGGGGATAGACTAAACCCTTTGCAATCGACGGCAATGCTCTCTCAGGTTGCACCTGCTGTTCAGGGGGCGAGATATGTTTGGGAGCTTACCGAAATCGCCATTGATCCGCGTAGCCTGATAGTGCTATTTAATATGCTTGCTTTTCTCGGAGTTGACATTCGTGCCATTGCCGTGCAAGCGTCCGGCTTGGGGCCAAGTGTATCATTTTCGACCGACGATTTACCGCCGATGTGGCCAAGTGTGCCTTTTTATATCGACGACGACCGAACTGGGCCGAACGTGGAAGTGCAAATTGAGTTTGCGCAAGACATATCGCCCTCACTGCATGAAACGGTCAATGATGCCATCGACGCTTGGCTGGTTTGTGGAATGATTAAGGGATACCGCGATTGGAGCGCGCCTGATGATAGCTCATTTCTCGTACCAATAACTGACCCTATTTTCAATTTTGAAGATGGCAACAGTTTAATGGGGCAATTCCAAGACATAGGTCTTGTTGAGGAATGTTACGATATCTTCATTAACATGTTCATAAAATTACATCCGACTACCCCCATTTATTCTATTGAGATTTTATAACAAGAATTTTAGGGGTCGGGTGTTGAAATGCTAGTTAATCAGGGGTAATCGTACTCTAAACTTGTCTAATCAACTAGCATTTAAGTACCTGACCCCTATTTTGGAATGATTTTTACCATATCTAAGCGTGCAAAATACCGATGAGAGCAATACAAAACTATAAAGATGGTTTGTTTTGCCGCCATAAAATGCTTAGAGAGTGATAGTTAAGCGGTATACGCTGCATATTGAAGGGATAAAAAAAACATATATCGATTCCTTGTTGCATTGACAGTAGTGATTTGATAGGTTGTTGGGAATAATAGAATTAACATGAATAATAGTGGGTAGGGAAGTGGCAATCAATGTGTCGATGAGATGGACGCGGGGTGATATACCGTCACCAGGTGAGAATAAATTCTCATGGTGGCAGCTCAAGCAATATCGTCATCTAACTGATCTCTATCAAAGAGCTTCCAATGGTAAGCTTCGTCTTTTGCCTTTGCACAACATCAGACCCCCCTTACCAAAGGAAGCGATTCATGAAATTTGTTAGACGCCCAGAT
>Ga0316205_10004148_pt1 | contig 12927 bp, 13 predicted proteins | sample 3monthpyrite_MG_FD_204941 | JGI IMG/M metagenome (GOLD analysis project Ga0316205, IMG submission 204941) | Microbial mat bacterial communities from mineral coupon in-situ incubated in ocean water Damariscotta River, Maine, United States -... | ecosystem: Environmental > Aquatic > Marine >... | reverse complement strand
CGATGGCAATCGGCTGGTATTTTTCTCGGAAGACCTGTTTTTGGGCACCCCTTACCGGTTTGAGATGCCGCTTGACCTTACCGATGATTCGCAAGTGAGTGTGGCACCGTTTTAGGTGCCTCACACCCCAACGGAAAGTTCGCACTTCCATTCTGGCCTCCAAAAGGCTAAGCATCGCTCGCTTAACCCCAAATTGGAGAATTCACATGGGTTACCGAATTGCTGTTGTAGGGGCCACGGGCAACGTGGGCCGCGAAATGCTGAACATACTTGACGAAAGGGAGTTTCCGATCGACGAGATTGCCGTGCTGGCAAGCCGTCGCTCGTTGGGCACCGAAGTCACGTTTGGCGAGCGCACTTTAAAAACAGAAGATCTGGACACCTTTGATTTCACCGGCTGGGATATGGCGCTGTTTGCCATTGGCTCGGATGCCACGCAAAAATATGCGCCGATTGCTGCGGCAGCTGGCTGTGTGGTGATCGACAATTCGTCGCTCTATCGCTACCACCCCGATATTCCGCTGATCGTGCCCGAGGTAAACCCCGACGCGATAGAGATGTATGCCAATAAAAACATCATCGCCAACCCCAATTGCTCAACCGCGCAAATGGTTGTGGCGCTCAAGCCTTTGCATGACCGCGCCACCATCAAGCGGGTGGTGGTGAGCACCTATCAATCGGTTTCGGGTGGCGGCAAAGACGCGATGGACGAGCTTTGGATGCAAACCAAGGGCATGTATGTGCCGGGCCAAGAGCGCGCTCCAAAAATATTCACCAAACAGATCGCCTTTAATGTAATCCCGCATATCGACAAATTCATGGATAGCGGCGAGACCAAAGAAGAGTGGAAAATGGTGGCCGAAACCAAAAAGATCGTTGATCCCAAGATCAAGGTTACAGCAACCTGTGTGCGGGTGCCGGTTTTTGTCGGCCATTCCGAGGCGGTAAATATCGAATTTGAAGAGTTTCTCGACGAAGACGAAGCACGCGATATTCTGCGCGAGGCCCCGGGGATTTTGGTGGTCGATAAGCGCGAAGACGGCGGCTATACGACCCCTGTAGAAAGCGTTGGCGAATATGCGACCTTTATCAGCCGCATCCGGCAGGACCCAACCATTGAAAATGGCCTAAACCTGTGGTGCGTTTCGGACAACCTGCGCAAAGGCGCGGCACTTAATGCTGTGCAAATCGCTGAGCTGCTTGGCCGGCGTGTGCTTAAAAAAGGTTGATTGTTTCGGGCGGTCTTTGATCGCCCGAATTTTTGGTGGCCTATAGTTTTAGCAAGCTTTAACAATGACCGGCAGGTTCGACCCGCCTGTTGCGGGAAGACTTTGCGCATCACAACTATTTTGCGTGCTTTCCTTAGTAAGGGCAAGCGCCAAAACGGCAACAATAACCAGCGGTATAATCCAGGCGCCAGAGCCACCCATTCTGGCGGGCTCTTCGATGGCGGTTACTTCTGGCGCTATATAGGCCAGACTACCCGCAATCGCGCTGGAAAAACTGAGCGTAAAACTTGCGACAAGCAGAATTTTTTTCATAATGATTCCTCAATCAATCGTTAATACTCCGTTAACTCTAATACACATTCGCCACTTGAACAAGAATTCGCACGCATTTTGATTATTTTTTCAATTGCACCAAGGAATGCACACTCATCTGCGTATCTAGGGTATAACCAAAACAAAAAGGAGATATTCATGCGGTATTTATTATCTGTTTCACTGCTTGGCCTAGCTGCTTCGGGGGCGCTTGCCGGAGAATTCAACCTCGACAGTGCGGTGAGCACGGTCACCATCTATCCTCAGGGCGCCACCATAACCCGTAATATGGCATTTGATATTCCGGGCGGCCGACACACTTTGATGATCACCGATATTCCATATCAGTTTAAAAGCGAAACGTTGCAAATATTGGGAGGCGAGGGGCTGGTATTCGGCGCGAGCCGGATCATAAGCAGCCGGGTTCAGCCAAACGAAGCAATTGCGGGGCAAAGACAGGCGCTAGAATTAGAAATCGAAACACTGGAAGCAAAGCTGGTGGCCGCTCAGGAAGAAGCGGCGGGCGCAGGGCTGATTATAAATGCCGCCTCGGCGCGGATAAAATTGCTCGAATCGATAGGCGGGCAACAGGCACAAGGGGCGGCGAGCGCGCTGGAAAGTCAGAATATTTCGGTAGAGACCTTGACTGCTCTGGTGTCTCTCGTCGGAAGTGAAACCCTGACCGCTCTGGAAGATGCGCAGGCCGGCCGTGAAAGGGTTGCTGAAATCAACCGCGAAGCCGAGGTTTTCCGCAAGCGCCTTCTTGAGGCGAAAGAAGAGCTGGCGCGACTGGTAGAGCCGTCCGAATGGTATTACGGGTTGGCACTGGATGTGGAAGCAAGCGCCGAAACTGCGGGCACTTTGCAGATTAGTTATGTGGTCGAAGAGGCGTCGTGGCGCCCTGTATATGACATGGCCCTGAATACAAACAGTGAATCCTTGCGTGTCGTGCGTAAGGTTATGATCGGGCAATATACCGGTGAGACCTGGCAAGATGCTGCCCTGACCGTTTCAACCTCTGCGCCGTTTGATTGGCAGGAATTCCAGCTTCCCTATACCAATCTGGCCCGGTTTGAGCCTCCGATTGTCGCGTTGGAGCTTGATATGCGGCGGGCGACGGCACAGATGGGGGCAGGTGCAGCCTTGCTTGCACCGATGGCCGTGATGGAAGAGCCTGCGGCAATGGCGGGTGCAAACCTTAATTTTCAAGGAATAACAGCAACTTATTCTCTTCCTCCGGGAACAATTATCGCCACCAATGACGAAGGCACATTGGTGACTCTGAACAGCACGGATTTTGATGTGGATTTAAGTGCGCGCGCCAATATGAGCGCTGGGGGTGACACGGCTTTCCTGATCGCCACGCTTACCAACAGCTCAGCCGAGCCATTTTTACCGGGCGAGGTTTCCTACTTTCGCGATGGCGCTTTTGTGCGGGCCTCAAATATCGGTATGGTTGCTGCCGGTGCTTCTTCCGAGCTTGGGTTTGGCCGGCTTGATGGCGTAACGGTAAAGCGCAGGGTTCTGCGGCGTGAAGACGGCTCTTCAGGTGTGTTAACCACCAGCAACGACCGGATTGAGGACTACGCTTTCAACATTGAAAACCTAACCAATCGCGCTTGGGATATTGTGGTCTATGATCGGGTTCCGGTATCCGAACAGGAACAGCTGGTGATCGACTGGAGCGCACGACCACGCCCCACCGAAACCGATGTCGAAGGACGGCGCGGCGTGCTGGCATGGGAATTTGGCTTGGAAAGCGGCGAAATGGCGGAAATCAAGCTCTCATATGAGCTGCAATGGCCAGAAGGCAACGAACTGCGCCTCGGCCAATAAGGTTTTCCTTGAACGATGGGTTGGTTTTGCGCAAACTGCCGCAAAACCAACCGAAAGACAGGAAAACTATGAAACCTTATTTGAAAACCACCCCTAATCGCGAGGGCTTCTTTGGCAATTATGGTGGCGCGATGCTGCCCCCGCCTCTGGTGCCCCACTTTGCCGAAATTTGTGCGGCCTATGACAAGCTCAGCAAATCCGCCGAATATCTGAATGACCTGCGCTATATTCGCAAGCATTTTCAGGGCCGGCCAACGCCGATTTCCTATCTTAAAAACCTTTCGGAAATGTCGGGCGGCGCGCAAATTTATGCCAAGCGCGAAGACCTGAACCACACCGGCGCGCATAAGCTCAACCACTGTATGGCTGAAGGCCTGCTTGCCAAACATATGGGTAAAACCAAGCTGATCGCCGAGACCGGAGCGGGGCAACATGGGGTCGCGCTGGCCACTGCCGCCGCATACTTTGGCATGGATTGTGAAATTCACATGGGCGAAGTCGACATGGCCAAAGAAGCGCCGAATGTGACGCGGATGAAGCTGCTTGGCGCGACTGTTGTGCCGGTTAGCGCGGGAGCAAAAACCCTGAAAGAGGCAGTAGACAGCGCTTTTGGCAGCTATATTGCGCAAGCAGACCACGCGTTGTTTGGCATTGGCTCGGTTGTGGGGCCACACCCCTTTCCGATGATGGTGCGCGATTTCCAAAAAGTTGTGGGCATCGAATCCCGTGAGCAATTCATTGAGATGACCGGCGAATTGCCGGATATTGTTGCGGCCTGTGTTGGCGGCGGCTCCAATGCAATGGGGCTGTTTTCAGGCTTTTTCGATGACGAGGGTGTTGCGCTTTACGGTGTAGAACCATTGGGCACGTCGTCAAAACTTGGTGACCATGCTGCAACACTGACCTATGGTGTTGATGGCGCCATTCACGGCTTTGCCACAAAGGTATTGCTGGATGAAAATGGTGAGCCTGCGCCGGTAAACACACTGGCCTCAGGCCTTGATTACCCCGGTGTCGGGCCAGAACACGCCTATTTGCAGGGCACAGGACGCGTAACCTACACCGCTGCAGATGACAAAGAATCACTCAGCGCGTTTTATGATCTTTCACGGCATGAAGGAATTATACCTGCGCTGGAATCGGCACACGCTGTGGCGTTTGCAACCCGGGAAGCAAAGAATCATCCGGGCAAATCTATCCTGATAAACCTTTCAGGCAGGGGTGACAAAGACATTGATTTTGTTACTGAAACCTACGGTTTTGGTGAATAAATAGCAAAGCGGCGGAGAGAAATCTCCGCCGTTCATCTTTTTGTGCATCGACAATAACCGACCGGTTGGTTATACAGCGTATATGAAAAAACACGACACAAAAATTCACATAGTTGATTCCGCGATCGACCTGTTCTGGCGCAAGAGTTATCACGGCGTAAGCATGAATGAGCTTAGCGCGGAAGCCGGGGTCAACAAGGCTACAATTTATCAGCATTTTGCATCAAAAGAAGAATTGGCCATTGCGGCTGTCGCACGCGCGGCTGACTCTACCACCGCCTATATTTACCAATACAGCTTCGACCACAGCGACAATCCCGAAACCAGATTGAAAACCATATTTTCGATAGTTTACGAAATGCATCGGGGCATTCAAGAATCTGAAGGCCATTGCCGCGGCTGTCCGTTTGTTAATCTAGGTGTAGAGCTTTCAACGTCAAATGATCGGATCCGTGCAGCCGTAGATTCCGTATTCTCTTCCTTTCGGGAGTATTATGCGCAAATTGCGGGGCCGGGCGCCAAGCAAAGCAAAACCGCCGCAAGCCTGATGGCCATTATGAACGGCTGCCTGGTGGCCGCAAAAATAGAAAACCGGCCCGAAGCGATTTTGGACGGGCAAAAACGCGCACTTGCACTTCTCGCCGGCTAAGTCTGCTTGCATCTCAGGATATCCCTATGACCGACACATCAGTAAAACCGAACCTTGTCCTTGAAATTTGGGGATCATTCCGCGCAATGCCCGTATGGGTGCAAATCTGGGTCGCCGTTGTTTTAGTCCCGGTTAACATGGCTAGTCTGGTTTTTATCAACCAGCCATTTGGGCTTTGGATCGCGTTTCTGGCAAATATCGCGATGATGCTAAATTTGCCGGTTATGATATATGACCGCGGGTTTTCCAAACTGATGGCTTTGCCGCATCTCCTCCCCTGGACCGTTCTTGTCGGCATTTTGCTTTTTGCGCGCCCCGAAGCCACCGGTGTATATAGCGCCTATCTTTGGCTCTTGCTGGCCACAAACACACTTTCTCTGATTTTTGATTATCCAGACGCCGCCAAATGGCTACGTGGTGATCGAAAACCTGCTGGCTAGAAAAACCCGCGCCCTCTGGCATTTCACGTTGCAGGCTCTTATATCCAACCAATGAATTGGAGATCATGATGAGCGAAGCACAAATTTTTCCCGGGTGGCACGGCACAACAATCGTGGGTGTGCGCAAAGGTGGCAAAGTGGTGATTGCCGGAGACGGGCAGGTCAGCCTTGGCAATACGGTCATCAAAGGGTCTGCCCGCAAAGTGCGGCGTATTTCGCCCGGCGGGCACGAAGTGATTTGTGGATTTGCCGGATCTACGGCTGATGCCTTTACCCTTTTAGAACGGCTTGAAGCCAAGCTTGAGGCAGCGCCGGGGCAATTGGCACGGGCAAGTGTAGAGCTCGCCAAAGACTGGCGCACCGATAAATACCTGAAAAACCTTGAAGCAATGCTCATTGTGACCGATGGAAGTGATCTGTTTATCATCACCGGCGCCGGCGATGTGCTGGAGCCAGAGCACGATATTGCGGCGGTTGGCTCGGGTGGTAATTTTGCCCTAGCGGCTGCACGCGCCATGATGGACAGCGACAAAGACGCCGAAGAAATTGCGCGGCGGGCGATCACCATTGCGTCGGAAATTTGCGTATTTACCAACGGAAACATGATTGTGGAATCGCTTGATGGCTGATTTTCACTTAGACGATATCCGCGCAGCAGTAGCCGCAAATGTAATTTCCGAGGAGCAGGCGGCGCGGCTGAAAGTCTTTGCCGAAAGCCGGCAGGGCTATCGCAACCACATGCCCGAAGATGACGAGCCCTTTGAGCTGTTCAAAGGCTTTGCCGAGATATTTGTGACCGTCGGGTTGGGGATGCTGTTTACCGGCTTCATGGTGATGGCCGCTTTTTTTGGAAATTACCTACTTGTGCCGCTTATTGGCGCTACCCTTGCTTTTGGCGCCGCGTTTTACTTCACTAAAAAGCGGCGCATGAACTTGCCAAGCATCTGGCTGGCCTCGGTTTTTGCAGGCAACCTCGCCGTTTTTGTCGGTTCCCTCTTGATAGACCCGTTAAACCTAGTTGGCCTTGAGCAGAGCGTTCTATACGTTGGGTTAATCGGAATGGCCGCAATGGCGGGCTGGTTTGTGCTCTTTAAGCTACCGTTTTCGATGTTTTTGTTTGGCGTGTTCGGGCTGGGTGTCTCTTTGGCGATTGCCGCCATAATCTCGCCAAATGTGATTGATTTTCTGAGCCTGCGCGAAGGGTTGTTTAACTTGAATAATCAAACCTTCTTCCCGCTCGCCACCCTTGGATTCGGCATCGCAATTTTCCTGCTTGCCATGTTTTTTGACACCCGCGATCCGCACCGCGTCAGCCGATTTGCCGCTTCCGGTTTCTGGCTGCATGTTTTGGCTGCAATCGCGATTGTGAATACCGTCGGGATGACTCTTTATAGCAGCGGACAATATGGGCTGACAGCGCTCGCCCTCGGGCTAATCTCCCTGATTGCACTCATCATTGACCGACGCTCTTTCCTGACGGCCGGCATATTATATATGGCCTTCCTGCTTTTTGCCGCCTTTGAGGGCAATGGCAGTTTTGGTGCATTGATGTCCACTCTCTTGATCCTCGGCACATTTATCACTGTGCTTGGCACGTGGTGGGCCTCTATCCGTGCCGTTATTATGAATACGCTACCGGGCTTCCCGCTCAAACACCGACTCCCTCCTTATGTGGAAAAAGCATGACAGACCTAACCCCCCGCGAAATCGTATCCGAACTCGACCGTTTTATCATTGGCCAAAATGACGCAAAGCGCGCTGTGGCTGTGGCCTTGCGAAACCGGTGGCGGCGGCAGCGGCTTAGCGATGATTTGCGCGAAGAAGTGTATCCGAAAAACATTTTGATGATCGGGCCAACCGGCGTAGGCAAAACCGAGATTTCCCGCCGCTTGGCAAAGCTGGCCAATGCGCCTTTTCTCAAGGTCGAGGCCACAAAATTTACCGAGGTCGGATATGTGGGCCGCGATGTGGAGCAGATCGTGCGCGATCTGATCGACAGCGCCATCCTTTTGACCCGCGAGCGGATGCGCGAAGATGTTGAAGCCAAAGCGCATACCGCCGCTGAAGAGCGGGTGATAGACGCGCTGGCAGGCACCGATGCCCGCGAGCAGACGCGCGAAATGTTCCGCAAAAAGCTGCGCGACGGCCTTCTCGATGAAAAAGAGATTGAGCTTGAACTCGCGGATAACTCCAACCCGATGCAAATGATGGATGTGCCGGGCCAGCCCGGCGCGGGCATGGGCATGCTGAATCTGGGTGACATGTTTGGGGGTGCCTTTGGCGGGCGCACCAAGCGTCGCAAGGTGCGCGTGGCGGACAGCTATAAATTGTTAGTCGCGGAGGAAGCCGACAAACTGCTCGATGAAGAGGTTGTCAATAAAACAGCGCTTGAGGCTGTTGAACAACACGGGATTGTGTTTCTCGACGAAATCGACAAAGTTTGCGCGCGTTCGGATGCCCGCGGCGCAGATGTATCGCGCGAAGGTGTGCAGCGGGATTTGCTGCCATTGATCGAAGGCACCACTGTATCAACCAAACATGGGCCGGTGAAAACCGACCACATCCTGTTTATTGCATCAGGCGCGTTTCACATTGCAAAACCAAGTGATCTGCTGCCCGAGCTTCAGGGGCGCTTGCCTATTCGTGTTGAGCTTCGGGCCCTAACCGAAGAGGATTTTGTGCGGATATTGACCGAGACCGACAATGCGCTCACGCTGCAATATACCGCGCTGATGGCAACTGAAGAAGTTGACGTTGAATTCACCGCCGATGGCATCGCCGCACTGGCAAAAATCGCCGCCGAGGTTAACCAGTCCGTCGAGAATATTGGGGCGCGGCGGCTCTATACCGTGCTGGAGCGTGTATTTGAGGAGTTGAGCTTTGAGGCACCTGACCGCGGCGGAGATCATATTGTTGTAAATGCGGAATTTGTGGAAGAATACCTTGGAGAACTCAGCCGAAGCAGTGACATTTCACGCTATGTTTTATAGCAAACTATGCCGCAAATTTTAAAAGTTGCTTGGATAAAAAACCAAGAGTAGAATCGAATCGATTCGATAATCATTTAGGAAAGAGAGATATGAAAAAGCACATTTTGATGGCAACAACCGCGCTTGTGATCGGCTTTGCCGCCCCGGTCGCCGCACAAGACGATTTTGCAGGTTTCTCTGACGGTATTTTGGGAATGCTCAGCAGCCAAGGCGCAACCGTATCTTTCGACGAGCGCAATGTGGGCGCAGACGGTTCGGTAGAGCTGGTCGGCTTTTGGATGTCGGCCCCTGATGGCGAAATGACCGTGCAGGCCGACTGGATAAAAGGCGTTCCTTCCTCCAGCACTCTTGGGCAGGTTACATTTACACTATCACCACAAGCGACCCTTACCTTTAACGACCCCGAAACAGGCGAGCATATCCTTAATATCGCCAATGACGGGCTAATGATTACCGCAGACGGTATCACCAGTGGCCAAGACGCTGAATCGCTCAGCCTCTCTGTTTCCGCCAATAGATTTGGAATTACCTCCGGAAACCCCAATGACCCGATTTTGAAGGCATTGGATATTGCGCTCATCAATCTCGACCAATCAGCTACGATTGAGCCAAATGGCCAATTGGCAAGCGGTAATCTGTCGATATCCCTGATCGATATGAATTATGACCTGAACACACCGGACGGCCAGATGGCAAGCGACGGTGAAATGGCTGGTTTTGATCTTGCCTTCCGGTTCATCGCAAATGATTCCGAAAGCAATATTATCGAATATCTGAGCGGAGCCACGACAGCCTTTATTGATATCAGTATTGGCGCCTCAAATGCCGTTGCCAAGCTGATAAGCCCGGATGCCCGCATTGCCTATAGCGGCAGTTCGGAAGGCGCCAAGATCGAAGTGCGGGCCGAAAACGGTTATTTTAATCTCTTGGAAGATGTTGGGCAGAGCCAATATTCCTTTAGCGAATTTAATATAGAAGGCATGCCTTTGCCGCCTTTTGATGTTTCGCTTGAACAGCTCAGAATTTTGCTTTCAGCCCCCACCGTTGATCATGGCGATTTTGAAGAAGCCAACGCGGTGGTTGCGTTACGTGGAATCGAGATTTCGGAATCTATCTACTCGATGATCGACCCGGGCCAAGCTATTTCTCGTAGCCCGATCAACGCAGTGGTCGATATTAGCGCCAATGTTCGGTCAAATGTTGACTGGACCATGCCAATGGCTGCCGCTAGTGGTAATCCGGACGACGTGGGCGAGGTGCGCGACATCACCATTAACGAAGTGCTGTTTACCGCCGGTGGTGCTCAGATCACAGCCGAAGGCTCTGCAACCATTGACAATTCGATGGGATTCCCGTTCCCGACCGGCAAGGTTACGGTCACCGCAGCTGGCATTCAGGCTTTGGTCAACGGTTTGGTTTCACTCGGCCTGATTCCGCAAGATCAAGCCGGAATGGCAATGGGCATGATGATGGCCTTTGCGCGCCCGGGAAACGAGGTCGACGAATTTATCTCTGACATCGAGTTTTCTCCACAAGGGGTCACTGCAAACGGTGTGCCACTGCCGATGTAAGGCAGATATAACTCAAGTATTTAAGGCCGTGGCTTAGCTGCGGCCTTTTCTTTTGAGATAGACATAATAGGCCCCGCCGCCGCCGTGCCTTATATGCGCAGAGCTGATCTGAAGGATCATCGGGTGCATATCGGGCATGTCCAGCCACTGGGGCAATGCGTGGCGAAGCACACCCGAGCGGGTGGGCATTATGCCGGCTTCTTCGCGTGTTGTGTTGCCTTTGCCGGTGATCACCAATACCAGCCGCAAGCCTTTGGCGTGGCTGTTGCGAATAAAGCCCCGAAGCACATTATGCGCTTGCGCGGCGGTCATGCCGTGCAAATCAATTCGCGCCTCGGGGGCGGTTTTGCCTTTGCGCAAACGGTCATGCGTGCGGCGATCAAGTGTTTTTGCGGCGCGGCCAAGCGGCTGCATCGGGTCTGTTGCCAGATCAAAGCGAAGCAAAGCTTCTTTTTTGCCCACCATTGGTTTCAGTTTCTTTAACGGGCGCGGGCTTTTTATCTCGGGTGGTTTGGCAACAGGCAATGGCGCAGGCGCAAAACTGGCCGCGTGCAACGGCTTCGCGGATTGTATTACCATTTCCCATAGGGCCTGATCCTCTTCAGAGAGGGTTTTCCGACGGCGCGCCACGGGTTATTGGCCCCTAAGCCGGGCCGCGGCATTATTTGGGATTAGCGTGATCATTTCGCCGGAATAGCGAATATTGCCAGCTTTGTCACCTGCCGCTTCTCCCGTTCCAAAAAAGATATCGGCTCGCTGCGCACCCTTCACCGCGCTGCCGGTATCTTGTGCGACCATAAGCTGGTTTATGGAAGCCGCGCCGCCCGCCATCCGAACCCAAACCGGAGCACCAAGCGGTATATAAGTGTTATCCACCGCGACAGAACGCATCGGTGTAAGTGGCACCTGCATAGCACCGATTGGGCCGGAACTATCGGCAATCTGCAACTCCTGAAAGAAAATAAACGACGTGTTGTGCTGCAAGGCACGCGCAGACTCGGAAGGATTAGCCGCGGCCCAATCTCTGATTCCGCGGATACTTGCTTGCTCAGGTCTTAAAATACCCTGCCTTATTAGCTCGCGGCCAACAGAGCGGTAGCGGTGGCCATTACGACCGGCAAAGCCGATCCGCATGGTGCTACCATCGTCAAGATTTATCCGCGCCGAGCCCTGAACATGCACAAAAAATGCATCAACACGGTTTTCAAGCCAAACAAGCTCCAACCCACGGCCCGATAATAGACCGCTTTCTATCTCCGCACGGGTCTTCCATGTCGCGCCGGTCTCTACTTCTGGGGGAAGCCTATAAAGCGGCACGGTATAATTTCCGGTTTTTTGGCGTGCGCCCTGCAATTCCGGCTCAAAATAACCGGTAAACAAAGGCTCCGCACCGGAAGATATCCGCACCGGTGTAAAATTTCTCTCGAAAAAACCGCGAGCCGGTCCAGGGCCGGTGAGCGCCAATGCGCAAACCCGATCCCACTCCCGAACCGGGATTTCTGCGGTGGCGCGAATATTTGTGCAACTGCGGCGAAAAGCAACCAGCGCTTCGTCTAGGTTATCCTGCGACCAGCCAGATATAGCGGTGAAGGGAACAGGAGTAATTGAGACAGCAGCAGCAGCAGCGGGCACACTAAACGCCAGAAAAATAAGGGCCTTCTTAAAGGTGCCGCCCATCATTCATCGGTGGCAACAAGCAGCCAGTTGGGGTTGTCGGTGCCCATCAGGCGCGCAAATGTCCAAACATTTGTGTGGCGCTTTATCTCGCTTGGGCTGCCCTCAACAATATCGCCGGCACTGTCTTTCACAACCGAAGTCAATTCTCCGACAAACCGCATGGTAATTTCACCCTCGCGCTCATCGGTATCAAAACGGGCAGATTTTAGCGATATTTCGCGAACCCCGATGAACGTGGCTTCAACCTCATAGCCTTTTTCTTCGCGCTCATGGATAACCGAAGAAAAGCTCTCATAAATATCCGGCGCCAACAGGCTTTCCAGCAGCTTAAGATCACCCTCTTCAAATGCCATCAGGATCATTTCATAGGCTTGACGCGAGCCAGCCACAAATTCCCCGACCGAGAAATCCCTGTCGGCCCGTTTCATTTCAAGCAGCGCCCGCCCGGTTGGGCTGTCCAACTCGGCAAAATCGGCGATGTCAGGGTCTTCGCTGCCGTCAATTACAGTTAAATGGTCAGGTTTTTTCTTCGGGCCCGCCTCGGATTTGGGCTCAAACCCCTCGCGCGTGCCCAAAACGGACATAAGCCGCATGACCAAAAACACCGCAACCGCAGCTAAAATCAGAAGTTGTAGCATCGAAGATCCCATTTTTCCGCCTATTTTCACCTATTTATGGCTCCAGCAATAGCACCGGAGCAAGTTAATCCCTATGTAAGCATAGAGATGCTGCAAGTCTATGGGCACATGGCGGCAAAAATGCGAGGTAAGCAAAATGTGGTTGTTTTTAGTGCTTGTGGGTGTTCCGATTATCGAAATCGGACTGTTTATCGAGCTAGGTGGCCTACTTGGCCTATGGCCTACTCTGGCCATCGTGATTATTACCGCCTTTCTCGGCTCGGTGTTATTGCGCACACAGGGGCTTTCTACGCTAGAAGAGCTGCGCCGCACTG
>Ga0316205_10004147_pt1 | contig 12927 bp, 13 predicted proteins | sample 3monthpyrite_MG_FD_204941 | JGI IMG/M metagenome (GOLD analysis project Ga0316205, IMG submission 204941) | Microbial mat bacterial communities from mineral coupon in-situ incubated in ocean water Damariscotta River, Maine, United States -... | ecosystem: Environmental > Aquatic > Marine >... | reverse complement strand
TGGAGATGGCAGAGGAAACAGAGGTTTAATAATGAAAGTGACAAACGCCCAGTTAAATGGGCGTTTGTTTTTGAAAACGACTACTTTGTATGAAATACAACCACAATGACTCTTACATACTGAAAGCCGTCATTAAGCTTTATATAAAAGTAGGTTTGAGTCGACCCAAAGCTGCCGTTCGCAATAATAACGTTTTTGTCAGTTGCCAAACATAAGCAGACAAGAAGTATTATCTAATATAGTGCTGTAATTTTCCTTAAATTATCTATTTCAAGCAATTTAGCCAATCTGGCTCCTAAATACTGAAAGCGGTCTTTAGGTTATGTAGAGTGATATGGTACAAACGACTCATTGCTGTCTGTTAGATAAATCTAATGTAGATCGATAAATTGCCTTATAGCAGCCATTATCAAAAATCAATAACTATCAATATTTCTATATTACTAGTTCAACTAATGCAGTCCCTAAAACATTCTGAAAAATACATGGTAATAAATCCAACGGTTAAGTATTACTGTTAATATTGTAAAAAGAGTAAGCAATGAACTTAGCAACCATTCTGATAATCTAGTCCGCAGGCAAATAGTCCTTTTGTTGATGGCTTTGATAAGAAAACTTATAAAGTCCGCATCCTAATTCAAGTGTCAATATTTTAATACCTAGTTTAATTTTTATTTTTTGAGTCGAACAACTCTTTCTCGCTTGTATTTTGTGAAATTCATTTCCTTATAAATTCCATTAACAACAAATTCTCCAAGCCATTTAAATTCACGACCATTGCGAGTTGATCCGGTGTAGCGCATTATCGGACTTCCTGTAAGATCAAAAAACATAAAAACTGGAGTGGCTCGTACACGATGGTTTTTAAATGAAAAATCTTTTTCAATGATTTCTCTTCCTTTGAATGAAGTCATTGTGTTATCACCATGTATATCAATAATTAATACTTGAAAGTTTTCTCTGAAGTAATCTTGTATTGGAATTTGACTTAGTACAGTTTCCTTCATTTTCGTACACCAAGGACAGTCTTTGTCACTAAACATAATGAATATGCCTTTTTTTCCTTTCTCGCGTGCGGTATTAAGCTCTTCTTTTAGATCATTAAAACTCTGATGAAAGAAATATCCATCTGATTTTCGTAATAATTCTTTTGGTTCAGAAAATGCATTGAATGAAAATAGAACCATATATGAATAAACGAATAATTTATGAATTTTATGCATGATGAGTAGCCTACTAGTCGTAAATGAAATAATTTCTGATGTTTATCGATTCAACAGTATCGGTTGTATGGGTGAAATTTTGTGTGTCATAGAGAGAATGTCATTGTTAGTATATTAATTAGTTAAGTTAAGACTATAGACTACGAACTAACAGTTGATTACGTAACATTTAAGCATTACATATATTCGTATTATGAATATATGATAAAACTCTATGAGTTTACTGTTTCAATGTCAGAAATTTTTTTTGCTTCCTGAATTTTTAAATTTTTTAGAAGAGGCTCTGTGAGATGGGGGTTTTTCAACATGCTGTTAGTAAGCATTTCGTTGCATTAAAAAACCGGGTAAGAGAGAAATTACAGCGTTGTCATTCGACATAAATACTCCTCATATTTCTTTGTACTAACAAGTATTAGTTGATTATGTTTGCATTAAGCATTACATTTATTCACACTATGAATAAAAAAGAGAATTTGTATGGATGTATTACTCTCAATGTCGGTGTTTAGGCGTGTTGCGGAAATAGGTAGTTTTTCAGAAGTCGCTCGTGAGTTGAGCCTGTCTCAACCAACAGTCAGCAAACACATTGCCGCACTAGAGCAACATTTAAATTTAAAATTGCTTAATCGCAGTACTCGTCAATTGAATTTAACGGATGTGGGTAAACAGTATTACAGCCGTTGTTTACACATTCTAGATGAAGTTGCAGAGATTGAATCAACCCTAAGTAATCAACAATCCCAACCTACAGGCACTCTACGTATTAATACGCCGGTTACGTTTGGCGAGCTTGAGATTGTGCCTCACTTGTGGGAATTTCTTTCAATGTATCCTGAGTTGCAAGTTGAAATGATTATGGATGATCACTATGTTGATTTAGTTAAAGATGGTGTGGACATGGCCATTCGAGTTGGTCCATTGTCAGATTCAAGCTTGATAGCGAGTAAGATTGGAGACAGTCCGCGTGTCACTGTTGCAAGTCCTGAATACCTTGCGGCTAATGGTGAACCTCATTGTGTACAGGATTTAAAAGAACACAATTGCATTGTGTATATGTTATTAACAACACTAAACGAATGGTACTTTGCCGGGCCAAATGGAAATGAAACGATACGGGTAAAGGGCCGCTTTAGTGTAAATAACCCACGTTCAATTCGTCAGGCTGTACTTGCCGGTCAGGGAATTGCTGTTACCCCGATATGATTAGTGGACGAATATATTAAAAATGGACAGGTGAAAGTGATACTTGATAAGTATATTCCAACGCCTTTAGAGATCCATGCTGTCTATCCAGGAAGACGGTTTGTGCCTACCAAGGTTCGCTGTTTTATCGATTTTATTCGTTCCAAGCTAGAGTCGAATTAAATATTTGAGTGAAGCATTATTTTTAACTTATACAACCTATATTCCCTTCTATAACAATTAGGTTATTTAGATAAGCACTGCTTTTATAATAAATTTTTATTCCGCCTATTACCCTCTCTATCCTACTACATAACTATTTTAAGATAACTTAATTAAAGTAGTCTCTTCAAAGCGACGTCGATTTGTATCAATTCGGCTACTTATTCGTAAAACGAATAAATCATATTCATTATGAATGTATTATCAATCCCTTATGTACAGTCTACTATGTCTTTCATGTTAAGCAGGTTTATAAGCGCAAGAAATGAAGGAGTACACAACATGACTGTAACTGAAGAAGAATATCTACACCCTGAATATTTGGTTGAAACGGAATGGCTCGATCAACATTTTGATCTTGATGATTTAAGAGTATTCGATTGCACTGTAAATGTTATCCCTAATCCTGACGTTAATCAGAAAAAACAAATTCCATTCGTATATCAAAGTGGCCTCAAAAATTTTGAAAAGGCACATATTCCTCGTGCTGAGTTTATAGATGTTCTGAAAGATTTGTCAGACGAGTCATCAGATTTGCCCTTGATGTTACCACCGAAAGCGAAATTTATCGAAGCGATGCGCGACTATGGTGTTAACGAAAATAGTCAAATTGTACTTTATAGTACAACAGAACCAAATTGGGCGGCTCGGGTATGGTGGATGTTACGTGTATTTGGTTTCAATAATGCAGCGATTTTAAATGGCGGTTGGGCGAAGTGGAAAAAAGAAGGGCGAGGGACTTCAAACGCGGCATGTGAATATGAACTAGGTACAATCACGTCAACATCAAGACAGCGTACCGATCTTTTTGTTAGTAAAGTCGAGGTATTAGCAGCGATAGGCAATACCGAAGTTAAAATTATTAATGCGCTCCCGTATCCAATGTATACAGGTCTCAGTGAAATGGCTTTTGGGCGCAAGGGCCGGATAACTGGCAGTGTTAATGTGCCTTTCTTCGATTTGCATGATCCTGATACAGGCTGTTATTTACCAGCAGAGAAATTACACAAAAAGTTTGATGGTGTTGGTGTAGATAGTGCAGAACACATCATCACTTATTGTGGTGCTGGTGTAGCCGCGTCCAACAATGCTTTTGCTCTAGCTTTACTTGGGTATGAAAATGTTTCGATTTATGACGGCTCAATGTTTGAATGGGGTAACGATGCATCCTTGCCAATGGAAATAGGTTAAGAGAGACAAGGCAATGAATGCAGTAACTAACATTGATATGCACGAATTCTGGAGTGGTCATGGGGGACATAAGTGGTTACGTTTTCAGGAGATACTAAAAAAAGGCCTGAGTGTATTCGGTCAAGAAGCCATAATTGCTGCATCAATAGATACTGGTAATAAAGTACTTGATATTGGTTGTGGTTGTGGCGACACAACATTTGATATTGCGCGCCTAGTTGGAAGATACGGACATGTGCACGGCGTTGACATCTCAAATTTAATTTTAAACGAGGCTAGTTATTCAGACCGAAGCCGAGATGAAAAAAGGTATTTACATAACTTAAGTTTCGAATGTGCTGATGCGCAGTCACATAAATTTGTACCAAATATTTTTGATGTAGCTTACTCACGATTTGGTGTTATGTTTTTTAGTAATCCTGTAGCTGCATTCATTAACATCCGACAAACACTTCAACCTGATGGACGTTTAGCTTTTATTTGCTGGCAACCGGTAGCTGCGAATCAATGGGTTAGCCTAGCTCTCGATGTTGTAGAAAATTATATTTCATTACCACCATCATCCAATCCAGAAGAGCCAGATGCTTTCTCTTTTGGCGATCCGGAAAGAGTAGAGCAGATTCTTGAAATAGCAGGATTTGTCGATATCTCCATTCAGAATTACGAAACTCAATTTAATATTGGTGCTGACCTTGATGAGGCCGTGACATTTTTGACACACCTTGGACCAGCGAGTGGTGTGATTGAGTCACTTGAATTTAGTAGCGCAACGCGTGGTCATATTATTACTGATTTATTCGAAACAATGGCGCCTTACGAGACTGAAGATGGAGTTAATCTGAAAGCGGCTACGTGGATCGTGACAGCAAAAAGCAATGAAACAGAGATAACGAGTTAACCATAAGATGAAGAAGAACGAAATTCACAATAAGAGGTTTAATAATGAATAATAAACTATCCAGGACAGATCGTTTTGCAGAAACACTTGCCAATAAAGTTGTTCGTTGGCGATGGCTAGTGATACTAATGACGATTGCTTTACTTGCGCTGCTGGGAAGGGGTGCTGGTAACTTAACTATATCTACGAGTTATCAATCATTTTTTAGTTCAGATTATCCAGAGTTAGTTGCGTTCAATGAGTTTCAAAAGACGTATTCCAAGACAGATAATATTTTGTTTGTAGTACAAGGTGAAGGTAAAACAGTTTTCACTCCAAATACTGCTGCGGCAATTGAAAAACTTACCGAGATGTCATGGCAAATACCATTTGCTACTCGAGTTGATTCAGTCAGTAACTTTCAGAATAGTTGGGCAAATGGCGATGATTTAACAGTTGAAGATTTATACCGTAATGGACTGTCATTGTCACAAGAACAGTTAAACGCAAAACAAAAAATTGCGCTCAATGAGCCGCTATTGAATGGTAAGTTAATTTCAGCGGATGGGAAAACAACTGGTGTAAATGTCACTATGAATTTCCCAGAAATGAATTTATCAGAATTACCTGATGCAATGGCTGTGGCCGAACGAATTGCAAAAGAAATTGAGAAGGAATATGCCGGAGTTAAAGTGGCAATCACTGGTATTTCTCCATTAAATAATGCGTTCTTTTCTGTTGCACAATCTGATGCGATGACATTGATGCCTGTTATGTATCTGTTATTACTACTAGTTACTTTAATAGTACTCCGTAGCTTCTTTGGTATGCTTGTGACAGTGCTAGTTATTATGTTTTCTACAGTGGCTGCAGTAGGTATGGCCGGTTATCTTGGAATAGTATTGGATCCTATTTCCATGACCGCACCCACTGTAATACTAACATTAGCAGTTGCAGATAGTGTGCATATCCTGGTTACGATGTTGGGGCTAATGCGTGAAGGCAAAGATAAAGTCTCTAGTTTAAAAGAAAGTATTCGAATTAATTTTTTGCCAGTCAGCATTACCAGTCTTACAACAATTATTGGATTTCTGAGTTTAAATTTTGCCGCGTCTCCACCCTTCTGGTTTTTGGGAAATATAACCGCGATGGGTATAGCCGCTGCTTGGATATTGTCTTTAACATTTTTACCCGCGGTGATATCGGTATTGCCATTTAAGATTATGCACGTCTCACATGCAACGACAGCTTCATCTTCATTGATGATGCGGATTGCAAATTTTGTGACATTGCAATACCGTCCAATTCTAATAATTAGCAGTATAGTTGCTATCGCATTGGTATCAATGGTTCATAAGATTGAGCTAAATGATCAGTGGGTAAAGTATTTTGATGAGAAAATGGAATTTCGTCAGGATGCTGAATTTGCAATGGATAATTTAACCGGAATTTACAGGGTTGAATTCTCCTTACCTGCACAAGCACCTGGAGGTATCAGCGAGCCAGAATACTTACAAAATGTTGAGAAATTTACTGAATGGTTACGTCATTTACCCGAAGTTAATCATGTATACAGCTATTCGGACATTATTAAGCGGCTTAATAAAAACATGCATAATGATAATCCGGTTTGGTACCAATTACCAAAGGAACGTAATTTAGCGGCTCAGTATCTGTTGCTATATGAGTTGTCGTTGCCGTATGGCCTTGATCTAAATGACCGCATTAGTGTGGATAAATCGACTAGTCGTGTGACTGTCACAATTGATGAGTTACACACTAAGGCAGTACGTTCGTTTATTAAAACAACCAGCGACTGGTTACGGAATAATGTACCAGAATACATGTGGACAAAACCAACCAGCCCAACCGTTATGTTTTCGTATATCTCTCAAAGCAATATCAACGGTATGTTAAAGGGAAATGGCATTGCGATTTTCGGTATTGCTATTGTCTTAATGTTAAGTTTGCGTAGCGTTGGATTAGGGGCAATGAGTTTAATACCAAATTTAATTCCTCTATTAATGGCCTTTGGTGTATGGGCATTACTTGTTGGGAAAGTAGGCATGGGTGCGGCTACTGTTTCTGCTACGTCATTAGGTATTATCGTAGACAATACAGTGCATTTTTTAAGTAAGTATCTTCGTGCTCGACGTGAACTCGACGCACAACGGCCTGCTGCGATTGAGTATGCATTTAAAACGGTTGGCTGGGCCATTGCTGCAAATGCGGTGATTTTGGTGGCAGGCTTTGCTTGGTTGGCAACGTCAAGTTTTAGAATAAATATGGAAATGGGATTACTAACGGCTATTACCGTGATAATTGCGTTGTTGGTGAGTTTTTTCATGCTGCCGGCTCTATTAATGATTGGATACCGTGAAGGAGAAGACAAAAAATGAATATTATCTTTAAGAAAAGAAAAAATAAAATAGCCATTATTACTTCGCTAGTATTATTTTTATCAACAAGTGCCTTTGCACAAACTGAAGAACAAAAAGGGTTTAATATTTCAGCACGTAGTGATCGCAGTGATCGTGGCTTTGGCGATAGTGTAGTTGAATTAAAAATGATTCTACGCAATGCAGCGGGTAAGGAGTCTACACGAACACTTATTCTTAAAACATTGGAAGTGCCAGATGAAAACGAAGGTGATAAAAGTATTATCATTTTCGATAGTCCGTCTGATATCAGTGGTACTGCAATGTTATCACACGCCAAAATATTAGATGCGGATAACCAATGGCTTTATTTACCTGCATTAAAGCGCATTAAACGAATTTCTTCGGTAAATAAATCAGGGCCCTTTGTTGGGAGTGAGTTTGCATTTGAAGATTTAACCGCATCGGAACTCAATAAGTATAAATATAAATTTTTAGGTGTTGGTGTCTGTGGCACATTGAAATGCGACAAGGTCGAACGCTATCCACAGTACCAGTACTCTGGTTATACACGCCAGGTAGCGTGGATTGATAGGGATGTACATCAAATACGTAAGATTGAGTTTTATGAACGTCGCGGTGATTTATTAAAAACACTGAACATCAGTGACTATAAAAAATATCCTGGAAATATTTGGCGCGCACAGAATTTTGTTATGAAAAATCATCAAACGGGTAAAAGTACAGAGTTAATATATTCTGACTATAAGTTTAAAACCGGACTGAAGGATAATGCTTTTCAAAAATCAGATCTTCGTAGTGCCAGGTGATTATTACAAACAATGAAATATATATTTAAATTTATTGCTATTTTTGTGTTTGCTTTTCCAACGCTTACATATGCAGACAAAGAAAAGCTCTCTGGCTATGTCGCTCTCGATTTGCGTGTATTTACATCAGATGCACAATTTAATAATCAGTTTAATGGGGGGCAGTCATCATTAATTTTACAGCCTGAGTTTAGCAGCCAAACAGTAAATGGGACGGAAAAATTTAGTTTTATCCCCTTTGCACGATTGGATAATAGAGATGATAATCGTAGCCATGCAGATTTGCGTGAAGCATATTGGTTGCGTAGTGAAGAACAGTGGAATCTGTTAGTTGGTGTTAATCGAGTATTTTGGGGTGTGGCTGAATCGAACCATTTAGTCGATATTATTAATCAAACTGATCAGGTAGATAGTGTTAATGGTGAGGAAAAATTAGGGCAGCCAATGGTTAACATAACCACTGAACAAGAATGGGGAAGACTTAGTTTTTTTGTAATGCCTTTGTTTAGAGAGCGTACCTATCCATCAGAAGAAGGACGATTACGATCTGATCCAGTTGTGGCACAAGAGGTTCAGTATGAATCAAGGGATGAGCAGCGTCACGTTGATCTAGCACTACGATATTCTCACTACATTGGGGATTGGGATTTTGGAGTATATTATTTTAAAGGAACCGGCCGAGAACCACGATTCACATCAAATAATAATCGGTTAATTGCGCAGTATGATCAAATTAAGCAAGTAGGTATAGATGTTCAGTTTACAAGTGGTGTTTGGTTGTGGAAATTTGAAGGCATAAATCGATTGCAAAATAATAATTACTTTAACGCCATGGTGGGTGGGTTCGAATATACGCTGTATCAGATTACAAATAGTGCGGCTGATTTAGGTCTTTTACTGGAGTATATGCATGATAGCCGTAACAAAATTTCAGCAAAAGCACCACCAGTTGAAACAGACGATGATGTTTTTTTAGCTGCCCGTCTTGCAATGAATGACACGCAGGACAGTGAGATGTTGCTAGGTGTAGTTATAGATCGAAACGATCATTCGAAAGTAGTTTCACTTGAAATTAAACGGCGATTAGACAATAACTGGAAATTAGAATTGGAGAGTCGGTGGTTTAAGGATACTAAAGAAAACACATCGTTATCGCAGCTAAAGAAAGATAGCTTTGTAGCATTACGTTTAGCACGATATTTCTAATAAATACAGGAGAACAAACATGAAGCATGATCACGAAATTGATATTAAGGGTTTATGTTGCTCAGGACCTGTTCTAAAACTTACTAAAGAATTCAAAACATATACGTCAGGAGATGTAGCATTTGTAATTTCGGACAAAATCTCAAGTGCTAATGATATTCCAGCCTACTGCAGAATGACAAATCATGAACTTCTAAAACAAGAAGAAATAGAAGGGCTATATCATTTTTGGATAAAAAAACAGTAGGGAATGGTGCGTCATAATAAATCAAGTCGGGTATAGACAACGAAAAAATAAATTTAATATTTAGTTATGTCTTCAGCTTGTTTGCTGTGGCACATGGATCTATAGGTGCAATATATAAGTGAGAAATGAAAATTGAGCTTGAGGGTTATATCTCAAGCATAGAAAATAGTTCAATGAGTAAAGTATAATAGCTAAATTCTAATAAATAGTTTAGTTATAATTAAAATTAACTTTAGGATGTATATAATGGTAGATCTATTTAATGAAAAAGCTAGTGACTTTGATGCTAGCGATATGATTAAGAAACTTTCATCGGCAGTTGGATTATCTATACTAGATAAAGTCAATTTCCATGATCAAATGGTTGTAATGGATTTTGGTGCAGGCACCGGCCTAATTAGCTCGCATGTCGCACCTTTAGTAAATAAAATTGTGGCTGTAGACATATCTAAAGCGATGTTAGATAAACTGGTTTCAAAACCAGAGCTTTACGGTAAAGTCGAAGCCGTTTGTCAGAATATTATTGATAAACCATTAGATGAAAAATTTGATTTAATTATGAGTGCTATGGCTTTACATCATATAGAGGATACACGAGAAATTATACGAACATTTTTAGATCATTTAAAACCTGGTGCTATGGTTGCATTAGCCGATCTTGATAAAGAGGATGGAAGCTTTCATCCTGAAAATACTGAAGGCGTATTCCATTCCGGTTTTGTACGTGATCTGCTTGAAAATATTTTAGATGATAATGGATTTTATAATATTGAGTTTACTACAGCACATACAATTAATGGAGAGACAAAAAATTACCCAATATTTCTAGTGACTGCAACAAAGATCTAGCTTATTTTCATATAATGAGTATATGCACGTCAGTCAAGTTCATGAAACACTTCTCGCTATTACTGGAGAAGTAAACGTGCAAATGAAAGGTGCGTGCCTTTTACAAGCCTTAAGAAAAAATGATAGAGGAATTAATTGAATTGTGACCAAGAGTATATCTTAAATAGGTATAGCCTCGATTTGTTTAGCTCTTGTTATATTTAGAGAAACGAGGAAGTTTGTGAAAACCGCTTTTTTAGTGGAGGGAGTAGTGATTGGTTATTGTACTACTGATAACCCAAAGCTGACATAATAAAGATTTATCTTTATGTCTGTTGTTCAGAAGAAGTAGTCATTTAGGAGATTCTATTAAATGCATCGATTCTTTATTTACATTGAACGAAATACGAGGAGAAGAGTAGCTGATGGCGGTATTTGTTTTCCTATATGCTGTTCATTGTTTACTCTTAAAATTAAACCTAATCTACTGATTTTAATAATAAAATCGTAACCATGCCTTTATTTTGCTAGGATTAAATAAATTGAATCAAGATATAGGCCGCCGCCGTATATATCACTGTTAGGCTCAAATAAAAAATGAAAAAGAGTGCCAAATTAAATATATTAATTTCATCAGTCCTTGGGGCTTTAATATGGTTTGCTTCTCCCTATTTGTCTGGCGAACTAGAACCGTGGGATTCAGAAACATTTTATTATGTTGGTTCACTGTTCATCGGGGGCATAATTTTAGGTTTGTATAATTCTGAAAAAATATGGGGTTATGCTATTGGTATTTTTCTGGGGCAAATTATTTATATTTTATTATTCTTGCCATTAGGACCACTTATTCTAATTGGTATTTTATATCTAGCAGGTAGTAGTCTTATTTGTTACCTTGGAGCATCCGTTGGGAAATTATTAAAAAAATATGTATTTAAATACTAAAGAACCTAACAAGAACATCAAGCCGTTCGCTATCGCACACTGGGACAATTACCCGCTCGCTTTGCTCACGTATAATTGCCCCTTATGCAGTCGTTAGAGTTACAAAGGATCAGAACTAGTGAGTAAAACAAACAAAATATTATTTGTCATTTCCTGTGTGTTAATTGCTTTATCTCTATACTTATCAATTCAAATATCATACGCAGTTCCACAGTTTGAAAAATTATTTAAAAGTTTTGGAACAGAATTAACTGATAAAACAAACAACATATTAAAGTATCATTATCTAGGCTTAATACTGCCATTTATTGCATTAATCGCATCTATCTACTTTATTAAATCTACTTTAAAACAATCTCATAAAAATATATTTTACGCCTTGTCTGCAATTACTTTTGTTGTCACACTAAGTTTTCAGACTTCTGTTTCTGAGGCAATGTATGCTCCTATAATGAACATGAAAGCGAAATGAAAACTCTAACAAGCAAGTCAAGTTCGTTCGCTAGTCGCTCACTAGGACAGTCAAAAAGCGGCGCTGCGCTCTGTTTTTTGTCTGCCCCCTTACTTAAGTCGTTATGAGTAAAAAATGAAGAAATATATACTCATATTTTCAATTTTATTTTTTTGCATGCCAGTGTTATCCGCTGACGTAGATGCAATGAAAACTGATGCTGCAAAAAGATCTTCATGTAGTAAAAGCTCACCATGCAGCATTAATTCTAAAGGTCACAATGGTGAGTTTATTGTAAAAGTAAATCCCGTGAAAATAACAGAGAGTGGAATAATTAATATCAATCACTATGAGTATCGTAGATTTATATATAATAATGGTATATTTTCATATGAAATCACTAAGAAATAAAACTCATAACAACACGCCCTGAGGTGGACAACAAGACGTTCAAAGCCGCCATGCAAGGCATGGCTCGGACAGTCAACCGCTCGCTTTGCTCACCGTTGCCTGCCAGTTTAACTCGGCGTTAGGAATATAATGGCCAATTTTTTTACTATATTCAGAAAAAATCACATACCAGTAATTAACTGGAGTTTTTTTACCTCATTAAAAGAAGGAAAAGAAACATTTAACTCTACAAATTGGTCTGGTTGGAATACTGAATGGTCGCCCATTGCTACTACTGAATTAGGCGACGCTATTATTATTTATAATAGCTCGGTTTATGAAGTGCAACATGGAGCAGGAAAATCCCCAAAACCAAGATTGGTAACGGAAGAAATATCTAGTTTAGAATTATTATTGAAAGAGTTAAAAAAATACAAAGGCTGTTCAGAAAGTGAGCCAATAGAAGAATTACGGAAGAAAAAAGAAATACTATTAAATTTAAAGAAAAAATCACCAAGGGCATTAAAATACGACTTTAATATCGAAATTGATAGTATTAAAGATATAATTAGTGACATCAGGTCTGAAAATTCAAAAGAAGGTAAGTTCTTTAAAGCCGCTAGTGAAATGCAAAAAACATCATTAGCAGAGTTGCGTGAAAATGGAAGGTATTCAAATATTCGGTTACAAAAACGTGAAAATAAATTTGTATTCTATATATGGGGGTCTCTTAAAAAAGGTGAGTCAGTTGAAGAAATTAAAAAAGTTCTTAGTAAATACCCAGCACCTTATCCTGTTGAGTTTGAATGTTAGCGCTACAAATTAAAATTCCTAACAAGCGACTGTGGTGTCAACCCTCACTAAAATTTAACTATAACCCCCATTCAACTCGATCTCTTACCATCGCATTTAAGATAGTAATAAACTTTCTCATACAAGCAGTAATTGCCACTTTTT
>Ga0316205_10004145_pt1 | contig 12932 bp, 11 predicted proteins | sample 3monthpyrite_MG_FD_204941 | JGI IMG/M metagenome (GOLD analysis project Ga0316205, IMG submission 204941) | Microbial mat bacterial communities from mineral coupon in-situ incubated in ocean water Damariscotta River, Maine, United States -... | ecosystem: Environmental > Aquatic > Marine >... | reverse complement strand
CGTCGGGTGCCTCCAGGAAATAGCCGCCCACTTCCCACAGGCCCGATCCATCCTCCATCTCGAACACCCCGACCCCGGTGGGCGCGGGCTCCAGATCCTCCAGCATCGCCCCCAAAGCCTCGGCGCGTGTGGGATCATCCAGGGTCGTCAGGGCGGTAAAAGTCGGCATCAAATTTCTCCGGGGTCAAGCCATCCCCGGCTTAGGCCCTGCAGATGAAAACCGCAATCGCCCTTCTTCTTTGTTCAATTACTCAAAAAATCGCGCGGGCCTCAGCCCGCGCGCCGGTCGGTGCCGTCAGGCACCGATCCCAATGGGGCAGGTCACCCCGGTGCCGCCAATGCCGCAATAGCCGCCCGGATTCTTCGCCAGGTATTGCTGGTGGTAATCCTCGGCAAAGTAGAACGCGGGCGCGGCCACGATCTCGGTGGTGATCGCTCCGAACCCTGCTGCCTCCAGCCGCGCCTGCATCTCAGGCAGACTTGCCTCCGCCGCCTGCTGCTGTGCCGCGCTGAACGTATAGATCCCCGACCTGTATTGCGTGCCCCGGTCATTGCCCTGGCGCATGCCCTGCGTCGGGTCGTGGTTTTCCCAGAACACCTTCAGCAATGCCTCATAGGAGATCACGCCCGGATCGAACACCACGCGCACCACCTCGTTATGCCCGGTCGCGCCGGTGCAGACCTCCTGATAGGTCGCATTCGGCGTGTGTCCACCGGCATAGCCCACCATGGTCAGCCAGACGCCATCGAGGCCCCAGAACATCCGCTCCACGCCCCAGAAACAGCCCATGCCGAACATCGCGACCTGCATCCCCTCTGGCACATCCAGCACCAGCGGGCGACCGGAAACGAAATGGGTGTCCGCCGTGGCAATCGCCTCGGGCCGCCCCGGCAGGGCCTCGGCCGTCGAAACCATCGCGGATTTATTCGCTTTCGTGAAAAACATCTGCACGCTTCCTTTTCTGTCGCCCGGAAAAGGATATAGGCGCTGCACCCGTCCCGGTCTACTCCGCCGGGCGCGGGGCCGGTAACGTTAGCGTGGTTTCGCGCCCCGGTTCCGGGTGGCGCGGAATGAGCGTCGCCAGCGCCAGCGATGCCAGCGCCATGCCAGCGGCCAGCAGAAACACCGCCATCGGCGAGACCAGCCACAACAGCCCCAGAACCGCCGGCAGAAACACCGCCGCGATATGGTTGATGGTGAACGCCACCGCCGCCGTGGGCGCAATATCGGCCGGATCGGCGATCTTCTGGAAATAGGTCTTGATTGCCAGCGCCAGCGAGAAAAACAGGTGATCGATGATATAAAGTGCTACGGCCAGCGTCACGCCCCAACCGAAATAATAAATCCCGGCATAGAGCAGAAACACCGCCGCCAGGCCGATATATTCAAAAACCAGCGCCGCGCGTTCCCCGAACACCGCCACCACCCGGCCCAGAACCGGCGCGATTGCCATGTTCAGAACCAGCGTCGCCATAAAGAGCCCGGCAATCTGCTGCACGTCGAAGCCGAACCGCTCGACCATCATGAAGCCTGCAAAAACCACAAAGATTTGCCGCCGGGCCCCGGCCATGAACTGCAATGCGTAATAGAGCCAGTAGCGACGCCGCAGCACCATCGTTCTGCGCTGCGGTGTGTGGGATTGGAATTGCGGGTAGAGCAGAAACGCCGCCAGCGCGACGAGCGCGGTAAAGCCACCCCCTGCCCAATAGACCGTCGAGAAACTCAGGTCATAGGCCCGCCAGGTCAGGATGATCAGCCCGTAAGCCACCAGCGTCCCGCCCGAGCCCACCGCAAGCAGCCAGCCCAAAACCTGCGGGGCCTTCTTCTTCTCAATCCATTGCAGTTGCAGCGACTGGTTCACGGTCTCGTAGTAATGAAACCCGATGGAACTGAGCAGCGTGATCATCAGGATGCCGCCAAGGGTCGGGAAATAGGCCGTCAGCGCCGTCGCCACCCCCAACAGGACCAACGCCACCAGACCCAGAACCTGCTCGCGAATAAACAGCAGCAGCGCGATCACACCCACCGCCAGCAAACCGGGGATCTCGCGCACGGTGTGCAGCAGGCCAATATCGGCCCCGTCGAACTGCGCCACCTCAATGACGAAATTGTTCAAAAGCGCCGACCAGGTTGAAAACGCGATCGGCATCGCCAGCGCCATCAGGACCAACAACCCGATCGGCTGACGCCAGCGCGGCAGCGCCGTTGCCTCTGCCATGGTCATTGTTCTGATCCGGTCGCCTATCATCAGCCCCCCTTACGCGGATTTCACGGGTTTGACGAGAGGCGGGCCCAAGGCCCCCCGGAACGGGCCGCTCAGGTCGCCAACACGTTGCGAAACGCCCAAGCCTCGCTGTGATCGAGGTTTTCGGGGAAATGCTCCCACCTGTCCTGCAAGGGCGTCCAATCGGTGTAATGCGCCTCGACCGGGCCGAGATAGGGACGTTGCACTTCCAGGCAACGGGCGTGATCCATCTCGTCGGTCTCGACGATACCCGCGCGCGGGTTTTCCAGCGCCCAGACCATGCCCGCCAGCACCGCGGAGGTCACCTGCAACCCGGTCGCGTTCTGATAGGGGGCCAGGTCGCGGGCCTCGGCATTGGACAGGCGCGAGCCGAACCAGAGTGCGTTTTTCTCGTGCCCGTAAAGCAGCACGCCCAATTCGTCGATGCCCTCGACGATCTCGTCCACATCCAGAATTTCGTGGATTTTCTGTTGCTTGCCCGATCCGAACATCTCATGCAGCGACAGCACCGCGTCGTCGCAGGGGTGATAGGCATAGTGACAGGTCGGGCGATAGTCGGGCGCGTCCGCCGCGCCCACGGTGTAGTAATCCGAGATCGAGACCGCCTCGTTATGGGTTACGAGATAGCCGAATTGCGGCCCCGGCGTCGGGCACCAGCTGTGCACCCGCGTGATGGCACCGGGCCGTTCCAGCCAGATCGCTGATTGGCAGCCGGTCTCGAAGCGGTGGCCGTTTTCGGGAAACCACGGCTCATGCGTGCCCCAACCCAGTTCGGCGGGCTGGAACCCTTCGGCAATAAACCCCTCGACCGACCATGTATTGACGAAACTGCCCCGTGGGCGCGGCCTGGCGCGGGCCTGGGTATCACGCTCGGCGATATGGATGCCCTGCACGCCCAGATCGCGCATCAGCCCGGCCCAGCCTTGGCGCGCCTCGGGCATCTTGATCTTGCGCCCGGTGTCGCGGGCCAGGGTCAAAAGCGCCTCTTTCACGAACCAGCTGACCATGCCGGGATTGGCCCCGCAGCAGCTGACGGCCGTCGACCCGCCCGGATTGCGCGCCTTTTCATCGCGCACCTTCTGGCGCAGCGCGTAATTGGTGCGTTCGGAATTGTCCGTGGTGTCGAAATAGAACCCGGCCCAGGGTTCGACCACGGTGTCGATATAGGGCACCTCCAATTCGCGGCAGAACTTCATCAGATCGAGCGAGGAGGTATCGACGCTCAGGTTGACCACGAACCCCCTGCCCGGCTCAAGCATCTCGCCCAGAACCGCGCGGTAATTGGCGGGCGTCAGCGCCTCGGCGCGATGCTTGATGCCCTGTTGGGCAAGAAACGCCGCCGCGTCCGGGTTGGGCTCGATCACCGTCAGCCTGTCGGCGTCATACTCGAAATGGCGCTGAATGAGAGGCAGCGTGCCTTTGCCGATCGAGCCAAAGCCGATCATCACGATGGGGCCATCGATGCGGGCATAAACGAGGTGGGTCATGGGGCGCGGTCCTTTGGGGCGGCAAGCAGGGAAATGAAAAAAGGGCCGCCCCATTGCCGGGCGGCCCTTTCCGAAAAGATTTGATCGGAACCCCGCGAAGATCAGTTCTTCGCGTAATATTCCACAACCAGGTTCGGCTCCATCATCACCGGATAGGGCACATCGCCCAGACCGGGGGTGCGCACGAAGGTGGCGGTCATCTTGGAATGATCGGCCTCGATGTAATCGGGCACGTCACGTTCGGCCAGGCCAACGGCCTCCAGCAGAACAACCAACTGCTTGGAGCGGTCGCGGACCTCGATCACGTCACCCTCTTTTACGCGGTAGGAGGGGATGTTGACCTTCTGGCCGTTCACTCTGACATGGCCGTGATTCACGAACTGGCGGGCGGCAAAGACGGTCGGCACGAACTTGGCGCGGTAGACAACCGCATCCAGGCGGCGCTCCAGCAGGCCGATCAGCTGTTCACCGGTATCGCCGCGCTGACGCTCGGCTTCGGCATAGATGCGGCGGAACTGTTTCTCGGTCAGATCGCCGTAATAGCCTTTCAGCTTCTGCTTGGCGCGCAGCTGCAGGCCAAAGTCGGAAAGCTTGCCCTTGCGGCGCTGACCGTGCTGACCGGGGCCATATTCGCGGCGGTTGACCGGGGATTTCGGACGACCCCAGATGTTTTCACCCATCCGGCGGTCGATCTTGTACTTGGCAGACGTGCGTTTGGTCACGGCTGGACTCCTTTTTTTCGGGGCATTTCGGCTTGCTCCGAAAACCGGTTCCCACTTTTCGGGCCGAAATCGCTGTTCGGCGCAATCTGCGGGCAACCGGCCCCGAACGGGCCTCGTGCCAATAAAAGGGCGTTGTCCTCTAAGCTTGCGCTTCGACAGGCATCCCCTTGCGGGGGCCACCAACACCAATAAAAACCCCGACAGTCGCCTGCCGGGATGGGCGCGTTTTACACATGCGCGCCGGGGTGTCAATGCCTGCAATCAGGGCCGCGCCAGCGTCGCTTTCATCCCGTGCATCAGGATCGCCGATTCCGCCTTGTCCAACATCCGTCGGGCAGGCGCGCCATAGGCAAAGGGATCGGCCCCAAGCTCGGGGCGCAGTTCAAACAGCGTATCGCGCTGACGCCCGTCGAGATGGTCCAGCCCCATATAACCGGGGTGAAAGGTCTCGACCTCCAGCCCGTTGGCCCAGATCACCTGATGACGCTCCAGCATCAGATGCACATACCAGGTTTCGCGCAAGGTATGGTCCACCGTCACGCGGGCATCGCCGATCAGATCGCGGGCGCAGACCAGAACCTCGGCCTGACCGAACAGATCGCGCGCGGCCGCCCCGGTGACAATCACCCGATGTTCGGGCGATACCACCAGATCGTCGTCAGGACGATAGAGGCCCAACGCACCGGCGCGGATGCGAATGGGCCGCTGTGCCGGCATCGCAAAGAGGCGGGCCCCCGACATCCGCCGCTGGCCAGTCCACTGAACCTCCTGCGGGCCATCATCGCGGGTCAGAACCTTGTCGCCGGGGCCCAGATCCTCAATCGCGATTTCGCCGCCGGGGGTCCGCAGCCGCGTTCCGGGGGTGAAACAGATCACAGCCGCAGCTTCGGGCGCATAGGCCCTTGGCCGCGGCTGGTTGGCCTTCACGATCGTCAGATCGCGGTTGGCCGGGGGGATTTCATCGGGGAAAATCAGGATCGGCAATCGCCCCGATTGCGCCGCCACCGGAACCACGGTGAAAAACCGCCTTCCATCGGACAGCACGAATGCATCGGCAAAGAGCGGGTCGGCACCTTCGGCGGCGGCTTCTTCCTGGGTAGGAGCGGGGTGGTGCATCAGTTTGCGCACCACCCGCGCCGCACGTGCACGAAGCTCGGCGTGATCCTGGCTGACTCCCAGAAGCAGCGCGGCACCGCTGCCTTCCAAAGGAAGCGCTCGACCATGCCAGCGCCAGGTCATCCCTTCGGCCAGTTCACTATTATTATCTGCCGGAACGCCCTCGATCAGGGTTTGCGACCACGCGATCATGGTCAGGCCCCGAATGCCCGTGCTCATCTTCATTTGCCTGTTTTCAAGTGCTTATACTGCTCTTTGAGCTGAATCTAGCACGCGCGAATCACCTTGGGAAGCGATGATTCGCCGATCAGGGATTTTTTGATTCGGTTGCGACCGCGCGGCGGCTCAGAACTCGACCCCGAACGAGACCGAGCCGACGGTTTGCCCTTCCGGTTGCCCGACGAATTCCTCGGACAAATATGTCAGACCGTAGAACACATTCGAACTGCCAAAGGCGTAGTTGACGCCCGCGCGCGCCCTGTAGCGCATGTCCTCGACCTCATAACCCCGATCGGATGGCAGATAGCGTGAGCTGTCGACATAGGCGACATCGCCACCCACGAGGAAGGAAAAGCCGCTATCGATACCACCATCGACAGCCGAGATCCGTTGACCGGTCGTGCTGTCGCGCAGGCGCAGCCCGCCCGCCCCGTAATCACCAATGGTCAGGTCGAACCCGGCGCGTGCCATGGTCTCGACCCCGGCCTGAAGCTCCAGAAACGGGCGCACCCGCGCCTCCCCCATGTCAAACTCGCGCCCGATCTCAAGGGTGGCATGCAGGTAGACGCCGTTTTCGACCTGGAAATTCTCCACGTTCGAGCTGGGCAGGCTGAACATATCGTGGATGGCCTCCTGAAACCCGCGCACGCCCGATTGCTCGCCCATGACCATGATGTCGGCCCCGGCCGAAACCTCGTATCCGTTCCAGTCAAAATAGGTGTGGGCCCCCACCGACAGGACACCTGCATAAAGCCGGTCACCGACCACGGGTGCGTTCAGGTTCGCCGGCGCGATGGTTTCGCCCCGGAACCGGTATTCCATGATCTGCCCCATCCTGAGCGGCAGTTGCCCGGTCCATTCCTGACCGCGCACCGTGCTGACGCTATAGGCCCCCGACCGCCAGCGGTCGCGCCCGTCACCGATCAGGTCATTGGTAAACAGCCGCGCCCGGCCCAGAACCTCGCGCCGTTCCGCCACCGCCGTTTGCGGCATCGCCGCCGCCAATATCAGGAATAGCCCCGCCCGGCCCAAAACCCGCATCATCATCACTGCCTCATGTTACCCGTCGCGATTTGCCGCAACTTATTGCTCAATTGAGGCGAAATTATCACGTGTTTTGCGGTGGCGCTAGCCGCATTTCGAATAGGCGCAACTGGCGCAGGTCATGCAGCCTTCGATCATCCGCATGTCATGTTCACCGCAATTGGGGCAGGCCGGGCTGGTGGGTCGCGCGCCCATTTCCATCACCTGCGCCTGTGGATCGTTTTTCAGTCCCATGCCCTCGCCGCCGATAAACCCGATGGCAATCAGGTGGCGCTCGATCACCCCGCCGATGGCCGCCAGGATCGAGGGCACGTATTTGCCGCCCATCCAGGCCCCGCCGCGAGGATCGAACACGGCTTTGAGTTCTTCTACAACAAAACTCACATCACCACCGCGCCGGAACACGGCCGAGATCATCCGGGTCAGGGCCACGGTCCAGGCATAATGCTCCATGTTCTTGGAGTTGATGAAGATCTCGAACGGGCGGCGATGGCCCGCGATGACGATATCGTTGATGGTGATATAGATGGCGTGATTGCTGTCGGGCCATTTCAGCTTGTAGGTATGACCCTCCAACTCCTGCGGCCGGTCCAGCGGCTCGGCGATGTAAACCACGTCGCCCTCGGCATCGGCCAGCGCGGGCTTGGTATTCTCGGCATCAGACACGCTCAAAACAGACCCGGTCACCTCATTGGGCCGATAGGTCGTGCAGCCCTTACAGCCCATGTCCCAGGCCTGCATGTAGACATCCTTGAACGCCTCGAAACTTATATCTTCGGGGCAGTTGATGGTTTTGGAGATCGAACTGTCGACCCATTTCTGCGCCGCCGCCTGCATCTTGACATGCTCCAGCGGGGCCAGGGTCTGGGCGTTCACGAAATAATCGGGCAACTCCGCATCGCCGAACTTCTCGCGCCACATCTGTACCGCGTAATCGACCACCTCTTCCTCGGTGCGGCTGCCGTCGCGTTGCAGCACTTTGCGGGTATAGGCATAGGCAAAGACCGGCTCGATGCCCGAGGACACATTGCCGGCATAAAGGCTGATGGTGCCGGTGGGCGCGACCGAGGTCAGCAGCGCGTTGCGAATGCCATATTCGCGGATATCGGCGCGCAGATCCTCGTCCATGTTGACCATATTGCCCGATGCCAGATAGGCCTCGGCCTCAAAGAGCGGAAAGGCCCCGCGCTCCTTCGCCAGGTCGACCGACGCCGCGTATGCGGCATGGGCAATCGCCTTCATCCATCCTTCCGTCTGGTCCGCCGCCGCGTCCGAGCCATAGCGCAGCCCCAGCATCAACAGCGCATCGGCCAGCCCCGTCACGCCCAACCCGATACGCCGCTTGGCCTGCGCCTCGGCGCGCTGCTCAGGCAATGGAAACCGCGAGGCATCCACCACGTTATCCATCATCCGCACGGCGACCCGCACCAGATCTTCCAGCGCCACCAAATCCAGCGCGGCGGCGTCCCCGAACGGGTTGCTGACCAGCGTGGCCAGATTGACCGAGCCCAACAGGCAGGCCCCATAGGGCGGCAGCGGTTGTTCGCCGCACGGGTTGGTGGCCGCGATGGTTTCGGCATAGCCGAGGTTATTGGCGGCATTGATCCGGTCGATAAAGATCACGCCCGGTTCGGCGTGGTCATAGGTCGATTGCATGATCCGATTCCACAAACCGCGCGCGGCCACGGTGTGATAGACGGTGCCGTCAAAAACCAGATCCCAGGGGCCATCGGATTTCACCGCCTCCATGAACGGATCGGTGACCAGCACGCTCATGTTGAACATGCGCAGCCGGGCGGGGTCGGATTTGGCGGTGATAAAATCCTCGATATCGGGATGATCGCAGCGCATCGTCGCCATCATCGCGCCCCGGCGGCTGCCGGCGCTCATGATGGTGCGGCACATCGCATCCCAGACATCCATGAAGCTCAAAGGCCCCGACGCATCCGCTGCCACCCCCAACACGTCCGCACCCTTGGGCCGGATGGTCGAGAAATCATAGCCGATACCGCCGCCCTGCTGCATGGTCAGCGCGGCCTCCTTCAGGTTCTGGAATATGCCTTCCAGGCTGTCGGGGATCGTGCCCATGACGAAACAATTGAAAAGCGTGACATTGCGCCCTGTCCCCGCGCCCGCCGCAATGCGGCCCGCGGGCAGGTATTTGAACCCGTCGAGCGCGTCGTAAAACCGGCCCTCCCAGGCGGCCGGGTCATCCTCTCCCGCCGCCAGTGCGCGCGCCACGCGCCGCCAGCTATCCTCGACCGTCTGGTCGATGGGCGTGCCATCAGCCGCCTTCATCCGGTATTTCATGTCCCAGATGGCTTCGGCAATGGGGGCGGAGAAGCGGCTCATCGGTCGTGTCCATATAAGTTGTGGAAGAGGGCCAAGATACCCACAAGACCTGCGCGGGTCAACGTGGACCGGACCGGTCTGGTGTCGTATGTTGCATTTAGAGGGATTCGACAATGCCACCCACATTCACCCACCTGATCAAGCTTTCCGTCGGATCGGAGTCGGTCGAATCGCTGGCCGAATGGCAGGAGACGGCGCGCCTGAAATGGCCCGACCAGCACCCCCGCCACGTCACCCGCATGTGGCCCAAGCGGGCCGATGAGGTGCTGGCCGGCGGCTCGATCTACTGGGTGATCAAGGGCGTCATCCTCTGCCGGCAACGCATTCTGGACCTCGATGAGGTGATCGGCGAGGACGGTATCCGCCGCTGCGGCATCGTATTGGACAAGCCGCTGATCCGGGTCGAGGCGACGCCCAAACGCGCCTTTCAGGGCTGGCGCTATCTGCCGCCGTCAGATGCACCAAGCGACCTGGGTGCCGCCCGCGCGCAGGAGGATGCATTGCCCCCCGACCTGCAATCGGCACTGGCCGAAATCGGGGTAAGATAAAAGGCCCGGGCGCATCGCTGCACCCGGGCCTCTTTTTTCATGTAACCTTCTACGCTCAGAACGTTCCGACAAGCTGACCGATGGCCGACCGGTAATCGCCGCGCGCGGCAGAGGTGCGCGAGTTCAGCGGTGCAGGTGCCATGCCGCCACCAATCGGGATGGTCACGCCAAGCCCGATACGGTCGATATCGGCCGATCCGATCGGACCCAGATCCAGCGTTGTCCGCGACAGCTCCAGGTTCAGGCTGACCGGCACGGCCGATCCGCCCTGGCCGAGGTCATAGCCCAACCCCAGGGTAAAGTCGGTCGCGTCAATGCCAAAGGGCAGCGGCGTACCGATATCGGTGCGCCCGACCGAGCCATAGACCGACAACCCGTTGCCAAAGCCATATTCGGTTCCCAGCGAGATATTGGTCAGGTCGATATCAAGCCCACCACCAAGGTCGATATCGGTGCGTGTGACGCTGCCGAACACTTCCCAATTGGGCGCGACGTCATAGGAGGCGGCGATGCCGTAATCCATGATGTCGATGCTGCCCGGCAGGCCGGGATCGGTATCCGAGGTGCCGACAAAGCCTTCGACCCAGAGCGGGCCGTTTTCATAGCCGCCGAATATACCGTAGTTTCGCGTATCCACCCCAAAGGTGATCGGAATGAATGGGAGGGACAGGTCCAGATCGCCAATACGGTAATAGACGCCGACATAGCCACCGCTGGCAAAGCGATAGGACGGCTCGATCGCCAGGCTCATCAGATCGACCTGCAGGTCAAACCCACCGCCAAGGTCGAAATCGCTCTGCGTGATACCGAAATCGAGGCCCAGGTTGAAGTTGGGCCCGAACTGCGTGTCGGATTCGAAATCCAGCGACATCGTGGTGACATCGAGGCTGCCACCGCCCGCGTCGATGGTGCTGGAGGCAAAGCCAAGGGTGACGGCAGAGGTCATCGTCATTGTCTGGGCAAAAGCCGCGGCAGGAAAGGTTGCCAAGACGGCAGTTGTAATAAGGGTGCTGGTGCGCATACTCATGCTCCTTTGTGAAAATATGGGAAATGAAAAAAAGATCGTTCTGTTAACCTAACGTTAACCAATATTAAGGGATTCTGCCAGACCGCGACCGAAACCCGCGCGCGAGTGTTGCAGGATTTCTTCACCGCCGGAATGCGGTCTACTGCAACCGGTCGCTCAACTGTTCCAACGCGGCGCGATCCCGGTCATTCCAGGCCGCCATGCGCGATTTGAACAGCACCGCCTGGCTGCGGTGGATCAAGCCATCTGGCAGGATCTTGAGGTGATTGGCCCGCAGGGTTTCGCCGGTCGAAGTGATATCGGCCACGGCTTCCGCAGTCAGGTTTTTCACGGTGCCCTCGGTCGCGCCCTGGCTGTCGACCAGCTGGTAATCGGCCACCCCCGCATCGCGCAGAAACTCGCGCACCAGCCGGTGGTATTTGGTGGCGATCCGCAACCGGTGGCCGTGGGCACGACGGAAATCGGCGGCGGCCGCATCCAGATCCTCAAGCGTATTCACATCGACCCAAAAGGCCGGCACGGCGATGATCAGATCGGCATATCCGAACCCCATCGGCTGCACCACCTTGACGACATCCTGCCAGGCCGGGATGCGCTCGCGCACCAGATCGCTGCCCGTCACGCCCAAATGGATACGGCCGGCCTGCAATTCGCGCGGGATCTCTCCGGCGCTCAACAGCACCAGATCCAGATCGGCCCCATCGACCGCAGCGGCATATTCCCGGTCCGACCCGGTGCGCCGCATGGCAACGCCGCGATCCGCGAACCAGTCAAAGGTCTTTTCCATCAACCGCCCCTTGGAGGGCACGCCCAGCTTCAAAGTCATGCCGCCTCCTCGCGCAGCGCCTGCACCAGTTCGGGCCGGATCACGCCACCAACGGCCGGGATCTCCTGACCGCGCCCCAACACGCGGGTCAGCGCGTCATACCGCCCGCCTGTGGCGACGGGGGGCAGATCGAGACGCCCTTCGGCCAGAAAACCAAAGACGAACCCGTCGTAATATTCCATCGTGGTGCGCCCGAAACTGGCCTCGAACGGCAGGGCATCGACATTCACCCCCGCCTTGGCCAGTGCTGTCATGCGCCGATCCATCCGGTCGACGGCCTGCGTCAGGCCGGGCAGATCAACCGCAATATCGCGCAAATGCTGATGCGCATTGGGCAGCGTTTCCCGCAGGCCCAGAATGGTGTCCAGCAGCGTCGCCTCATTGCGCCCGATCAAGGCCTCATCGGCGTCCCGCACAAGCGCCTCGATCCGCGCGATCACCTCGTCCCGGCGGCGCAATCCGATCTCGGGGCCGGCGGCCTCCACCATAGCCGCAGCGCCCGAAACGGCGGCATTTTCCAGCAACGCCGCACGGCTTTGATGCGGCGCGGTGCGGCCGGTGAACCGATCCAGCAACGCCCGAAACCGGCGCGGTCGCCAGATATGACGCATCAGCGCCGCCTTGCGCCGCTCGGTCGTTGCCAGACATGCCACCGCGGCCTTGAGAACGCCGATATCCCCGGTCGCGGGCCGGAGCCGCAGAGGGGCCAGCGCCCCGGCAAACAGCGCGAAAACCTCGGCATCGGCGGCTTCGGGATCCTCCCGGTCAAACACCTCATAGCCGACCTGCAGGTATTCCCGCGCCCGGGCCGATCCGCTTTCCTGCTTGCGAAACACCTCGCCCAGATAGGTATAGCGCGCCGGCTCGCCGCCCTCGCGCATATGGGTCTGGACAACCGGCACGGTGAAATCGGGGCGCAGCATCATCTCGCCCCGGTCGGGGTCCTGCGTGACATAGGCGCGCGCGCGGATATCCTCGCCATAGAGGTCCAGCAACGTACCCGCGGACTGCAACAGATCGGCGTCAACGGGCAGCGCGCCCGCCGCCTTGAACAGTTCGAAAATACGCTCGGCCTCGGCCCGCGCCGCGACTTTCGGGGTCATGACAGGCGGTCCAGAATGGCGCGCACCTCCGTGACCAGATCGTCCAGGGGCACCTCGCGCTGCGCCGGTTGGCTTTTCCATTCCTCAAGGCTGGCGCTGGCGGCAATTTCCGCCCCAAGCACCAGATCCTTGATCTGCACCACACCGCGCGCGGCCTCGTCGCTGCCCTGAATGATCGCCACCGGGCTTTCGCGCTTGTCGGCATATTTCAACTGGTTGCCGAAATTCTTCGGATTGCCCAG
>Ga0316205_10004142_pt1 | contig 12948 bp, 14 predicted proteins | sample 3monthpyrite_MG_FD_204941 | JGI IMG/M metagenome (GOLD analysis project Ga0316205, IMG submission 204941) | Microbial mat bacterial communities from mineral coupon in-situ incubated in ocean water Damariscotta River, Maine, United States -... | ecosystem: Environmental > Aquatic > Marine >... | reverse complement strand
TCAAACGATCATTGACACAGCATGGGCATACACACAAAAAGAACGAGACAAGAAAGGCGCATACGAATCGGATTGACTGCAAGCCGCTCCGCTTGGATTCATAACTGCGTTTGTTGATCATAGGACAACTGATCGCATGCCTACGCATCTCTCCATAGTTTGCATCTTTCATGATATGGAGCGCGAAGCAAAACGTACCTTATATTCGCTTTGCTCTGCTTATCAATCTGGCGTGCTCGGGGATGAATACGAAGTTGTTGCGATAGACAATGGTTCGGCCTCTCCACTGGAGAGGGAGTTTGTTACCGGGCTTGGCCCAAACTTTAGATACGAGTATTTTCAAACAAATTCAGCGTCGCCAGTAAGCGCAATAAATTATGGGGCTGGCATCGCAAAGGGCGAAAATTTGGCGGTCATCGTAGATGGAGCTCGAATGGTTACGCCTGGAATAGTACGCTCCAGCATGGATAGTCTTGGGACGGTTTCCAATCCATTTGTATGCACACCAGCCTGGCATCTGGGTCCCAAAGTCCAAAATGAGTCAATGCTGGAGGGCTACGATCAGGTAACAGAAGACCAGATTTTGGATTCGATCGAATGGAAGTCAAATGGATATCGACTGTTTGAAATCTCAACCATTGCTCAATCCTCTCTGCCGGTACTTGTAGGCCGGATGCCCAATGAATGTAGTTGGTTCGTCATGCCGCGAGGCCTTTTCTTTGAAGTGGGGGGGTTTGACGAGAGATTCCAAGCTCCCGGTGGCGGCCTGGTCAACCAAGACTTCTTGCTTCGCATTACTTCAAGGCCCGAAATAAGCCCCATAGTTATTTTGAACGAAGGGAGCTTTCATCAAATTCATGGTGGCGTAGCGACAAATGTGCCTCTAACCAACCATCCAATACGTAGCTTTCAAGCGGAGTATAAGAGCATTCACGGCGAATTCTATCAACATAAAGATCTTCCCACACCTGGTTTTGTTGGGCGAATCCCAAGTGCGACCTTAGAAAATAGAGCATGTTATCCTATAGGTTAGACCAAACGGCCAGGACTCTGCAGAGAGTGAAGTGCAATCACCCAATCTTGCGCTAGCCGATATCTGCAATTGCAAATTGTGCAGGCCGTACAAATAATCATGATTTGGCTAGATGGCGGCTAAATTACAGTTTTGGGGCCTGGTTTGGATGACCCAGCATTTGACATGCTGTCCGTCATCAAATCCAGTTTGCAGCTTCCGAACGGAAAAGGTCAGCTATCGCATCATTCTAACAAGCGAGAATTTTTTCAGCCTATCAGCCATAAAGGAAAAAACGATCTTGAAGATAAACTCGACAATTTGTACCGGCCCATAATCACACGCGCTTGCACGTTGCCTGAGGCGAAAAAACGCCTTACGAAGCACTCCGAGAAAAGATATCATCTAAAAACCTGATGTTTTGCTTAATCGCCCAACATTAAAATGGCAAAAAGGAAACACTGAGTGCTGACTCAGAGTTCGAGTTCGAAATGGCGGCGCGCAATTCTTTATCTGGCCTGGGGTGAAAAATATACGCGCCAGGCTTGCGATAACGCGAGGTCGGCCAAGTTCATGGGCGTTCCGCTCATATTGATTTCGGATAAAGCAAACCAGAACCTGATACCGGATGATCATCCATTTGATGAAATCAGATTGATCGATGAATTTCGATCTTATGATATGCTCTCAAAAAGCACCATATTCGACATTGCTCCTAAAGAATATAACAGTTTTCTGTACCTGGACACGGATACAGTCATTCTAGAGGATATCCGCTTCGGATTTGAAATGGCGGAGAAACACGGGATCGCACTCTGCCCGGCGACGAGCTATTGCCTGCCGTCGCACCACGACTTTCGACGGGTCATGCGCGCCTACGACATGCCGGATGCAAGCCAGATGCAATACAATGCGGGTGTCCATTTCTTTGTTGATCGTCCCGACGTTGAGGAGGTCTATAGCTTGTATCAGCAACTTGCTTACAAACTCACTGAGCAATTCGACTACAAGAACGCCGCAGGCAAGCTCGCCGACCAGCCCTTTTTGTCCTTCGCTATGGAGCTGCTCGGCTTCAACCCTTACACTTTGTCGATCAACTACTGCTATCGAGGCATTGACGCCGAAGTCATTTGCGGTGATGTGCGGATCTGGCATTCCCACCATCCCGTGCCGGAGGGATTGAACGATCCCACCGCTGCCAAATGGCCACGACAACGATACTTCAACGGAATGAGCGTCCCGATAAGTCCGCTTTATGCCCAATTGAACAAATCAAAGGCTGAAACTGAGGATTGACCAGCCAGGCAAGCTGGATTCCCCAAATTAGAGTAGAACATTGCCAACAGATATGCAGATGAACACAAGCGGGAACGATCCCGATGATAAGGCGCAAACAAATCTAGTAGCGGACATGACGCGCTTGCGAATGCAGACCGACGAAGGCCATCTCGGAGGATATATTCTGGATGGCGCTGCACCAGGCACATGGTGTCCCGGAGTGTGGGACTGGGCCATTCATGATCTCGGTGTGAGTTCGGTGATCGATGTCGGTTGTGGTCTTGGATATGCGGCTAAGTATTTCAAGGACCACGGTTGCAGGGTGACAGGGATCGAAGGCAGCCCAACAGCCGTCAGAGACAGCGCCATTCCCGGGGACGTTGTGCAATACGATTATTGCGATGGCCCTTACATTCCGGCCGAGGCTGTCGACTTGATCTGGTCCGCGGAATTTGTCGAGCATGTGGAAGAGCGCTTTGCCGGCAATTTTTTGACGACGTTCGAATCTGCCACGAGATATCTGATGATTACCTATGCCGCCCCTGGTCAGGGAGGGCATCATCATGTGAACGAACAACCGGAAGCGTATTGGCTCGACCGGATGTCAGAGATCGGATTTCAGAAGGACGCCGTCCTGACTTCTCAGGCGAGGGCGCTGGTGGGCGATCACCCGAAAATCGGGAAGCACTTTCGCGCACGCGGGCTAGTGTTTGTGAACGAGCCAGCCTCAAGACCCGGACCACGTCTATGAAGTGTTTGTATTTGACTAACGTTCAAAACACCATGTCATAGTCCCGTGCCAGAACCTCATTTGGCCCTGCAAAATATGCGTCCAGGTAGTCCATGACCTGCTTGTTCGGCTTGGCCTTGTTCTGGCCGGTCCCGCTGGCGTCTCGGTTTTCAATCTTGATATCTGGTTCCACCCCAAGAAAACCAAAGACCCGAGACAACCCTTTATCGAGATTCTGAAAAAAGTCCTCGAATTTCAGCACTAGAATGTTTTCGGCTGGAAACTTGTCGAAGTATCTGTCGAGTTGCGTATGGTAAACGCCGCGGGATTTGTAGGAGTGACGCACAAAGGAAAAGCTGCGATAGTCTTCGGTTTCAAAGCTGTGACGCAATCTGAGCTCTTCGCTCTGAAGTGCCTCCATCAGAGGAAGATCCTCTTCCTGAGCGCGTAGCGCGTGATAGTATTGGGAGATCGCTCTTTGTGGCGGGGATCTAAGCAGGACAATCAGTTTAATCTCCGGCAGTAACCGTCGTATCCGTTCGGCTGCGAAGGGGTGAAACAAATACATTGGACTTGCTTCGCCCGTAATACCACCAATCTCCTCCAATTCCGGTTCTAAAGGAAAGAACGACCGATACCAGTCGATCCCGCGTGTGTAATTGTCGATCTTAGGATCAAGACCACCATCAAAATAGCGGACCTGCTTGATTGCGCTCATAGTGATTTGCGGGTGTTGCCCCAGATATCGGTACAGGCTTGTAGTGCCGCATTTCTGGGCACCGATAACAATGAAATTCGGAAGCACTCTTTGGTTGGTGGTTTGCAGCCGGAACGCTCGTTCTTCGCTACTCAGAACCGATTCCGGATATGTTGGAACGCGCGTTCGATTAATCATCATCAGGGCTGGTCTCCGATTCAGTGCGATAAAGTGTCGGCAGTTGAACGCAGCATCCGCGCAACTTTTGACCTCCGCCAAACCAAAGGAACGGATTATGTACGCGATGCCGCAATGTTATCAAACCTATAGTCAAACATCTCAATATCTTTCGCAAAAAATCGGCCGACCATGTCAACGGTCTTGCCAGACCCATAATAGTGATCCAGATCCAACCGGTCCGAGCTTTTTAGCTTTGGTAGCGCGTCTTCAATTTCAATTCCCAAAGTGTCCGCGAGTTCTCTGCTAACATCGGCCAGACCTTCAAAACGGAATATTTTATCGACAGCGATGGTGCCGTCGCACCCGGTCAGTACATCACATTGCTGCATTCCGAACCGCTCATGAAACCAGATCAGCCAATCGGCGTATTCCATATCCCTGATGTCTTGCGGCACTTGCAGAGTGAAGTCGGTTTCGTAGATGAACGGATAACAAAACCCCCGGCAAAACTCGTACATCGAGACAAGCCAGTCCCACGGGTTCCTGACAATTGAGAATTTATAGTAAGTCCTATACTCCGCTCCCAACATTGGCTGAAGACGCGCGGCGTCGATATGCTTGAAATATATGCTGCGAAAATTTCCGGGGCCTTGCAGCAATGTGCCAAAAGGGGCCAGCACACTCTCAAGGCTGGTGCCACCCGTCTTGGGAATGTGGATGAAAATGAACTTGTGGCTGTGTGATATCATGACCCAACTCCCAGCTTGAAAAGCAATACCGAGATTCGATCAACTTGCAATCTAATAGCCGTGCGGTCCCTACCGGTTATCAGCGAACCAGGCCCGAAAAGACCTCTCCTTGATCGACGAAACCAATTCACAATAGCGCCCGGTTTTCATTTCCTTTAAGGGCTATCATCAGTGGCTCGGCTTTACCTGATGCATCTGCTTGTCGGCAATACGCACTGCACTTCAGATCAACGATCAGCAGGGTGGCTATATAGGGACGGTCCTGCAAATTTCACCGCATGGTCTCATGTGGAAAGGTGGCAGAAGTCGTGGGGGATTCCATTTTGTCAGCGGAACGCAACTATCCGGTAATTCAAAGTAATTTGCCTGCGCCCGCACAACCCGTCAGTTTCATCTGCGTTCGTTTTTCCGAGGAGTATAACCACAACATCCTCAAATCAGACTGTATTCACGCCCCACTGAACCAGTTCATCACCATCGACAATCGCTGCAACGCCTTCTTTGACACGCTCGGACAAGCCATTAACGCAGGAATCGAGCAGGCCCAACATGACCTTCTGGTGATCGTTCACGAGGATGTCATGCTGCCCACCAATTGGCAGAACCGGTTTGAACTCTCCCTGTCGGCGTTGGAAGCACATGAGGATGACTGGCAGGTGATCGGCCTTGTCGGCTGGGATGCCGATGAGAAGCTGATTGGTCATAGCAGCGACCCGCACGCCTATCGCGACACGTTGAGGCATAAGCACTTTGCGCAGGCCGCGCGCATCGATGAGCAGGTTTTGATCCTGAAGAAATCGAACGGGCTGTTTCCAGACCCGGACCTGCCGAGCATCCACAATATTGGCCGGGATATGGCATGGCGCGCATCAAAGCGGAACGCGGGGGCCTACGTGATCAATGCCCCCTGCATTCACAAATACGCGGATGCAGGCGGGGATATCATCATTCAACGAAGCGACTCGGAGAAAATTACCCACAGAAGCGCTCTGACCTTCATTCACAACCAGGAATGCTCTGACGAATATCTCGCGATCACGCATGGATTGGCACAAAAAGATGGTGGTATCGTGGCCCCATCCTTGACCAAACAGCAACAGAAGCAACTCGACGCGCCCATAATCCTTATAGGGCGTGGCGGCTCTGGAACACGTCTGATGTCGCAACTGGCCTCAGATATCGGCCTCTTTATCGGCAATACCAACAACCCCGCCGGGGACTGCCTGGAGATGGTTGGTCCTGTCTACCGGTCGGTCTTCAGAAAATACCAATGCCCTGCGACGTGGCAGTCGGACCTGATTGTGCCTGATCTGCGAAAGGCTGCGGCTGACATGCTTGACGAGGCTGGTTGGGTTACTCCTTGGGCGTTCAAACTGCCGGAATGCCTGTTGATTTTGCCGGAGTTGATAGCAGCTTTCCCAAACGCCCGCTTTGTCTTTCTCGAACGAAACCCGATCAAAACCGTCCTGCGCAGAACCCATATGACATCGCGTCCCGACAACGAAATCGGTCGGGCTGCCCTGCCGCAGGCCTACGATTTTGCCGGTGTTCCACGGGATCAGATCATTGGTGATGACCCGACAATCCGGATGGCACGTACAACCGCTCATCAGCTGACTTCGGTGTTAGATGTCAAAGCCTCCGTTCCAACAGATCGCTGGTTTGATCTGAACTTTGAAAGCCTGCTTGCTGATCCCAACCAATCTCTTGTTGCGTTTGCCGAGTTCTGTGGAAGGTCGGTTCAGTCCCGCGAAATCCTGAACATCGTGAACGCGGACAGGGCCGACCGGCCCAGCACCACATTTGACGCTGATATGGTGGAGACCGTTCAGAGCATCCTGAATCCGATCAGGCGGCGCATGGGGTATCCGCGCCGAGATATGACATAGTATGTCATTCAATCAGACCTGAAAGCCCCTTTTGTGGACCCGACCCGACATGCTCAACCAGATTGAAAAACTGCTCATTGTTGTCGGATGCCAGCGCAGCGGGACCACTCTGCTTGGTCAAATCCTCGGAGCCCCTGAAGATGCGCTTCTTATCGACGAAGACGATGGGCTGTATGATTGGTTTACCGAATTTGCCCGCACCGGTTCTCACGCCAGAGCGCTGCTGGACGATATCCTCGGCCACGCGGCGCGCAAATACAGATCAAATCCAGCTTCGCCTGGCCAAAATACTCGGCACGCTGCTCTCGACAAATCGGATATCCGCTATCTGGTCCTAAAGGCCCCCAACCTGACTTATGCCTTTGACGATATATCGAGGATAGGCATCCCTGCTGCCGTGATTTACATCGTCCGGGATCCCCGGTCAGTGGTCGCCTCAATGCGACTTTTGTCTCATGTCCCGATGATCGAAAATCAAACGAAACTGCTTGAACACCGAAAATCACTGGCCTCAGAATTCAGACAGGAGCTTTCTGTACTTCGCGACCCGATCGTCAGCCCGATCACTAAATGCGCAGTGATATGGCGTATCAAGTCAACGCTTCATGACAAGTTCATGTCCCTTGGCATCCCAACTCATCGTCTGAAATACGAAGATCTGATCGCAGATGCCGCTGAGACTTGCCGACGCCTTGCACACGGGTTGGACATCCCCTTCGATCCGCAGATGCTGTCGCATGAGGAGGTGTATCAGGGAACCGGACCGGGACGCACTGTACGAAGTCGCTCGATAGACCAGGATTCAGTCGAGGCCTGGCGTAAAACGCTAGATGCGAACGATGAACAACTGGTTTTGGACATTGCGGCTCCGCAAATGCGAACACTCGGATATGAGATCACTTAGCCAGCAGCTCATTGTACAGGTTTTCCGCAGGTGTGCCCGTCATTGTCGCGCATTCTGGCGGGAGGCTCGCACTTCTCAAACGGCGATCAAAAAAGCTGTGATCTTCGCAGCTTTCGCGTTGAAGCCCCAGAGCTTCAGCAACGTTCCCCACGGCCTCAAGGTATTCGTCCTCTTCCCAGTCGAAACAAACCAGGTGCATATCATGCTCTTTGGTGTATCTCAGCATCCGGCGATTATAGGCCATCCACAATGACAGATACTGGGTGGGCGTGTTCTCTCTTGATCGTTGAAACAGGGAAGCAACGACCAGATCGGCGCGCCGAAATGTGCCACAGAACTGCATATCAGGGAGCGCCTCTAGCCAAAAAGGAAGCGTTAAAACCGTCCGCGGGTCTTTGAAGCCCCAAATCACATTTGGCTTGAACTGTGCTATGAAACTGTCCCGTTTCCTGCGCAAACCATCGTCCCAGATGAGCTCCTTGGGAGGGCTATCCCACCGCCCTGCACTCATCTCAAGCACCGCATCGTTGATGCTGCGCACAACCAGGCTCTCCTTGTTTCCCTTGATGTTGTGGGGCGCATGATTGACCACATCACCCAAAAACAACCCGCGCTCTTCCAAGCTGCCTGTCAAGCAACTGGTGCCGCTACGGTGCATGCCCAATATGCACACCGGTCTCGCCGTGATTGTGTCCAACCGTTCCCCCATACCGTAATCGAACAATATTTGCGTCGCAGCAGCGCCTTCACACCTGACTGGGAAACCACATAACCACCCTGATATCACAATGGTCTTATTGCGCTCGTCCCTAAATCGACGATCAACGAATTGCCAGACTAGTATCAACCAAATGCCGGGCTTACTACAGATGATTTCCGGCCACGGTTAGTGGATTATCCCTACTCAGGCATGCATCATTACTTTGAGGTAAAGCCGTCTCGGTATATGGAAAGAAGTATGACCCCAAAGACTTTCCTGCTTGGATTAGGCGCACAAAAATGCGCGACAACCTGGCTGTTCGAGAACTTGAAAAGTGATCCGGCCTTTGCTCCGGGGGCCACCAAAGAATACCATGTTTGGGATGCGTTGCATGTGGTGGGTTTGTGGCGCATGCAGTTACAGAAACCGCCGCCATCAGCGCCTGAAGTTCTCAGACTTAAATATGAATTTCAGACCAATCCGGACGCGTATTTCGACTATTTCTGCACCCTTTTGGATCAGAGCAACATCCGCTTAGTGGCGGATATCACGCCCAGCTACTCCGGATTGCCAGGCTCAGTAATCAAGGACATATCTGCTCGTTTTGAATCTCGGGGCGTGACATGCAAAGCAGTCTTCTTAATGCGCGATCCTCTTGAGCGCCTTTGGAGTACAATACGGATGAACAAACGGCGCCAGTTTGAACGGAGTCGTGCAAATCCCGATCCAGAAGCCACTCAGGTGTTCGATGAAAACGAAATGATTAAGACCAAGTTGCGCTGGCAAGCAACACATATCCGCAGCAGGTACGATCTGACTCTGACCGAGATCGACAAAGCATTGTCAGAACAGAATGTCTTTTTTGGGATTTACGAAGAGCTGTTTGAACCACACACAATCAGCAGGCTATCCGAATTCACCGGCTTGAATTTTTCGCCCGAAAGTTTGAATGCCCACTCGAATAACTCTCCAAAAACGGATGTTTTGGACCCAGAAGTCGAGTATGCCGTGGTACGGGAGTTTGAATGTGTTTACCGATACTGCGCCGAAAGATTTCCCCAAGTTAAAGAGTTGTGGCGAGGCTTTGACCTGTTGTAGCCTCTTTTGAGACACGGTCGCATTCTGGTCTATGACATGCGCCAAATCAGAAACGGATCGAAGGGCGATCGGACTTTAAGCAATTCTTCGGCTAGGACAAACACTGGATTGGAGCGTGGACGATGAGGCGATTGTTCTTGGTGCTGGCGGTGTCGTGTTCAGCCCCCAATATCTCATTGGCCTGTGAATACGGGTATTGCTGGGGCGCGGTCGCCACCGGAGAAAACGGAATTATAGGATACGCTGAACGCCTCTCAACCGCGCCTGAGGCATATGAAAGGGCCCGGCAGGCCTGCGGTGATAAATGTGACCGGATCGAAGTGTTCAGTGACAGTTGCGCGGCCATCGCCGAGACATATGATCGCGTCGCATTCCTCGGCGTCGGAGAGACACGAACCGACGCCAGCAACGACGCCACGGACCAATGTCGTGAGGCCAGCCTGTCATGTGTGGTTCGGGTTTCAGCCTGCTCAAAACAGTAGTGAAACTGCCTGTTTTGTTCGCCACTGCGAAGCTATTGCAGTCACTTTCACAGGTCATCTGACAATTGAGATTTGGTTAATATTCACCGCTTTTTAGATTCAAATTCTTGTTTTTGCACCACTTTCCGCCTAGGCTGAAGGCACAGATTTCTTGGGAGGATAGGATTGTGTTAAAATCACTTGGAAACAGAATAACAGCCTGCGTCTTCATGATGGCGATGGCGGCCGGCGCGTCATTCAGTCCTGGCAAGGCCCATGCTCAGGCGTCGGATCCCTTTGTGGGGCAGATCATGATTGTCGGGTTCAACTTTTGCCCACGGAATTGGGCGCGGGCAGAGGGGCAACTTTTGGATATCTCATCTAATACTGCTTTGTTTTCCTTGCTGGGAACGACCTATGGCGGTGATGGGCGCACTACATTTGGTCTGCCGGATCTGAGGGGCCGCAGTGTTGTTGGCGTTGGAAATGGCCCCGGTCTCGATTCGATCACATGGGGAGAGCGGGGAGGGAATTACCAGCACACATTACTCACTTCGCAGATGCCGTCACACAAGCATGACCTGATGGGCACAAATGCGGTTGCCGATCAGAAAAGGCCAAATGGTGATATCCTGGCGTTTCCGGACTACATAATTGATGGGCAACCTCTGAAAATCTATGGAAACGGCAGCTTGGCCGAGGTGCCATTGCACCCCACAAGTATCTCGAATACCGGTGGCGGCCTCGCCTTCAATATCCGGAATCCGTTTCTTGGAATGTATGTCTGCATCTCTTTGACTGGGATATACCCCTCGCGCAGCTGATCAATCTTGCTTGGCCTTTGTCGCAAGAGCTGACATCGGCCAAGCCTGCGTCGTGTCTCGGGCTGCAGCAACCTGGCTGTCTTGTACGATGAGGTTTCTCATGGGACATCCTGTTTGGTGTTTCGCATTTCTCCGGGCGCTTCCTAAGGCGTCTTTCCCGAGTGTGCGCCGTGTGGCCTATGAAAGTTGCAGAAGCGTTCTCATTTTTCGAGTTTGGTTTCGATATCGATGCCGCCTTTGCGGCTGAGCAGATGATAGATTTCCTGCCCGTCAAATCTATGTGAACGTTCAACTTTACCGTTCAACTTCGGTGAGTTGGGTTTGATGTAGGCGCGGCGAATGGACGACAGATTGCGGTACTGAGCGGCATTTAAACTAGGGCCAGGATTCATAACCAGAACATGACGACAGCGGCGAGAGCACAGGCGGACAGAAACACCTTCGTGCATCTGTCATAGCGGGTTGCGACGACCCGCCGCGTCCGTGACGGCGTGCAGCTTCGAGTTCAGTCCCCCTTTCGTGCGCCCCCTTTTTTCAGCCCCAGGCTGGAGGCGGTGCGGCGCGCCTTGAGGTGGGTGGCGCCGATCATCAGCGTGTCGGTCGCCCCGCTTTCGGCGGCCAGTTCGAGCAGCATCCGTGCGAAGATGCCTTTCTCGCTCCATCGCTTCCAACGACTATCGAGGTCTTGTGGGGGTCGTATTCTGCAGGGACGTCACGCCACCGCAAGTCATTGCGATTTATGAAAATAACTCCCGACAGAACCCGCCGATCATCGACCCGAGGCTTGCCGTGCGGTTTGGGAAAGAAGGGCATCAAACGCGCCATCTGCGCGCCGGTCGGCCAGTAAAGGTCGCTCATGTCACCGCTCCGTTTTTAGAACCATGAATCAGACCATCACACGGAAATCAATGCATCCTGACCCTAGACACCTCTATTCAACTTGTTTCTGGTTGACCCGGTCACCTGACCGGCACTTCGCTTTGCGCCTTTTGACGTCTACGACGTGCCTTGGTTGCCCGTCGCCCGAGGCCATTTCCCCCAACCTTCCAGCGGGGCATCTGCCTTGTTAGTTTCTGACTTTGTCATTAGCGTTTCCGGGAAACCTCACGCTGAAAGCACGGTTTGTATGAGCGAGCTTACCCAATACGCGATCCTGTTCGGCCTGACCCTCGGCACCATCGGGCTTGTTGTCAGCCTGTATGCGCTGGCCCGTGCCATCGGTCGCGACCGCGTTGAACCGGCCAAGGACGTGCCGGCCACCGCCGGAACCCTGTCGCGCGATCCCGTCTGGGTGCGCTATCACGCCAAGTATTACGGCTATGCGCTGCTGTTTCTCGCCTTCGATATGGAGATGGCCTTTATGTATCCGTGGGCGGTGGTTTACCGAGAGGAAGGGCTGGTTGCGCTGCTTGATATGGGCGTGTTCCTGGCGGTTCTGTTCCTCGGCCTGCTTTACGGCTGGTCCCAGGGCGCGTTGAGGCGGCAATGAAGATGTTGTCAGGCGCACGTGAAGGGGCGATCGGGGGCCTGCGTGGGCTGGTTGCGCGCGCGATGGCCCGCGATCTGTGCGCCTTTGTGGTGCCGGGTTTGGATGTGGCGCGGGCGCGCGGGCTGGATCTGGCTGCCGCCGGGCTGCATCGCGCCGATACCCCGCGCCATGCGAATGTGCTGCTGATTGCCGGGCCGTTGCCGCCCGCCCTTGTCGATGCGGCTTGTGTGGTCTGGGCCCAGATGCCGCGGCCGCGCGCAATCCTGGCGCTGGGGGCTGGTGACATCGCGCCGCTGCCAAAGCCTGATGTCGTTGGTCCGTTGTCGCAAGACGGGCTGGAATCGGGTCTGGCCGATCTGCGCGACGCCTTTGTCTCTGGCGCCTTTGCCGCACATGTCGCTGATTTCGAGGCCCCGGCCCTGACAACGCGGATCGAATTTACCTGTCCGATGCACCCCGAAGTGGTCTCGGACGAACCCGGTAAATGCCCGAAATGCGGCATGTTTCTGGTCGAACGCGAGGTGTCGGGCACGGCCCCCGCCAGCCATGAGGGCCATGAGGGCCATGAGAAATCAGCTGGGCACCCAGCGCAAGCCGAAAAAACCGGCCATTCCGCACACACCACCCATAAGTCTGTGGAGCCTGCGACCTACACCTGCCCGATGCACCCCGAAGTCACCTCTGACAGCCCCGGTTCCTGCCCCAAATGCGGCATGGACCTCGTGCCACAGGGCGAGGCGGGGGATCACGGCCATCACCACCATCACGGCCACGGGCATCACGCCGCCAAGGATCACACGGCAGAAACCTATAGCTGTCCGATGCACCCCGAGATCATCTCTGACAGCCCCGGTTCCTGCCCCAAATGTGGCATGGACCTTGTGCCGAAAGGCGAGGGCGGGGGTCACGGCGACCATGCCCATTCCGGCCACGGGGA
>Ga0316205_10004140_pt1 | contig 12957 bp, 13 predicted proteins | sample 3monthpyrite_MG_FD_204941 | JGI IMG/M metagenome (GOLD analysis project Ga0316205, IMG submission 204941) | Microbial mat bacterial communities from mineral coupon in-situ incubated in ocean water Damariscotta River, Maine, United States -... | ecosystem: Environmental > Aquatic > Marine >... | reverse complement strand
TTTTACGCCAGCGCCATCTAACCGCTGAGAACACTGCGGTGAACACAGAGAAGGCCTTGCTGGCGTAATACCAGTACAAATTTTCATCATCTCCTTCTCTGTGAACTCTCTGTGCTCTCTGTGTTCTCTGTGAGAAAATTCCAAACTGGCCCAACTTATCCTCCTAACGTGGTTTTTTGATGGCGGTCAGGCATCATTTTTGGAAAAATGCCTTCAGCCAAAAAGGAGCCTCACTACAATGCCCTCAATCGAATCTCTCGCCCGCGAAACCAGAGTTCTGGTGTTTGATCAATACGGCACCGTTGTCGACATGCAGGATGACCTGACGGTGATGGCTGCACCCTTCCTCAAAAACAAAGGCTGGGACGGAGAGGCGCACCGGTTTGTCACCTGGTGGCGGCGGACGCATTTTGAAAATTCAATGATTGATGCGCTTTGTGACCGTGGGCATACGCCGTACCGGGAAATCGGGCACCGTGCCGTTTCCTTCGTTATGGACCGGTGTGGCATTTCCTACACTCATGATGAAGTCCGCTGGCTGGTCAGTCAGATCGAGGTGCTGAAACCGTTCCCGGATGTTCTGGATGCCCTGGCGACGTTACGGGGCGCTGGTTACAAACTTGCCATCCTGTCAAACGGAGACCGCGACATGCTGGAAGCCGCGAAACCCCATATCGGGTTTCCGTTTGATCACGTAATCTCTGTTCAGGAATCCGGATATTTCAAGCCCCACTGGAAAACGTATGCAACAGCGGCAGAGATCATCGGTGAAGATCGTGGAAGCTGCCTGTTTGTCGCCAATCACGCCTTTGACTGCATTGGTGCAAAATCCTACGGGATGCGCAGCGCCTTCATTGACCGGCGCAAACGCCCGTTCGGCGAAACACCGCATCAGCCGGATTTGATTGTCGCTGATTTTAAGGAACTGGCTGGTGCATTGGTTAAGGCATGACGGGTGGGTTAACGATATTCGTTACGCTCCTCGGGATTATCAGACAAATATTCGATAAACTCCCATTCCATACCTGAATGATCAAAATAGTAAGCGTGTTTGCGATGCGGGTGCGTAACAGCTTCAACACTCTGTTTACATCCTGCCGCCTCCAGCCTTTCGATAACGCCGCCCAGATCATCAACAACCCATGCAAGATGATTGACACCATAGTTCGTATAAGCCCGATGCGGAGGCTGTGGCGTAGAACCGATATGAGACTGTTGCAGGGCGATATAAAAATCATCATTGCCGATATGAACCCAACGATAGCTGCCTTCCGGTGTTTCATCCCTACGCACGACAAATGCCGGGTCTATTAATTTCAGGAAAGAAATCGCAGCGTCAATATCAGGAACAGTTATATTTGCATGCTCTAATCGGGTCGACATCCGGGCCTCCATAAAATTATATAAACCAGAAACGGACTGCACTTATGTATATGGCTGGCAGCAAAAACAATTCAACCTAAGCTAAATTGTGGTCTTGGCCTCAAATCAATTTCCAAATCAGTTTCCAAATCAGTTTCCACTGGCACCGTTTTAAATAATCAAGTATTCAGACTATCACATACCCCTTCTTGTTTCAGGTCATAACGACAATGTCCCAACTCAACTTTTCCTCCCTGAATGCTGATTTCGGTGCCCGTGTCACCGGCATCGACCTGACGCGCCCGCTTTCTGATGAGGAAATTTCACAAATACGGGATGCCATCGATACTTATCAGGTTCTGTGCTTTCCGGGCCAGGATATGACCGACGCGGCCCAGCTTGCCTTCACGCGGCAGTTGGGCGAGCCGGAAGCGGAGCATGTGACGTTTGGGAAGACCGGTGAGGTTGAGTATTTCGGGACGGTCGGGAACGTTGGCGAAGATGGCGTTGTTAAAGGCAATGCTCATGTAAATACCAAATACCAATCCGGCAATCAGCTCTGGCATTCGGATTCTTCGTTCCGTGAAGTCCCATCCTACGTTTCCATCCTTCATGGCTATGAGGTTCCGGAAGATGAAGGAAACACGGAATTCGCCAGTATGCGTGGAGCCTATGAGAACCTGCCTGAAGACATGAAGGCATTAATCGACCCGCTTTATGTCCTGCACGATTATGTCTTCTCGCGAAGTCAGGTTGCCCCGGTTGACCCCAGCCACGCGGCCTCGCTGCCCCCGGTCAAACACAGACTGGTTAAGGAAAACCCCGGCAACGGCAAGAAAAACCTTTTCGTCGGGTCACACGCCCGCTCCATCCCCGGCTGGTCCGGTGTTGATAGTCGCAAGCTTATTGATGATCTGAACAAACGCGCAGTCGAACCCGAAAATGTCTACAGCCACCCCTGGCAGGCTGGCGATACTGTCGTCTGGGATAATCGCTGTGTGCTCCACAGGGGAACAGGCTACGACGCGGACAAGTGGCGCCGGCGGCTGCGCCAGACCCGAGTCGTCGGGGATGAAAAAGGCGAAGTTCCGGCACCCTAAGTCGTCTGGTCCTTCACATAGGACGCGATCACTGCAATCAACTCTGTCATATGCGCTTTGATTTGCCCAAAGTTATCACTGCGCCATCCGGCATCCTCATCCATATAGAGGCCGCGGTTGATCTCTATTTGCAGGCTGTGACGATTACTTGCCAGGTCAGAAAAAGCGGTGATCAGTTCGACGCCCTTGAAGAACTTGTTGACCTCAACTTTATATCCAAAGCCCGCCAGTGTTTCGCGGACAAGTTCTGTATATTCCGCCCCTGCCGTTTGGCCATCCATTGTTCCGATGTAGAAGTCAGAACGTTTAATGCCGCCCTCGCCTTCCGGTGCGCGGGGCGTGCTGATGGCAGGCATGGAATGGCAATTCACGTGCCAGACTGCATTATGAGCTTCATACGCCCGGTCCAGTTCGGCTTTCAGCCTAGCTTGATACGGCACCAGATAGGTGTCAATGCGATGACGAACCTCAGCAATCGTTAATTTGCGATCATACAGGTCCGCATCGCCTGGCGCCTTCATCCAGATCAGGCCGGTACCGCTGGATGTTTTCTTGCCCGGATTCAGAGGAGTCGGCCATTCACCATCAATCTGGTTTGGGTCCAGATCGGCAGCATTTCTGTTGGGATCAAGATAAATGCGCGGGAACAGGGCACGAAGCAGAACGGCACCTTCCTCAGGCGCAGCACTGTGAATTTCATCAATGTATGAATCTTCAGGCCCACGGACATCGGCAAAGGGCGCAATGGATCTGAAATCTGTCGGGAACTCGGTCCCGCTATGAGGGGAATCGAAAACAAGTGGCACACCGGAACTGTCAGGTGCCAGCAAATGCCACACCCCTTCACAGCGTTCTTCGCGCATTTGAACCTCTTAAATGGTTAATTGAAACGTGAGGACATTTTTGTTATTCGGGCCATTATGTATGGAGACACCGACCCCGGATTCTGTCAACTCGAACACACCTGTCGCAAGTGTACGGCCATAATCATCACCGCCATCATTCGGTGTGCGGTGAATTTCGTGACCTGGATGGGCATCAAACAACACGCCTTCGGGGCCGCCTGCTTTATGGGTGTCGCGTTCAAGATGTTCCGCCGCCCGAACCTGACGAACGCCAGATGATTTGGTGATTGATTGAGGAATATCCTTCATCCCGTCCATCACCAGATGATTGGCATGTGCAGACGGGGTTTCGGTAACCTCTATCACCTGACAGCCACTGGCCGGGGCTTCGACTGACGCCAGCCGCCCTTCTCTGGCAGAGCCCAGATTATGATGGAATCCGCTCGCACGATCCGTTCTCTGCAACAGCGCGAGTGCATCGTCCATGTGTTCACAATCGAGTATGGCACGACAAACAAAATGGCGCGGCAGCCCTGGTTTCAGATCATGGACCCGCATGTTATTGATCGTCTGCACAATCCCTGCGTTATTCACTGCCATGGTATGGCCGGGCATCATGCCGGGATAGAGGAAGCTGTCAAAGCCCGGTCCATCATCAGGCTCGGCAGACACCCAGAAACAATGCTCATGAAAATCCTGCGCACCGTCTTCGTTATGCGCGATGATGGCTGGTTTATCACCATCTGCGGGGATGATTAACGTCGTGCACCCTTCACTCAAACCGGCGGCGACTTCTGGTGCGATATCATCCGGCCAGCGAAGATCGCCCCGGCAATTCCACAAAAACGCCTTTGCAAAGGGAATACCCATGCCATCCGCCATTCCTTCCAGTTCGCGAGTATATTCAGGGTACTCGTTACGAGCGGCGGCTTCCAATTGATCGAGATAATGCGACCCCGCCCAGCGGGCCCCGGCAGCAGCGAATTCAGCATTGTGAACAGAAATGCTTTGCACTGTATCGGCAACGGCCTCGCCAATGGTTCGGCCAATGGTGTAAGCATCACCTTTCGCGCTGATCCGTCTGATCGTGGGGTTGGGCATCGTATCCATAACAGCCTCTGGCAGGTTTCCAAATTTCGAGAAGGACGATAATACGTCCATGCGCCCAATAAAACATCGCGTTTTCTAAAATCACGTATGTTCGCGCCGTTTATTTTATAGCAAACTCACCGCACTTTATTTCATCATCAGGAAACCCGACATGGTCAACGACAGCAATTTGTCCCCGCAAACCCGCATTGCCCAGCTTTGTCATTATATCGATAAGGTCTCGGGCGGGATCACGCCGCCGGTGCATCTCTCGACGACCTATGCCCGCGACGCCGGGTACGAATTGATTGGCGGGCAGAGCTATGCCCGGAGCGGCTCACCGACGTGTGACCATGTGGAACATATCGCATGTGAGCTTGACGGCGGAGCAGACGCCTTGCTGTTTGGATCGGGCATGGCGGCAATCACATCGCTGTTCGAGACCCTGAGCACAGGTCAGCACATTGTCGCCCCCTCGATCATGTACCATGGTGCCCAGGACTGGTTTCGCCGTCTTTCTGAAAAACGCGGCATCGGCCTGACGTTGTTTGACGCCACAGACCCGAACGGGCTCGCAAACGCCATTCGACCGGGCGAAACCACCATTGTCTGGATAGAAACGCCACTCAACCCGACATGGGATATTATTGATATCCAGGCGGCAGCGATTTGCGCCCATGACGCTGGCGCCGTCCTTGGCGTTGACTGCACCGTCGCCCCCCCGATGACGACCCGCGCGCTCGACCTTGGGGCCGATATCGTCTTTCATGCTGCGACCAAATACATGAATGGCCATAGCGATGTCATGGCCGGCATTCTGGTGACCAGGGATGATGACGAACGCTGGCAGGAAATCAAAACCATCCGCACCTTAATGGGCGGAATTTCAGGACCCTTTGAAGCGTGGTTACTATTACGCGGTATGCGTACCCTGTTTGTACGCTTCGACAAGGCATCAGAGAACGCGCTTAAGATCGCGCAACACTTCGAGAACCACGACGCCATTGAACGTGTCCTCTATCCGGGACTGGAAAGTCACCCCGGCCATGAAATCGCCGGGCGCCAGATGAGTAATGGCTTCGGCGGAATGTTGTCGATCCTGGTGAAAGGCGGAAGGGACAAGGCCCGGCAGGTCGCAACACGCACCAAACTGTTCATTCCGGCGACTTCATTGGGAGGAGTCGAAAGCCTGATTGAGCATCGTATAATAGCAGAAGGACCGCACAGTCAGGTCGCCCCCAACCTGTTGCGCCTCTCCGTTGGTATTGAGGACCCGGACGATTTGATTGGTGATCTGGAACAGGCGCTCGGTTAACTACCGCGGTCCAGCCATACGGTTAACTACCGCAGTCCAGCCATGCCCTGCCACAGAAGCTCGTAGCCCAGTTCCTTGGTTTCTGTGCACATTTCGCCAAGGGCTGAAAACTTTTCCAGGAATATACTGTCTGCATGACTGCGCTCATGCTGGTCAAAACTTTTCCAGTAGGTGACGATGGCAAGGTGCTCACCCTCTTCGCCATACTCGCCAACTGAACCTTCCTGGCTGATGAAGCCAGCATATTTAAAAACCTGACCGGCGATGAAACCGCCATCTTCATCGCCATAATTTTCTTTTACGACGCTACACATTTCCGCCATTGCCATTTCAACGTCATCAAAATCGACGTCGGGTTTTAACTTGACCACATTGAAAAGCATCACGGATTCAAAAGGGATTTGTACAGGATCAAACATTAATCGTCTCCATAGCAACTGGTGTCCTCAACATATATGGGAGACATATTCGAAAAAGCGAATGTATTTTGAAAATGTCATTTCAATATTATGCGCAGGTGATGGCAGAAGGATTTTACGTTGCAGATAGCGCCATCATTCTTAAATGTGTATATTCCAGCGTGAAATAAATCAAACAACCAAACCAGGGGGTAAATATGGGCCGCAAGTATGACAGCATTCTAGACACTATCGGCAATACACCAGTCGTCAGGATCAACAAACTGGCACCTGAAGGCATCAATCTTTATGTCAAAATAGAAGCCTTCAATCCCATGGGCTCGGTTAAAGATCGTCTGGCGCTAGGCGTTATTGAAGAAGCCGAGAAGTCAGGCACCTTGAAGCCTGGTCAAACCATTGTTGAAGCGACCAGTGGCAATACCGGCATTGGCCTGGCCATGGTCTGCGCCCAGAAAGGTTATCCGTTAGTCGTCACCATGGCCGAAAGCTTCAGTGTTGAGCGCCGTAAACTGATGCGGTTTCTGGGTGCCAGGGTTGTGCTGACTCCGGCTCCGGCAAAGGGTACTGGCATGGTTGCCAAGGCGCAGGAACTTGCCAAAGCCAATGGCTGGTTCATGACGCGCCAGTTTGAGAACGAAGCCAACCCCGACATGCATTCACGTACCACTGCACTGGAAATCGTCAATGATTTCGAAGGTGAAAACCTTGATTACTGGGTTACCGGATTTGGCACGGGCGGGACATTAAAAGGCGTTGCGCGGGTTCTCGCCGCTGAAAAACCTGAAACAAAAATCATCGTCTGTGAGCCAGAAGATGCGCCGATGCTGACCAGCGGCACAGCGCAGGAAAGAAACGACGATGACACCCCTGCCGCCAGCCACCCGTCCTTCAAGCCCCACCCCTTACAAGGCTGGAGCCCGGACTTCATCCCCAAACTGACCAGTGACGCGGTTGATACAGGCATAATTGATCACATATTGACCATCCCTGGCCCGGAAGCCATTCACTGGAGCCAGCAACTTGCGAAACAGGAAGGCATTTTTGTTGGCATCAGTGCCGGTGGCACATTCGCTGGCGCACTTAAAGTTTGCGAAGATGCGCCCGCAGGCTCAACCATACTCTGCATGTTACCGGATACAGGAGAACGCTATCTGAGCACGCCGCTTTTTGGTGATATACCTATCGAGATGACTGATGATGAGCAGAAAATTTCACGTTCCACACCGGGGTTCCACGTCGAACCCCCGGCCTGAACTGGAATCTAGGTGGCTGCCGCTGCATACTCTGCGGCGGCGGCGATTACCCTGCTCATGTGGCCCTGCAGGGTTGTGAAATTATCGCTTTTCCCAAAACTCGCCTCGTCCATATAATGGCGGCGGTTGATCTCGATTTGCAGGCTGTGTCGATTATTTGCCGGGTCTGAATACCGGCGGATCAGGTCGGCACCCTGCATGGGATCATTTATCCTGACATCATCATAGCCGAGCTTTTTGAGCACACCGACAACCAGATCGACAAATCCCCGGTCACAGGTCGTTCCTTCACGGTCACTGATCACAAAATCCGGTCTTTGAACAGCACCGTCTTTATCCCTGTCATTGCCCATTGAACGCATGGAATGACAATTGATGTGATAAGCCCTGCCAAAAGTCGTGTGTGTTTTCTGGAACGCCTCTGCCAGCGCGTTGTGGTACGGTTGCCAGCAGGAATCGACACGCGCGCCAATCTCGTTTGCTGTCAATTGACGGTCATAGATCGGATATTTTCCGTGCATCTCTGTCCAGATCAGTCCGGTACCACGGGCACTTCTTGCCCCAGGCTCAGCAGCACGCGACCACACCCCTTCCAGCTTCGCCGGATCAACATCCGTGTCGCGGCGATTTGGATCGATATAGGAACGTGGGAAATTAGCGGCGATCAAAACAGCGCCATGGGTCGGCGCGTCACCAAACAATTCATCAACATGTGCGTCTTCTGCCCGGCGAAGCTGACGCATTTCCATGCCGGGCCGAAAGTCGTCAGGGTAAACATTTCCGCTATGGGGACTGTCCAGTATGAGCGGGACAGTTGTAGCTCTGTCAGGATAAACGACCCGGACCGGCATCAGGCTTCATCGTTTAAATGGCACGCCGACAGACGACCCGGCGCAATCTCCCGAAGCTTGGGCCGCTCGGCCTTGCAGCGGTCACTGGCGTGAGGACAACGTGGATGGAAATGGCATCCCGGCGGAGGGTCCAGAGGCGATGGAATTTCACCGGATACCGGCTGGTAGTCGAGCCCCCGCATGTCGAGCCGCGGAACCTCATTTAACAAAGCGTAAGTATAGGGATGGTTAGGCCTGTCATCAAATAACTCGTTCGTCGGCGCGACCTCGACAACACGGCCGAGATACATGATCACCACGCGGTCTGAAATATGCTCGACCACGGACAGGTCGTGACTGATGAACAAATACGTCAGGTTCAGGTCCTGGCGAAGGTCCATGAACAGGTTGATCACCTGCGCCTGAATGGACACATCAAGTGCGGCAATCGCTTCATCACAGACAAGAAACTCGGGCTTGACCGCAAGGGCGCGGGCAATGCCGATGCGTTGACGCTGGCCACCTGAAAACTGATGCGGGTAACGCCGCGCGTATCCGGGATCAAGGCCAACCCGCCCCATCACCTCGGCCGCGTAGGAACTCATATCCTTGGGCGATATTATTTTGTGATAGACCGCAGCTTCACCAATAATATCCTCGACCCTCATGCGTGGATTTAGCGAAGACATTGGGTCCTGAAAAATCATCTGGATTTGCAGGGCCGCCAGATCGCCTTCTTCTGTTCCTTTGGCGGCAATGGCTTTTCCCTTATAGGCAATTTCGCCTGCTGTCGGGGGAAGAATACCCGCAACCATGCGCCCGAGGGTCGACTTCCCGCAGCCGGATTCACCGACCAGGCCAAGAACCTCTCCCTCCGCAATCGCAATCGACACACCATCGACGGCATGAACAACCTCTTCCCTGGCGTTGGCACCCAGTTTGACCGCGATCTTCGCAGCCAGGTCGAGGCGCTTGACGAATTGCTTCGAGACGTCCCTGATTTCCAGCATCGGGCTCATGACGCGGCCCCGGCCATTTGCGGATTGCAGCATCTCACATTGCGCTCAGGAACCGGCTGGGTGATTTCAATCGTTTGATTGCAGGTCTCAGATGCGAATGTGCACCGATCCTGAAATGTGCATCCCTGGGGCAAGTCGAGCAACGATGGAGCCATACCGGGGATTTGATACAGTCGGTGTCCACGGGTGTTATGCCCCGGAACAGAGCCCAACAGGCCGATGGTATAGGGGTGAACCGGGTGATCAAGAACATCATCAATCGCGCCCTGTTCAACAATACGCCCCGCATACATAACACTGATTTTATCGGCAAGGCCTGCAATTACTGCCAAATCATGAGTGATCCAGATCAGTGCGGTTCCGGTTTCCCGGCAGAGCTTTTGTGCTTCATAGAGAATTTGTCCCTGAATGGTTACATCCAGTGCTGTCGTCGGCTCATCCGCGATAATCAAATCCGGTTTATTTAAAAGTGCTATGGCGATGGCGACGCGCTGGCGCATGCCACCGGAGAACTGATGCGGGTATGCCTTCAGGCGCTCTTCAGCTGCCGGGATACCAACCTGCCCCAAGGCGTCGCGCGAACGTTGACGGGCCGTTTCCCTGTCGACATCTTCGTGGGCCAGTACTGTCTCGATCATTTGTGTATCGATCCTGAGCACAGGATTAAGCGTCATCATCGGGTCCTGAAAGATCATGGCAATCCGGTTGCCCCGCAGCTTCGCCATGCGTTCTTCCGAAGCATCTACAAGGTTTTCACCCTGAAACATGATCCGCCCGCCGACAACTTTTCCCGGCGGGTCGACCAGATCAATCAGGGAAAACCCTGTCACTGATTTACCGGAACCGGACTCACCCACCAGCCCCATGATCTCGCCTTTGCCGACGGAGAAGCTGACATCGTCTACCGCCTTGGCGACACCACCCTTGGTAAAGAAATGCGTTTGCAGGTTTTCGACTTCGAGGGTCGTTGCGTCTGACATTAGCGATGCCCTACTTCTGAAGCCGTGGATTAAGCACATCGCGAAGTTGATCGCCGACCAGATTAATGGTGACAATGGTAATCAACAGCGCAACACCCGGATAAAAGCTGATCCAGTATTTTCCACTCAACATATAATCAAAGCCGTTTGAGATCAGCAGGCCAAGAGACGGTTCGCTAACCGGCAACCCGACGCCCAGAAAACTCAACGTTGCTTCCAGAGAAATTGCGTGCGCGGTCTGGATTGTCCCGACAACGATCAGCGATGGCAGGCAATTCGGCAGCAAATGGCGAAACACGATGCGTTTGTGACTGAGCGCCAGACAGGTCGCGGCTTCGATATATTCCTTGTTACGCTCAATCAGTGCCGAGCCGCGCACGGTACGCGCATAATAGGCCCACTGAACAACAACCAGGGCGACAATGATTTTATCGACACCCTTGCCCAGCACCGCCAGAAAAATCAGGGCAACCAGGATCGCCGGGAAAGAGAGCTGGATATCAACAAGACGCATGATCAGGGTGTCTGTGCGTCCACCGAAATAGGCCGCAGCCAGACCGATTGTAGCGCCGATGCACATGGCAATAATACCGGACACCACGCCGACACCCAGACTGATGCGCAAACCGTAGAACATGGCGCTTAGCAGATCACGCCCGGCACCATCAGTCCCCAGCCAGAACATCACGCCATCCATGCTTTCTGATCCCGGCGGCAATTTGGAATCGAGTACACTAACGACGGCCAGGTCAAAAGGGTCCGTGGGAGAGATAAGCGGTGCGAAAATGGCAATAAAGACGATTATGCCTAGAACCACGATGGCTCCGACAGCAATTTTATTGTCACAATAATCTGAAACGAAGCGCTGGAAAGGTGTTTCAACCCCGGCGACCTCGTCAATGAGTTCCACTTCAGTCGCTTGTTCCGCTGACGTGTTCATCCTTTAACATCCTGCAGACGCACCCGGGGATCAAGAATCGAGTAGAGGACATCGACCACCAGATTGATAATGACAAAAATAACAACGATGATCATCAGGTAGGCAACGACCACCGGTCGATCCAGGTTTTGGATGGAATCAATGATCAGTTTTCCCATACCTGGCCAGGCGAAGACTGTTTCGGTGACCACGGAAAACGCAATCAACCCGCCAAATTCAAGCCCCAGGACCGTAACAACGGGGATTAGAATATTTTTCATCAGGTGAACAAAGATCACCCGGTTTTGGCTCAGCCCTTTGGCGCGGGCGAATTTGATATAGTCCTGATGCACCACTTCGCGGGTGCCGGCTCGCGCCAATCGGGTGACCAGGGAAATTTTAAAGAGTGCCAGATTTAAGGCAGGTAGCAATAAATGGGTTAACCCATCCATGGTCAGAAAACTGACATCAAGGCCCATGAACGGCACCGTGTCACCCCGCCCGGTACTCGGCAACCAGCCCAGCATCACGGCGAAGACCATTATAAACATTAACCCAACCCAGAATGTCGGAAGCGAAAAGCCCAGAATTGACCCGGCCATAATCGTTTTTGACAGCGTCGTTTTGGGCTTTAATCCTGCATAAACACCAAACGGAATACCAATAATGATTGCCATTAACAGAGCGACAAGGGCCAGCTCGAAGGTCGCGGGAATGCGTTGAACAATAATCTGAAGAGCAGGCTCACCATAAATAAAAGAGTTCCCCAGGTCTCCCTTGAAGGCGTTAACGAGGAAAAGCCCATATTGGACATACCAGGGTTTATCGAGCCCCATGGATTTCATGACCCGATCAATCTCCGCCTGATCGGATTCCGGATTGATCAGCATTTCAACCGGATCACCGACGAGATTTACGCCAACAAACACCAGAAACGACATCAGCAAAACGACAACAGCGCTTTGCATCAATCTGCGGATAATAAATACGGTCATACAGCCATTACCTGATCAAATAAGGCGGCATGTCCCCAATTCATATCAATGGGACATGCCGCCTGTATTTTGACTACCCGGATTATTCCGGAAGGACCCCGTATGCGACCGTACGCTCGTCCGTACGGGCTTTATACCTGAGGCCTTTTTTAGCCGCCCAGGTATTTACCTGATAGTGAAGCGGAATGATGCCGACGTCTTCGCCAATACCAATTTCCGTTGCCCTGGCAAGAAGCTTGGCGCGTTTGTCATCATCAACAGTTGCCAGTGCTTCAAACAGAATTTCGTCCATTTTTGGATTGGAGTGCAGACCACGATTTGAAGAACCGAGTCCGGCCTTTTTGTCGTAAGTTGCAAGCAGGGAGCGAAGCGGTGAAGAAGGTTCACCCGTGCCGGAACCCCAACCAACCAGTACGAAGTTGAACTCAGGTGGCTTCTTGGGACCTTTGTTTTTGGCACGCTTGAAGTAAACGCTCTTCGGCATGGTGTCCGGTGTCGTCTTGATGCCGATACGTGTCAGCATCTGGGCAATTGCTTCTACGATTTTGGCATCGTTGATATAGCGGTTGTTCGGACCGTGAAGCGTTATCCTGAACCCGTCTGGATAACCGGCTTCAGCCAACAGTGCTTTCGCTCCTTCCGGATTGTACTTCTCAACTTTCAGCTTGTCGGAACGTCCGAAGAAGCCTTCGGGGAGAAGCTGACCAGCCTTAACCGCAACACCTTCCATCACACGATCAACAATGGCATCACGGTTGATCGCCATTGAAATTGCCCGGCGAACGCGAACGTCCTTGAGCGGGTTTTTGATTTTTGAGCCGTCATTGGCCG
>Ga0316205_10004138_pt1 | contig 12962 bp, 12 predicted proteins | sample 3monthpyrite_MG_FD_204941 | JGI IMG/M metagenome (GOLD analysis project Ga0316205, IMG submission 204941) | Microbial mat bacterial communities from mineral coupon in-situ incubated in ocean water Damariscotta River, Maine, United States -... | ecosystem: Environmental > Aquatic > Marine >... | reverse complement strand
CTGAAAAGTCGGAACTGAACTCGCTTCAAAAACGTTTTTCCATGAACGGTCTTGATTTTATCTTCTCGCCCTTTTTTATTCTTTCTACCTTTTTTACAGACAAGACAGGCGGAAAGACTTCACTTCTTGTGCTGATACAGGAAGATTATTTAAGCTTGTGTATTTTCAGTGAAGGAAAGCTTCTGTTTGCAAATCATTATACGACGATCAATGCAGTCGAAGACGAGAGTATGAGTTCTGACATGGGAGAAAGTGCCGCAGAAAGCCTGGGCTTTGACCTCGAAGAGGAGAACCTCTCCATCAATCTTGATGATCTCGATAACCTTGACGAACTTGACGCTTTGGATGACCTGGACAATTTGCAAGACCTCGATGATCTGGACGATCTTGACGAGATCGTGGACTTTGAAGAGTCTTTGAATGAGGCAGTCGAAGAGAGTGAAGTGGCATTGGAAGAAGCCAAGACAAAATACGATCACAAGGTCGATAACTTTTCGGATGATTATAAGCGTTTTCAGATTATTCAAGCCGCCTTGCAACATTTTTACCATGATGAAAAGTATGACAATCAGTTTGTTGAAGAAGCCTATATCGCAGATGCTTGCGGGACGGGACAGGATCTGACGCGTTTTATAGAAGAAGAGCTTTTTGTCACTGTCTACAAGCGCAACATCGAGTTGGAAAAAGAGATCGTGAAGATGGCTATTTCGGAGGCTAAGTATGCGATATAGTTTTATCAAGCCGCGAGAAAAAAGACTTATAAGTGCAGAATTCCAACTTCTTTTTTTCTTTTTTAGTATCACGGTAGGTATGCTGTTCGCATCCTACTCTTATCTAAAGATCAAGACGATCATGTATGAGAGCAATGTCGAAACACTTCTGGCCAAAGAAGAGACACTTCGTCAGAACATCGTAGATATGCATGGGAAGATCGCCTTTATAGAGATCGAAAAGCAGCACTCTGAAGGTATCTACACGGCCAATACGGTTTTAAAGGAGAGTATACATAACCTCTTTGATCTTGTCCCGGAGAAGATCACGCTTTCGCAGGCACTTCTGAAAGAGGACGAGCTTGTCCTGTACGGTGTGACACCGAGTAAAGAGGTCTATGAGTACCTTCTTCTGGCACCGTTGCGCTCGATCTTCCATCGCTCTTATACCAGTTATTATGCGATGCCAAACGGCTGGTACAGTTTCGTGTCGAAAAACTATCTTGACAGGGAGCTCGCCGTACAGTGAAATTTCATATAAGCCGTCAGATGATCTATATCTTAGCCTTGGCCGTGGTCTGTCTGATCGTTGTCTTTGTCTTCGCCTTTACAGTTTTGATACCAAGCGGAAAAGAGTACCGTCTTGCACGTATGGAAGCGAAGAAAGTCTCGTACCAAGTCGATATTATCCAGGCCGAATATGACAATGTGTATGAGAAACTTAAGGCCCTGCAGGCAGACAACCGCCATATCATAGGTGCGTATAAGACGATCTTCAATCCGGACCGATTTCGAAAGATGTATGAAAAGCATTTTGAGAGTTTTACGCTTTCCGAGCTTGCACGGCACTCTAAAGACGGTGAGTTTACAGTATACGAAGTCAACACTTCTTCGCTTATCCAGTCACCTCAAGGGTTTTATGATTTTCTTGATGCGGTCAACAAAAGTGACAACATCACAGGGATAAACTTTCCTATCCACTTTGAAAGAGATGCCAACCTGATCAAATCCTCATTTACCATGCATGTCTATATCGCAGGACAGAAGAGCAAGACGGATGAGACTAAAGTAGAATAATAATACTTGACTTTGTTTTTTATTGATGAAAGTATAATCTTCTATATGCATTCCCCATATTTTTACAAATGAACACTGTTGCTTTAGTGGTTATATAGAGCAGGGTAAAAAGCGGGTAAAAAGGATAAAGGCTATGGGTGTCTTAAAGAGGTACGGGCGTAGCTTATTGGGAATGCCAAGTTCTCTGCACTCCTCTTTGAACGCTTTGTCCATAGTCTCATTTATGTAGGGTGCGATATAGTAGATACCCCGGTCCAAGACGACGAGATGCTTTCTTCCGGCAATGATTTCGTCTTGGGTTTTCAGCTCTTCTCTTTGCTGAGCTGTCAGGATATATCCCCTCGCCTTGAGTATCTTGTCTATATAATAGATATCGCTTCGTTTGTGCCCTGTAGAGATAAAAATACTCAACTCTTCTGCTTCACGTATCTGGACCTCTTGGATGAGTGCTTTGGCATCTTCTTGCAGGTACTTGAAACTCTGCTTGATGCCTGTACTATAGTCGTGCAGAAGTTTGGTCGCTATCTCATGCCTGAAGTAGTTACGCTTGTAGGAAAGATCGTCGTTCGTTTCATCATGAAACCATTTGTGCCGATGCTTTTTAAGAAATGAGATGATCTGCTCCCTAGTACATTCGATAAGTGGACGGCAGAGGGTATAGCCGACACGCTGTTCGCTCTCTTGCATACCGACGAGTTCGGCCGCTCCGGCACCCTTACACAACTGCATCAGCAGCCACTCCAGTCTGTCTTGCAGATGATGGGCAGTCAGTAGGTGGGTGTACTTGTGTGTCTGTATGAGTCCTTCAAAAAAGTCGTAACGGATACGTCGTGCTTCATACTCGAAATTTTTCTCGATTTTGTCTGCTTTATACAGATAGCATTGAAGGCCATGTGTTGTAGCCAGACTCTGCGCGTATCTAACCTCTTCATCTGCCTGTTCTCTCAAACCGTAATGTACTATGGCGATGTCAAAAGGGATCTTGTATTCTAGCAGTGTAAAAAAAAGTGCGGTGGAATCAGCTCCACCTGAAAAAGCAAGTAAAAGTTTTCGCTCATGCAGGCCTTGGAGCTTTTCAGAAGATAGAAGACTCAAAAAAGTCCTTAACGGATAACGGTCGCCAAAAGTTTATCACCGACTTTTTCAGTGATACGGGCCGTATAGACTTTGCCGAACTCCAGTGTCACATCATCGCCGAGTTCATTGTCGTTGACATAGATCTCGCCGTCGATCTCCGGTGTCCATCCAAGCTCGCGTGCTGAGAGAAGATACTCATGCTCATCGCTCTCACCGTCGATGACAAGTTCGACCTCTTTGCCGACTCTGGCTTCAAGGCTTTTATCCATGACTTCTTCAGCGATTGCACCCATGATATCGGCACGCTCATCAATGATCTCTTGGGAAAGTTTACCTTCCATCTCATAAGCGGCAGTCTCTTCCTCATCCGAGTAGGCGAAGGTCGAAATACGGTCAAAACCGAAGGTGCGTGCAAACTCGCACATCTCGTCGAAGTCCTCTTGGGTCTCACCCGGGTGACCGACGATAAAGGAGGTACGTAAGAAAGCATTCGGAAGTGACTTCATATACTCCAGCTGCTCGATCGTCTTCTCTTTGCCGAAGCCGCGCTTCATCATCTTGAGCATCTTGTCTGAGATGTGTTGTATCGGCATGTCAAAGTAGTTGTGAAAGACAGGAGAGTTTGCGATCTCACCTAGAAGTTTCTGGCTTGCAGTAGTCGGATAAAGATACAGAAGTCTCGCTGAACGGACACCCTCGATAAGCTCTATACGTTTGATAAGGTGGATAAGTCCGTCTTTGACATTCTTGTCACGTAGGTAAGAACTTGAGTCCTGAGAGATAAAAGAGAAGTCGTAATAGCCCTGACGTACTAAAGACTCGACTTCCTGGGCTACCATATCCAGGTCTCGGGAGTTTAGCTTGCCTTTGAAGGAAGGGATTGCACAAAACGAACATGTTTGATTACACCCTTCGGAGAACTTGATGTAGGCATGATAAGAAGAGCCTGTTATCACACGTTCTTCATTGCCTATGAGATAGGTCTTTTCAGAAAAACGGCTTTGCTTTGCAGCTAAGAGTGTATCGATCTGATCATAATCACCCACACCGGTAAAGATATCGACCTCTTTCATCTCTTTTTGAAGATCTTCTTTATAGCGCTCGCTCAGACATCCTGCCATGACAAGAAGGGAGTCATCACGTCTTTGTTCATGAAGATTCAAGACCGTATTGATGCTCTCTTCTTTGGCTGCATCTATGAAGCCGCAGGTGTTGACGATGATGACATCGGCTTGGTCGCTTGCATCAGTCATCTCAAAATCACGAAGTTTTCCCAGCATGACTTCTGTGTCAACAAGGTTCTTGGTACAACCAAGTGATACGATATGCAATTTTTTTACGGGCTTATTTTCCGTGAATGTCATGTCTGTGTGCAATGAGCTTCCTTAAATATAATAACGCGATTATATCTAAGATAAGCTAAACATATATTTTAAAAATCATTCTAATACTTGCTATAATTCCACATATAATAATTTAACTAGGATATTTAATGCCAAAATTTTGCCAAAAAATCCCGCGTCTTTTACGTTTTTTATTTGCCTTTGTTGTGGGAATGACATCTGTATTTATTATTCTTCACCTTGCCTTTTGGATCGCTTATGAAGATCCTAATGCCCCTCTTTCTCGTGCAGACTTTTGGCAGGCTCTCTGGCTTGGTTCACGTTTTGATCTTCGTATAGCACTGGTCATGATATTGCCGATCTTTTTCTTGGGTTGGATCAAGTGGCTCAACCCTTTTTACTCAAAATACAATAAATACTTTTGGTTGACCTATCTGACACTTATATTTTCTGCCATCGGGATGTTCTATATAGTCGATTTCGGACACTACTCTTATCTGGGCTTGCGTCTGGATGCGACGGCGCTTCGTTTCTTGGAAGACCTCTCTATCTCAACGGACATGGTCATGGAATCTTATCCTGTCTTCTGGATCACACTTGGATATGTGAGTTCTATTGTTCTGTTTGTTTTTTTATTAAACCTCTTATATGAAAGATGTAAGGCGGAGCCTACGCCTCACTACAGCTTTTTAAAGTACTTCGTAATCGGTTTTGTCTCTTTGTTTATTGTGACTCTGGGTGTTATGAGTAAGTTTTCTCAGTATCCGCTTCGCTGGTCAGAAGCAGCCTTTAGTTCACATCCTTTTGCTGCACAGTTTACCTATAATCCAGTGCATTACTTTTTTGATACGAGAAAAAATGGCGGAGTGACCTTTGATAAGAAAAAAGTAGTTGAAAACTATGATCTAATGGCAGATTTTTTAGGTGTAAAAGAGCAAGACAGAGACAAAGCAAAGCTAAATTATCAGCGCAATGCTCAGCCAATGTTTACGCGTGAAAACAAACCAAATATCGTCGTTGTTATAGTGGAGTCTTTTGCAACGTACAAGACATCCGTAAACGGCAATAAGGTCAATCCGACACCTATCTTTAATCAATTAGCCAAGGAAGGTTATCTTTTTGATAACTTCTATACCCCTTCAACAGGAACGGCACGTTCTATCTTTACAACGATAACAAGTATGCCTGATATTGAGACAAAGGGGACATCAAGCCGCAACCCTCTTATCGTCAACCAGCATAGTATTGCCAACGAGTTTAAAGGATATGATAAACACTATTTTATCGGCGGTTCGGCATCATGGGGAAATATTCGCGGTATATTGACAAAAAATATAGATGATCTTCATATGCATGAAGAAGGTGAATACAGTTCAGCCCGAAATGATGTGTGGGGAATCTCCGATATTGATTTGTTTAGAGAAGCTCATACCGTTTTAAAAGAGGAGAAAAAACCGTTTTTAGCCTTTATCCAGACTTCCGGAAACCACAGACCTTATACAATGCCGGACGAGACTTACGGTTTTGTAGAGAGTGATATTTCTGATGAAGAGGTGCAAGCACACGGCTTTATGTCAAAAGAAGAATATAACGCTTATGGTTTGATGGATTATTCTATCGGACATTTTATTGATCTGGCAAAAGAATCGGGATACGCTGATAACACGATCTTCATCTTCTGGGGAGATCATGGGCTCAACGGTATTTGCGGACCTGAGGCCTTAGTCTGTGATAATACTTCGGAACTCAACCTGGGTTCACACAGGGTGCCTTTTTTGATCTGGGCACCGGGTTATATACAAGAGCCGAAACGTTTTAAGAGAACTGTTTCTGAGGTAGATGCTCTTGCTACGATTGCAAGTTTCGCAGGTCAGCCCTACCGTGCGACGACTTTGGGAAGAGATATGTTTGATCCTCAGTACGACAGTTCGCGCTATGCCTTCACCGTACTGCATACGAATCCCTTACAAATCGGTGTTGTGAGTGATAAGTTTTGGTATAAGATGAGTGAAAATGGTGAGAACGGGCACCTGTACGAGATAAATTCAAAAACACCGCGAGATGATGTCTCTTCGCAATACCCTAAAGAGGCAAAAAAGATGCGCGAATTGAGCAATGGTATCCATAAAACAGTACAGTATATGCTACATAATAATAAAAGAGAAAAGCTTAAAGATTAGCGCAGGACTCTTTCTTGTAGAGGCTAAAACTGTCTTCTATCTTTCCGTCAATAGAGATAAAGCTTGAACGTAAAGTTTCCGGGCTGACCTCCAAGATAACAGATCCCATCTTCTCATAAGCAATTGGAAGAGCAGGGTGGTTAAGACTTCCTTTGTCGAGCTTGGAAGAGGACCCCATAACAGTATATACTGTCCCTGCATAGGGTGTTTTTTCGAGATTTTTACAATAGGTGCTGTTATTGTCTTGAACAACATGAAGCTTTGGATCAAAATGTGTCGAGTCTTGATAATGCTTGTGAATCAGTTTTGATCGCTCATAGACATGAGAATGTCCGCTGTAGACCAGATCGACATCATATTTTTCCAGGACAGGAATGATGTTTTCACGTACAAGAAACAGTCTTCCTGTCATTGAGAACTTGTAATGACTGTCGCGCGGATTATCTGAGTTATGCCCGCCATGAGTGTAAGGAGGGTGGTGAAAAATAGCTACAGTCCATTTTTTGGTGTTTGCCTGCAGGTCTTTTTCCAGCCATTGGAGTAAATCTGAATCTTTGGAGAGGTCTGCTGTCTCCGAGTCGATCATAAGGATATGCAGGTCACCTTGTTCTATAGAATAAAACTTTTTATTGTGTGAAGGGATGCCGCCTGACTCTGCCTCGCTTGGAAAGTCAAAGATATCATAAAATGCCCAGCGTCTGGCATCATGATTTCCTATGACAGCCCATGGTACATTGGTCTTAAGAAGTTCTTTATATGGTTCAAACAGGGCTTTTGTATACTGTTCTTGCGTTCCTGAACGGTAGGCATTGTCGCCTAGCAGAAGCCATAGGTCAAGGGCCTTGTCTTTCATGTATGTTTGCATGCTTTGCAATACTTGTCGTTGTCCCGGGCCTGCTTGTCCTGAGTCGCCTATTATCCAGATGTTTTGTTTCTTTTGTTTATCTTTATGTAAGGTGGTGAAATGGCGATTTGTATTATTGATGTCCAAAGAGTCAGAAAATACTTCATAGATATAGGTATGACCTTCTTCCAGACCATTGACCGTGATGGTGTGCTTGTCTGTCTGTGTTGATTCACATATCTTTGTATCTGCTGCATTTTTTCCATACTTAATGCATCCAATCTCACTTGTTGGACTTTGCCATTTTATACGTATAGAGTCATAGGTCTGCATTTGAAGATAAGGCTGTCTTGGGATATGACGATAACTGTCATAACTGACAACACTGATGCGCCCTATGGCATAGAGAGCAAGAATAAGAAGCAGTGTTAGTGAGATCTTTTTAAACAATAGGATTGAACCTCTTTTCATTTTAATTGAAAGATTATAACATTATAAGAGTAGTTTGTAGGTGCTGTCTTTCACGCTCCCTACACAGCATCATGGTAGAATTTGACAGATTAAAGGATAGATCATGTATATAAAAAGAGCAAAAGCGTGGACATTAAATGAAAACAGTGTTACCGATGAGAAGATCTATAATGACAGACGTACCTTGATGAGAATAGCGGCTGTAACAGGTGCAGGAGCTATGATACCCACATCACTTCTGGCAGCGAAAAACTATCCGGGAATGGCTTTGAATTTCGATAAGAACAGAGCCTTTTCTAGTCTTAAGTCGAGTGAATATGATCAAATAACGACCTATAATAATTTTTATGAGTTCTCTTTGTCCAAAGACGGTCCTTCCAAGTTGGCCCATACGCTTCAGCCTGAACCGTGGACGATAGAGATCACAGGTGAGGTGGAAAGACCTATGGTCATCGATATGGCTGAGGTCATCTCCAAGTTTCCTCTTGAAGAGCGTATCTACCGTTTCCGCTGTGTTGAAGGGTGGTCGATGGTCGTTCCCTGGGTCGGATTTGAGCTCTCATATCTACTTAAAAAAACCGGCTTGACATCAAAATCGAAGTTTGTTCAATTTCAGACAAAGTTCGACCCGACGATGTTTCCTGAACAAAAAGAGGAAGGTTTTTTCGGCAATATCCCTTTCCCTTATGTCGAAGGTCTTCGCATTGATGAGGCTATGAATCCTTTGACATTTTTGAGTGTGGGTCTGTATGGCAAGACATTGCCAAAACAAAACGGCGCGCCCATCCGTTTGGTCGTGCCGTGGAAGTACGGTTTTAAAAGTATCAAGTCGATCACAAAGATACATGTCTCGTCTACCATGACACGAAGCACATGGAATGAAGTCAATCCCAAAGAATACGGGTTTTACTCGAATGTGAACCCTGATGTCGCACATCCGCGTTGGTCACAGGCAAAAGAACGTCCCCTAGGCTCGTTCTTCAAACAGAAGACGGAGATGTTTAATGGATATGCAGATGAGGTTGCAGGCCTGTACGCGGGCATGGATCTGCGTAAGAATTTCTAATCGCAGACTGTAGAAAGCTTTAGAATCATCGTATTGCGATAAAATGCCATCTAAGACTTAAAGAAAAGAGAATTATGAAAAAGATTATTTGGTTTATGGCATTGCTTCCTTTGCTTTACATCGTTTACAAACTTGGATGGGGATTTGAATATTCCCGTTATATCTCTTCGTTTATCTATGAAAACGGGGGAAGCTTTTTGGGAAGGTTCCCTCATGATCCTTTGAAGTTCACGGCTGACCTTCTGGGTATCAGTGCGATTCATTTTTTGATTGCCACTTTGAGTATTACCCCGGTACGAACTTATTTAAAGATAAACCTTGTCAAATACAGACGACTGGTCGGTCTCTGGGCTTTTGTCTATGCCTTTATGCATTCGCTCTTCTTCTTCATCGCAGAAAATGAGGGGAGTATTAGTCTGATGTATGCGGATATGCTCAAGCGTCCCTTTGTATTCTTCGGAGTAGGGGCATTTCTAATCCTTGCTATGATGGCCGTCACCTCGCCAAAAAAACTGTATGCTAAGTTTGTGAAATGGCATAAATTAGTCTATCTTGCAACGGTCTTTATTGCACTGCATTATATGATGAGCCAAAAGGTGATAGGTCTTGAGGTGGCAGTGTATGTGGGGATATTAGCCGGTCTTTTGGCCCTGCGCCTGTTGAAACGATAAGTTTTAAGGTTTGTTATTGGTTCATGAAAGGGTAGAGCTGGTTATTCGTAGTGACAAGTTTACCAGAGAGCGAATCGATGACATTCTTATACATCTTGACAAAGGCAAGCGCATTTGAGCAGCTGATCTCAGTATGCATCTTCATACATAAGATAAAGGCATCATCCGAGCCTATGGTCGCTCTGGCTGTTCTTGTCTCTCCTGTGATAGCACCGATCTCGCCAAAGACCATGCCTTCGGTCAATGTCGTTAGATGAGAAAAGGGGTCTTCACCTTCTACCTGCTCATTGTAACCATAGATATCTACCTGTCCGTTGACAACGTAGTATATCTCCTTGCCGAAGTCACCTTGTTCAAAAATATGCATCCCTTTTTCCGGACGTATAAAACTGGACTCTTTGGTAAGGGCTACGATCTCCTCATCGCTGAGGTCATCAAAAAAATGGATCTTTTTACGTACGGCAAGCAGCATGCTCATCTCACGGCTGAGTTTGTCGCGATTGATGGGATCGACAGATCCTCCGGGAGTAAGCATTTTAGAGAGTTTATCATACTTCATCAGTACGATAGAAGGAATAACACTGTCTTCTAACAAGATGATCTTATCCATCTTATAATCTGTGATCTTTTGTATATAAGCAGCCGGTTCTTCTAAGAATTGTTCAGGCAGCAATATCTCATCTGAATTGATCGGAAGACTCATAAGACCCCTTGTCGTTGAATATAGGAACTATTATACTCTGTAAATTTTGTATATAGTTTAAATCTTTACGAAGACTATTTATATTGCGAATAACATTATGTTATACTTAGAAAAAAGGATATTTGATCAAATCCTATGACCTTGTTATCTTGGGAGCCGGAGCAAGTGCTTTGATGCTTGCCTCACATCTTTCCCAAAGGGGATGCCGCAATATTTTGCTTATCGATCATAATCCAAAGCCCGGGCTAAAGATCAAGGTCTCCGGTGGGGGAAAGTGTAATGTCACCAACGATGAGGTGAGTGAAGACAACTACCTTGGAGAGTCCGATTTTGTCGCTTCTGTCTTACGCAGATACACGCCTCAACAGCTTTTAAACTTTCTAAAGCAGAAAGGTGTCGTACCAAAGATCCGTTCTTTTGGACAATACTTCTGTACAAAAAGTGCGGATGAAGTAATAGGTGCATTACGAAAAGATATTAAAACAGCTGAGTTTTTACTTTCACATGAGATCATTGATGTCGTAAAGGATGAAGCCTATACGATCAAAACGGACAAGACAAAGATCAAGGCCAAACATCTTGTGGTAGCTACAGGATCATCGGCCTATCCTCAAGTAGGTGGAAGTGATATAGGGCTTAGACTTGCAAAAGAGTTGGGACATAATACAGAGCCCTTCGTCCCGGTACTCGTGGGTTGGACAGTACAGAAAGATCAGTTTTGGATGAAAGAACTAAGTGGGATATCAAGCTGGGTAAGTATCGATGTCGGCCATAAGAAACTTTTCGGAGACCTTCTTTTTGCGCACAAAGGCATTAGCGGGCCGGCAGTATTGTCGGCTTCGCTGTATTGGAGGAGAGGTCTGGTGAAGATAGACTTCCTCCCAAACTCTAGCCTGAAAGATGTACTAAAGGATAGAAAAAAACAGATATCGACTCAGCTACAACTTCCCAAACGTTTGATAAAGTTACTGTTAGAGAACATAAATGTCAAGGATCAACCTGTACAGAGTTTAAGTGCCCAGGAGTACGAAAAGCTCTCTTTGTTGAAAGCTTATCCTATGGCACCGGCGGGTAACTTTGGCTTGAAAAAAGCTGAAGCATGCCGAGGCGGGGTACAAACTTCTGAGATAGATGCTAAGACGATGCAGAGTAGCTTACACGAAAACCTTTACTTTATCGGAGAGGTTGTCGATGTTACGGGAGAACTTGGTGGATATAATTTTCAATGGGCCTTTGCAAGCGCCGTCGTATGTGCCGAAGCCTTGGAAAGAAAGTTGTCAGTAAAAATATAAGATGAGAATAGGAGATACACATGTACCTCAGTTTTAGACCGGAATATATCGTGAGTGAAGATGTCAGCGATGCAATGCTCTTAGGTGCATTACAAGAAGCCTTTGATCTGCGTTTGCGACGTCATGATGAACCAAGAACTGCAGAACTTAAACGTTTGATGCTGGAAATTATTCCTAAGGAGGAGATAGAATCTTTAGGTATGGAGCATCTTCCGTATTTTTTAGATTGTTATTCGGCTTGGATCATCTTGGAATATCTCAAGCGCAAGGGCGAGATCGAATTGATCCCGATCGATCTGCAAAAGATTTTTGATTTTGAATACCTTGATGCTATCGTACGCAAACATGAAAAAGCCTATGTCGGCCTCATCCAAAAAGTAAGAAACTGTGCCAATTAAGACACCTTTTCTGAGTGTAGACGGGATAATTGAGCTTTACAAAGAGGGACGTTTTGAAGGTATTGTACTGATCGAACGTTTGAATCCGCCTCTGGGCCTGGCTATTCCCGGCGGCTTTGTCGATGTGGGAGAAAAGGTCGAGGATGCTGTGATCAGAGAGATGAAAGAGGAGACAGACCTTGATGTCATCATACAGTCTCTTTTAGGGGTATATTCAGACCCCGTACGTGATCCACGTTTTCACACGGCTTCTGTTGTCTATATCTGCACGGCAGAAGGAGTTCCTCAAGGCTTGGATGATGCAAAAGAAGCCATTGTATATACCAAAGAAACGATACCCTTCGACAAGCTGGTCTTTGATCATGCACAGATCTTGAGAGACTACCTTAAGCTGAATCATTAGTCGTTATAAGGTTTGATATCTAACTGTATATCTCCGGATAGGCTGATTTCCACCTTTTATGACACCAAAACTAGCCGTGGCGATTTTGCGAAGCAAAAAGTTTATCCTATTGAAGAGTTTGAAACAGTTCTATTTGTAGATCTCCGGGTAGGCAGATTTCCACCTTTTATGACACCAAAACCACGGTTCAGGATGTGCTTTGATAACATTAGAAAGCATATCTGCCTGAGCCTGGGTCGACTCAAAGATATCTTTTTCTTCATCATCAGTTTTGGCTGTAACTATGGGCTCAAAAACCGTGATGATATCTTCTTTCTCAGGGGAGGTGTGTATGAGGATGGGAATGATCAGAGCATCAAACTTGCGTGCTAAAAAAGCAGGCGCAGCACTTTGGGTTGCTTTTGCACCTAGAAAATCCACATAGATCCCGTCTTTGGGATTAACATTTTGGTCGATCATCATCGTAATGATCTGATCGTTCTTCAATGCCTTGACAAGATGTCTGATAGCACCTTTTTTCTCGACCATGGTCATATTGAACTTGGTGCGTGAACGTAGAAGGTAGTCATCAAAATAGTTGTCGTTCATTTTCTTGTGTATAGAGGTGATAGGATGGATGAGTGCACCTACAGCTGTTGCTCCCAGCTCCCAGTTCCCATAATGTGCGGAAATGATAATGATCTTTCTTTCTTCTTTGATCGCATCATCGATGTAGTGTCTGTTCTCA
>Ga0316205_10004137_pt1 | contig 12963 bp, 13 predicted proteins | sample 3monthpyrite_MG_FD_204941 | JGI IMG/M metagenome (GOLD analysis project Ga0316205, IMG submission 204941) | Microbial mat bacterial communities from mineral coupon in-situ incubated in ocean water Damariscotta River, Maine, United States -... | ecosystem: Environmental > Aquatic > Marine >... | reverse complement strand
CCTCTGGATGGGCTGGTTCGGTTTCAATGGCGGTTCGGTCTTAAAACTGGGCGACATTGCTAACTCAAACTCGGTTGCAATGGTGTTCCTCAACACTAATGCTGCAGCAGCAGGTGGTGTCATTGCCGCGCTGGTAGTAGCACGTACCCTGTTTGGCAAAGCGGATCTCACAATGGCGCTTAACGGAGCGCTGGCTGGTCTGGTAGCGATTACAGCAGAACCATCTACACCTTCTGCATTAGCTGCAACTTTAATCGGTGCAGCTGGTGGTGCGCTGGTAGTGTTCTCTATCCTGACCCTCGATAAGATGAAAATCGATGATCCGGTAGGTGCGATATCCGTTCATGGTGTTGTTGGTATGTGGGGACTTTTAGCTGTTCCACTGACGAATTCTGGCGCAAGCTTCGGTGGACAAATCGTAGGTTTGTTAACTATCCTGATTTGGGTGTTTGCCGCAAGTTTTGTTACCTGGTTGGTAATCAAAACCGTAATGGGCATTCGTGTCAGTGAAGAAGAAGAGTTCGAAGGGGTGGACTTGTCAGAATGTGGTATGGAAGCCTATCCTGAATTTACCGGTTCACGGGGTTCAGGTCTTTAATATCAGTTAATTCTGTTAATAAAAACGGGCATCTCAGGATGCCCGTTTTTTTTTAGATTAAATACGTAGCAAAGAGATACCAAACATATACCCGGAGGAAGATTCGCTGGATGTCCTTTCTTTGTACCAAATAAATATAACAGGAAGATTCCCTCTCCCATGACTGGGAGAGGGCTAGGGTGAGGGTTAAAAAAAACGTCAGAAAAAATTATTTTGTTTATTACTTATCTGCTTTTCAGCAGATTTAAGTGTCTTATAACGAACTATGGGTACCATCACAAAAGGGTGGGTTCTTAGTTTGCTTGCAGCCACAAAGAAACACCGTTGATTTTTCCGATAAGGTGAAACTCACCGGGGTGAAATCAGTGTATTGGTGTGAACCATCACACAGTGGTTGGGTTTTAGACAAGCCACAGGCGCACCACCAGTATTCGCCCGCTTCCAGTTCTGCAGTATAGGGTTCTTTTTGTGGACATTCCGGGTTGCTCATGTTCTCCTCCAGTTTTTAATTATTAGTTTGTCAGTAACTAAGCATAGCAACATTTTTGCATGTCGCGCTAAAATGGAAATGTTACAGACGAAACATAATAATAAGGGAGCATACTCTGTCAAAATTTAAAATAGAGGACTTATCCGTTCTTGACATTCAACCCTTTACGGCAGGGATGCAATCGGGTGAAACCATATGTCTCTCAGGTCCATCGGGATCTGGAAAGTCCATGTTGTTACGCGCCATGGCGGATTTGATTCCTCATGAGGGTGTGCTTTACCTCAACAATATACCGTGTAGCAAAACGCGTCCGAGTGAATGGCGAAAACGTGTCGCCTACTCAAGCGCCGAGAGTGCATGGTGGCAGGATTGCGTGATTGAACACTTTATAAAAATACCGGAGGATTCCCTGTTATCTTCCATGGGATTTGAACCGGATGTTTTAAACTGGTCAGTGAGTCGCCTGTCCAGCGGCGAAAAACAACGTCTCGGATTAATACGAATACTTTTAAACGATCCTGAAGTATTACTGCTGGATGAACCCACGGCAAGTCTGGATGCTGATAACATTCAACGAGTAGAAGCATTAATAACGTCATGGCAGAAACAAAAGTCAGCAGCAGTGATTTGGGTGAGTCACAATAAAGCTCAAATAGAGCGTGTGGCAAATCGTATATGGCAACTTGAACATCAACACATTACCGAGTTGGAACTATGAATATTATTCATTTGAGTTATCTTGATCTGGTACTGGCTTCTGCGTTGGTTATATTGCTTGCAATGCTTGCCATGATAATGCAATTAAATATTACAAAAAAATTATTGATTGCAGCTATTCGTACTACGGTTCAGTTGCTCCTCATTGGGGTGGTTTTGAAGGTGTTATTTGCCAATGCTAACCTGTACTGGATTTTGTTAATGTCAGCCATCATGTTGCTGGTTGCAGGTCGGGAAGTAATGTCGCGTCAACAACGGCGCATATCTGGATTATGGGGTTATCTGCTGGGTACCGGTTCTATGTTTGTCGCAGCCTTTGCCTCCAGTTTATTCGCGCTATTATTTGTTGTGGGGAATGAACCCTGGTATACCCCACAATACGCGATACCTTTGCTGGGAATGATGCTAGGAAATACCATGAACGGCGTGGCCCTGGGACTGGATCGCTTAACCCAGTCGGTCTGGCAGCAACGTGCCAGTATAGAAGCAAAACTGGCGCTTGGTTATGAGTGGCGTCATGCTATTCGGGATATCGTACGTGATAGTGTGCGCGTAGGTATGATGCCAATCATTAATGCGATGGCTGCCGCGGGTATCGTCAGCCTGCCTGGGATGATGACAGGACAAATACTCGCCGGCACGGAACCCTTTGAAGCGGTAAAATATCAAATTATGATTATGTTTATGATAACGGCAGGTACCGGATTTGCGACAATTATAGCAACCCATGCAGGTGCAAGACGGATGTTCGATGATCGATGTCGCTTACGTCTGGAGAGAATTACTTAATTTTTTAAATTACTGAGAAATTCGTGATGAGAAAATCAGTATTTGTGCTCCTGTTTTTTATTTTGCAATTAAACGCATTTGCAGAAATATACAAGTGGACGGATGAGGATGGCCGGGTTCACTTTAGTGATAAGCCAGTAAATAAATCCGCAAAAGAAGTCCAATTACATCAACAGAATATATCAACGTCTCCATCTGTTAAACAGCATGAAGCAGAGACGATGACTGATGTGCAACGTCGTGCGAATCAATCAAGGTTTGGAGATTCCCTCGAAACAGAACGTATAAAAAGAGAACAGGCAAAAGCGAAGAAGAAAAATGAAAAAAAACGGCGAGAACAGAACTGTCGTTATGCAAAAAGGGATTTAAAGGCAGCAAAAGAGGTTAGTTCGGTTTTTAATTATGATGAACAAGGTAATAAGTATTATTACAACAAGCAACAACGTCAGGCATACATTCAGAGAAAAGTTGACAAGGTAAATGAATGGTGTGATTAAATTTACATCTATATTTGGTTCGTATCAGTGTTGGTGCTTACTACATTATTGGACTTAACTGAAAAAATAAAGCGAGTGGAAACGATGGATATTATTACAATTGAACATAATCCAGCCCCTGCGAAACTGGAAGTAATGGGCGTTTATAACTGGTCAATCTGGAAAAAGGAAGTTTCTACCTTTGACTGGGAATATGATCAAAATGAAACCTGTTACTTTTTAGAAGGAGAAGTGACTGTTACACCTGAAGGTGGTGAGCCAGTCAATATGGGGGCTGGTGATCTGGTGAACTTTCCCAAGGGAATGAAATGTGTATGGGATGTCAAACAGCCAGTGGAGAAACATTATAAATTTTCCTGAGGGTATGGCTAAATCGTATTTTCCAGTTCCTTTCACTCAAGACATATTAAAAGGGATCTGTGAGACAGAAATGAAGTGAATACAAATATAATTAGAGCCGAAGATTAAAGTAATAAATATCAGAGAAAAAAAGGCAGGTATTGCCACCTGCCTTTATAAGTTCACGACCCTGTGAGGGAGTTCATTCCTTTTTTATTATTTTAATACAAGTTAAAAATCCTGTATTGGTTTACTACCCTTAAACTGTATTAGAACTTGAATTCCATACCAAGTGACAGTGAGTTTGGGCTACCGCCGTTTACAGTTTTAACTTCGTCTCCGTGTCCACCGTCGACCGCCTGGAATTTGGCGTTATCGTCGTTAGCTGTGGCGCCATATGCAACGTACAGTTTGGTTTGCTTGTTCAGCTTGTGGTAAACACCAGCACCGATTTTAGTGGCACCAGTATCGGCCAGATCTTTTGCGCTATCGGCAACCAGATACTGTAGACGCACATCCCAGTCTTTAACAAATTTCCATTTCCAGTTCACACCATAAGCGGCACGACTGAATTCGTTTGGAACGGGTGTGCTTTTATCATCGATGTCTTCGTAGATAGCACCAATCTGATGGCTGGCAATTTTCCATACTGCAGCCAGTCGATAGGCACTGCCATCACCGATTTTAGAATGACCAGTCCAGTCTTCATAAGCACCGGAAAGTGTGAAACCAGCAATGTTCCACCACAAGCCCGCACCCATCATGCTTTTTTCGTTGTTATCAACGGCACCTGAGTTACCAGAGTCGTCTTCAGGATCAACAGCATACATAGCCTGAACTTTAATGGCTTTGTTCTTGAACTGGTACATTGCCATGTTTTTAACACGTTCGTTTAACTGGTTACCAGATGAATAACCCGCACCCAGGATAGAACGACGTTCCCCAACGGAATCACCAAAAACGCCCCACTTAGATGCAACACTCTTAAATGGTGTATCGTATATACCTACTCGGAAGCTACCCCAGTTACCGCCAAGGCCAACATAAGAGTTACGATCTGCGAAGTTACCTTTTGAACCATCGTCAATACGCACTTCCTGTTCTATTTGATAAATAACCTGTTCGTATTTACCTTTAAAACCTAAGCGAGAAGAGTTACTTGAGATGCTGATGCCGTCACTCTTGTCAGGATCTGCGTCATACAAACCGTCTGTGCTGCTGTTATCAACAGATAAATGCAATTTACCGTAGACATTTAAAAGATCACCAGCAACTTCAACTGCCTGCGCAGACATAGGCGCAGTCAGAACGCCCGTTACTGCAAGGGCGATAATATTTTTTTTCATGGAATTCCCCAATGTATATAAAAAATAGACAACATGTTGTATTCACAACACACTAGTTTGCGGTCATATGATGGGGAAGTCGTATTACAGAATGATTACATTTACATGAAGATACGATGACTGAGTTTTACTGGAATGAATCATTGAAGAAAACCAAGAGGATATAATTAAACCATTTAAGAGGTGGTAATAAGGTTTATTAAAAGGAAATTTACTTTTATTTTTTGTTTAAAGAGAAATAAATTACGACTTTTTTCTAAGGTAAGAATTGCGGGCTGAGTAATCGTTTCAACGTCTCTATGTAGTTCTCAAATTCGTGACGACCGATTTCGCTCAGGTAATACAGGGTTTGTTGCTTGCCTTTTTTAGCAGTTTGTTTTTTAGACTGGATGTACTCGACGCTCACCAGTTTTTTCATATGCGAATCGAGATTACCGTCGGTGATTTCCAGTGCCTGTTTAAGTTCATTAAAAGTAGTTTCTCCTCGGGCAGCCAGATAAGCCACAATGCGTGTTCGTACTGGCTGGTGCAAAACGGCGTTTAATTCGGGGCTAGACAAGGCATCCACTATTCGTTTCTCTTTGGCATTTAATTGTTGGTGCTAAGACGTAACTTTAACTGTACCTGTGGTCCCGTATCGCGATCCAGGATTGAAGTCATGGAGAAGTCCCTTATACGGTAATTATAGACGTGCTTTTTCCAGGGACCCTGAGCAACGCGAAAACGACCATCAGGTTTTCCATCACTAAGAACAATATCGATTGGATGTGACAGTAACATGGGGAGGGTGGTGACGTTAAGACCTTCCAATACATCACCGCTCAGTTCCACTTTCAATGGGACTATGGTTCCTGCAGGGATCGTCACCACTTCCTCGGTCACTGCGACTGTTTCGCCTTGTTGCAGATACTGCGTCAAAGGTATTGGCGTTGTTTCGGGGACATCTTCCAGGCGACCTGATTGGTAGATTGCTACCGTAGGTATCGTCACGATGGCGAGCCACAGCAGACTAAATGACAATCGATATTTCAATGACTTATTTAACCTGGGATGGTTAAGTGTAAAACCCAATAATGGCCAACCCAGTCCAAAACAGAAAATGGTCAACCATTCGATTACAGGAAAAGGCAGACGAAGCGTAATACTGGCCAGCCCAAGCAAAATCATCATCACTCCGGCCAGGGCGAGCATCTGGCGAGAAAACAAGCCGTGTATATATAAGGCAAGGCCCATAATGATTAATACAAGACTATAGAACATATAGCCACCGCCATAAAAATGCATACCCAGGTTGATCATCACAATAAGCCCAACCAGTAGCCACCAGACCTTGGTTACCTGTAATTGCACAAAAGAAATGGATTCCTCACGTTCATCGCGACTGCGACGAATGAGGTAAAAGTCGAAATAAGCCACGGCAGTAAGCACGATAGTAATGAAGGTGGTTACGGAAAGAGCCCGAATCCAACTTACTGGAAAACGTTCATGAGTAAAAATAGCACCACCGACCAGGATAAGGAATGCAGTGGTCAATCCCCAGAGGATCAGGGTATGGCGTTCCATATGTACGCTACGGTGACCACTGGCCATCATTGTGTGAATGGCTTCGATTTGATCTGATGCCTGATTTGCCAACATTAAATCACTCCTCTTGACATACTCTGAATAGCAGAGTAACTTTACTCTGTATTTCAGAGTATATGACATGAAACCGATTATTACCATGACATTGGATAAACATCACAAGGAGTAAAAAATGAAGTCTAAAATTGTTCTGCTTTCCCTGGTTCTAATGATAATCAGTGGTTGTGCGATGCCACCCGGTCAGGACGAAATAGCCGGATTACAGGTGGTTAAATTTGGAGAGGCAGTCCCTGAAAGTGGCGACTATATCCTTTTCTTCCCGGCTGGCCAGGATATATCCACTGATGTTGCGATTGAAGGCGATATATTCCAGCAACCGGCACAACACGTTCTAACGGTAAAATTGAAACGGGATATTTATAGTTATAAAGAATGGATGAGTTACGACAAACAAAACTGGCTTTATGGTAGAGATGAACTTGGCTTAAAACTGGATATCAAGATACCGGGTTACTATTACCCAAAATCCGGCCATGTTAAAATAAATTTGTTTAAGAAGAATAATAAACTGTGACTAAAAAAAAGCCCGGCATCGCCGGGCTTTACACAGATAAAATAATGTTCAGGTTTTATTTTTAACAACAATGGAGGGTACGCCCACATCACGTAGTCGTTTACGTGTCTTGTTAAGCGTGGCAATATCCTGAATCGGCCCGACCCGTACACGATGCCAGGTTTCACCATTTTTAATATGAACCGTTTGTATATTGGCAACAATACCGAGTAATGCCAGTTTTGCTTTTAAACGATCCGCCTGTTCATGTTGGCGAAATGAACCTGCCTGCAAAACATAGGCTTCTTTTTTTCCAGAAGTTACCGGTTTGTCTTTTTTTTCTGCATTGACCAGATCTTCTTCGGGGATAGCAACTTCCAGTTCGGGAAGAATAGTATAAAAATCAAAACGTGGTCGTGTATTTTGCTCGGAAGGCTTTGCTGGAGCCTGTTGTGTTTTTTGTTTTGTTACTTCACGGACATCCTTGGCCTTTTGTTTAAAAAAGGAAGTAACTGCGCCAGTAATGTCCGCCTGTTGTCGTCCTGGCTCACGATTGTCGAGATAAACCAGTAGTGCAACAAATAAACCAATAAAAAGACCACCCAATAACCAGACCCAGCCGGGTAGCGAAGCCTTGTGTTTCGGGCGGGGTGTTCTGACGTAATCGCGGGACATATTGAAGTGTGATGAGTCTTTATGGGTGAGGATAACCAGTGGCGAGTATATATAAAATGATGGGGATGCTGCCAGTGATTATGTCACTATTGTTCATAAATGGGAGGATTGGTTTTGAATTCGCTGGCGCGAAGCTATATTTTATTTGCCGGTGGTTGACCGGCGGCAAGTAACTTTCTTGTGGCAACAAGAAAGTTACCAAAGAAATGCTCCCCACAACTGGGTCTCACGTTGTTCGACTACCCTCCCCAGCTCCGATAAATTCGGTCCTCGCCGAAACTCGCTCACGTTGTTCACTCAAACAGCGGCTCGGATCATCCGAATTTCTCGAAACTGGCTCGGCGGCGTTTCAAGGGGATGATCCACTAACAACGGCATACTATATATCGAAGGGATAAACCCCGTTTGTTGACGCCGAGGAATGGATTTCCAGGCAGAGAGAACGAGCCGCTGTCTGAGCAAACGGTGTTTGTTTGCGAGTTCGGCGAGCGCCGCATGGAAATTCAGGCCGAGGGTATCCGCGATAGCGGACGAAACACGGGGGCCTTTTTCTTTGGTTACTTTCTTTTGGGCAAGCAAAAGAAAAGTAACTTGCCGCCGGTCAACCACCGGCATTAAAAATGCAGCAACTAACAGCGTATACAAAAAAATCACATCGATTCCGGCGCCGATACTCCCAACAACCTCAACCCATTCGCGATGACCTGACGCACAGCATTAATTAAAGCAAGTCGTGCATTTCGAATCTCGGCTTCTTCTACAATAAACTGATGTGCGTTGTAATAGGTATGCAGCTCATTAGCTAGTTCGCGTAGGTAATGGGCCAGTTGATGGGGCTCATGCGTTATTGCGGCATTTTGTACAAGTTCGGGATAACGCGTGATACGGGTGATAAGTGATTCCTCGTGTGATTCCACCAGACGATCCAGGTTATCGAGTCCCATTTGTAAATCAAATTGATGATCTTTTTCTTCAAGCTGACGCATTACACTGCATACTCGTGCATGGGCATACTGAATGTAATACATCGGGTTATCACTGGACTGGGATTTAGCGAGATCCAGATCGAAATCTAGATGCTGTTCGCACTTACGCATCACATAAAAGAAACGTGCGGCATCACTACCGACTTCCTTGCGTAACTGGCGCAGGGTAACAAACTCACCGGAGCGGGTAGACATTTGTGCTTTTTCACCACCGCGGTACAAAATCGCAAATTGCACGAGTAATACGTCGAGTTTGTCCACATCATCACCCAGAGCCTGCAAGGCTGCTTTCACCCTGGGAACATAACCATGATGATCGGCGCCCCAGACATCGATTACACGATCAAAACCGCGTTCTAGCTTGTTCATGTGGTAGGCAACGTCAGAGGCAAAATAGGTGGTCTGGTCATTATCACGAACCAGTACGCGATCTTTTTCGTCGCCAAATTCAGTGGACTTGAACCAGATGGCACCGTCTTTTTTATAGGTAAAACCTTTTTTATCGAGTCGTTCAACGGCTTTGTTTACGTCGCCATTTGACGTGAGGCTGCGTTCTGAAAACCAGGTTTCATACTGGATTCCAAAGTGACCCAGGTCATCTTTAATATCGGCGAGAATGTAGTTAAGCCCGGTATCAAACACAAAGCGGTAATTCACTTCACCCAGACAAGATTTGGCAGCCACAATAACGGCATCGATGTATTGTTCTTTGTCACCACCATCAATTTCGTCTGCGGGTAAATTTGTCGCAATCTCATTCCAGCTGTGTTGGAATTTAGCAGCATTTTCGCGGTGTAGCTTGGCAGCCACATCCCAGACATAATCACCCTTATAACCATTTACCGGAAAAGGAAGTTCTTCCCCGCATAACTCGAGATAACGTAACCAGACACTGGCGGCAAGGATATCCATTTGCCTGCCGGCATCATTAACATAATATTCACGGTGAACTTCATAGCCGATAGCTTCAAGCAGATCGGCAACAGCGGCACCATAAGCAGCACCGCGACCATGGCCTACGTGTAATGGTCCGGTGGGATTGGCCGAAACAAATTCAACTTGTACTTTTTTACCGGCACCAAGATCAGAGCGTCCATAGTTTTCGCCGTCCTGTAGAACATCCGGAATCACGCCGAGGGTAGCGGCTTGTTTTACATAAAAGTTAATAAAGCCAGGTCCGGCAATGTCCACTTTTTCTATGACTGCCGAGGTCGGAATTGCATCAACGATAGAACTGGCAATATCCCGTGGTTTGGCACGAGCCTGTTTGGCCAACATCATCGCGATATTACAGGCGTAATCACCATGGCTGGCATCACGAGTTCGCTCTAACTGGAGATTTAGGATTAGCTCAGCAGGTAAAGCCTGGTTTTGCTGGCAGGCAGTAATTGCTTCGTTAATAAGCTGTAAAATGTGTTCTTTAATATTGATATGGGACGTCATGAATTCGCGCCTGGTACTGCGTTAATGGAACATAAGGCGCGAATTATACCTGTTTTTGCGCGGATTTTATCTATTGAGAAAAGGGGTTTATTTACGTTTACGTAACCACACGCGTGCTGATTTCACACGACTGAATGAGACCGTCATGTTATAAATCCCACCAGACAAACGACGCTCAAGATGCAGTGTATTACCTGTAATGCGCACTAGTTTACCTTCACGAATCTGACCGGCAGTGGTGGTGATTTCCACTTTTTTGCCGATGTATTTTGGCAATTTTTTCGCAGCAACCCTGTAATATTTTGCAGGTTTTAATGCAGGTGTAGCTTTCGTTTTTGGTTGGGGCGCATCTTTTTCAGCGAGAGACTTTTCCACTTTGGTGCTTAATGCATCAATCTTACCCTGGAAATAACTAAAGCTTAAATCCTCAATCGGCTGGCCATTAACACTAAGCCGCATGTTTAACACACCAGGAATATCTTCGGGTTGGAACAAGCTAAGTGATTCGGCTGTGATATCTTCAGGTATATCGATACTGAGTGAAATGGTTTGGGGATCCTGCAGGAAAGTTCGATAGGCCTTCCTAAGACCTGCACCCGGAATAATGCCGCCCCATATGTAGGCAAAATATTCCGGTGTCTGGTTTATCTCCGCCTCAATATATTCCTCGATGGGTAGCTTACTTTTTTCCGCACAGGTTTGAACAATACGTTGATAGAGGGACTTATCGGTGTATTCGAAAGTAATATTGGCAAGACGAGGCATCCCTTCTGGAGACAGGATTTGACTTAAACGATCACTGGCAAAACCCGTCAACTCCAGGCGGATATAGCTTGAATTCATGTCATGGATGGCTTCATTAAATGTAATCGACGCTTTTCGTGCAAGCTTGTCAAAGCTGTAATGGAGGTCAGTATCGATAGTGACCTCTTCGTATCCCATTTGCCGGTAGACACGTGGCCCCAGGAATACTTTACCGCCACAAAGAGGATTAACGCCCTTGAGGTTATCGTTCATCAGGTTGACCGTATCCTGAATTTGATCAGTAAGATCGCCATACAAATCCATATTCAGACCGATAATTTCCAATCGCATACTTTCAGGTAATCGCCCCTGTTTAATTGAATCATTGTCCTGGAAGAGGAACATTAAATTGGGTGGAAGATAAGAAAGAGACTTAATCCTGATGACGTCATCCATACCACGAACTTCAAAACTGATGTCTTTTACGGTAAGGCGACCAGTGAGTGAAGTAGATAATCCACCGTATTTCAGGACACCAAACGGGGAAACCTGGGTAGCGACCTTGTCCATGGTTTCCTGAAGTTTATAGCGCATGATTCCCATGATTGCGCCGATAACGAGCAATGGAATAAGGATGACAAAGATCAGGATTTTTTTGAGAGAGCCCATGGAGTAAGTACCTGGATATTTTATTATTGTGTACGAAAGTGCCACATTTAATTACAGCGTTATGACAAAAATAGCACGTCATCGCGTCGAATGACATGATTGAGTTAACCTAAAACATTTCCTGTGGGTCTACATCCAGAGACCAACGTACTTTTCTGGACAATTTCTGTACTTCGAGCCGTAGTGCTAACCTTGCTAATAGTGCCTGCAATTGCCCTCGATCTTCAGCTTGAAACATGAGCTGTGCGCGGCTTTTTCCCGCGCGGCGCTCCATCGGGGCTGGAAAGGGGCCAAACAATTCAATCCCCTCGGTGTTTATCGTGTGACATAACTCAGCCGCCTGACGTAAAAAATCCAGCGGTAAATCAAAATCGGTCGCTTCCGCGCGTAGCAGGGCAAGGTGACTGAATGGAGGTAAACAGGTTAGTTTACGCTCAGCCATTAACTCTGTGGCAAAACGAGCATAGTCCTGGCGAAGTAATGTTTTTAACAAAGGTGACTCAGGATGATGGGTCTGAATAAGGACTTCACCGGGTTTCGATTCTCTGCCGGCACGGCCAGCGACTTGTAATACCAATTGACCGAGGCGTTCCGGAGCGCGAAAGTCAGCACTAAACAGGCCATAGTCCGCGTCCAGTATCGCGACCAGGGTCAGGTTGGGAAAGTGGTGTCCCTTGGCAAGCATTTGTGTACCCACCATGATTTGTGGTTTGCCAACGGCAATTTGCTCCAACATTTCCTGCAAGACTCCTTTACGGCGAGTGGAATCTCGATCGATCCTTAGTACCGGTACATCAGGAAAGCTAATGGCCAGTGCCTCAGCAACCCGCTGGGTTCCATAGCCCACTGCGATGAGATTTGAGTTTCCGCATTCGGGGCAGTGCTGCACCATGGGTCGCTCGCTGCCACAATGATGGCAACGCTGGCGATTTGTAGCCTGGTGCAAAGTCATATGTGCATCGCAACGTTCACAACGTGAGTGCCAACCACAATCGTGACAGAGTAAGACTGGCGCAAATCCACGCCGGTTAATAAATATCAGCACCTGCCCATTATTATCAAGGTGGTGTTGTATTGCGCTGCGCAATTGTGCCGAGATGCCGTACTCAAGCTTCTGACTTCGCACATCAATCAGCCTGAATGTCGGCATTGTGGCGTTACCTGCGCGTTCATGCAGGTGCAAGTGGCTAAAGCGCTGAAGTTCACAGTTATGTAGCGATTCGAGTGTTGGTGTGGCAGAGCCCAGGACAATCGGGATATCCAGGATGCGAGCCCGCATCACCATGAGGTCTCGTGCTGAATAACGTAATCCTTCCTGTTGTTTAAATGAGAGGTCGTGTTCCTCATCTATTATAAAGAGTCCAGGCCGGGCAAGTGGCGTAAACAGGGCAGAACGCGTTCCGATAACAATTCCTGCCTCACCTTCTGCCGCCTTGAGCCAGGCACAAAGACGTTCTTTATCATTCAGGGCAGAATGAAGTAGCGCAATGGGTGTGGAAAAACGAGTCTGAAATCGCTGTAACAACTGTGGGG
>Ga0316205_10004136_pt1 | contig 12974 bp, 10 predicted proteins | sample 3monthpyrite_MG_FD_204941 | JGI IMG/M metagenome (GOLD analysis project Ga0316205, IMG submission 204941) | Microbial mat bacterial communities from mineral coupon in-situ incubated in ocean water Damariscotta River, Maine, United States -... | ecosystem: Environmental > Aquatic > Marine >... | reverse complement strand
GCGTAATTTCCATTTCGATATGCCATAACGATTTCCTCTTTATAAAACTATGCTCATATTCAATTCCTTGGCTGAGCGTCCGCTTTGTGACGATCAGAACCCCTCACAAGTGTCCGGTTTGGGCACTGAGCAGCCCCTTAGCCACCAACACAATCTATATGCCCATAAACTTCATCTCATAATAATCCCATATTTTAGAAAATGGAAGCTATATCCCACATGCAACATAGTTGTTTTTAAGCAATTCATTTTGTATTAGTTTTAACCAATCAAAACCAATTACGTCTTCGATGTTCTGATTCACACCCGTCTGACAATACATTACCAAACGGTAATGTATTGGTTAGTTGTAAGAAATGATCCATCGCTACTATTAACACATACGACATTTATCAATTTGATTAGCAATGTGTTGCTTTTTCGTAAGCAAGGAGGATGTGAAAATGGGTGCTGTTAAAGAACGGAAGCATATTAATTTGAAACGATATTTTAAACCTACCAATAAGCAATTTTTTGGGTTCAGTATTATTTTGGTTGTTTTACTTTACATTTCAGGATGTGGTATTGGCAATGATTCGCCACCAGAAGATAGTCAATTCGACTCTTCATCTAAAACCATGTTTTCATCAAATGAATCTAATTACGAAGACGACGATGATAATGATAGAGAACATGATGAAAAAGATGACGATGACAGTTCAAGATCAAGTGCTGATGAAGATTCATCATCAGACAATGATAATTCATCACGATCAATTTTGTTTGTTAAAAAAGCGAAATGGGATGAAGAAGATAAAGAACTAAAAGTAAAAGGCACTGGAAAGTCTAGAGACACTGTTATTTTATATGATGCCAGCAATTCAAATCAGATTTCATCAACTACAATCGATAGCGATGGAGAATGGGAGTTTGAAATTGAGGATTTTAACACACCTCCCTGTAAACTCCGACTCGAAAGTAACGGTGATGTTTTATTTACCTTTATTGACGGAATCACTCGCAACTGTGACGCTGTTGTTATAGGCGATAATGACACGCCAACACCAGAACCCAATCCGACACCTAATCCTCAGCCCACACCCACTCAGGTTTCCGGTAATGTTCAAGTTTTAGGTTTTAACGATTTAGGCATGCATTGCATGGATGACGATTATTCCGTTTTTTCTGTGTTACCGCCCTTTAATGTACTTCATGCTCAGGTTATTCAAAAAGGCACAAGGAATCAAAATCCTGTCATTCTCGATGCCTCTCAAGTAGATGTACAATATAGCGCGACCAGCGATCCGTCAGGTTCAATTAATAGTACCAGTATTGGTAAAACCAATTTCTGGGAATATGTTCAAGGTCTGTTCGCCATGAGCCCTGCACCCGATGAAGGATTGTTAGGTGTAAAAATGCCGAGTGCTGAAAACGGCCCACAATCTTTTCATGAATATAATCCAAATCAACAATGGTTTAGTGCGGATGGTATTCCTATCACACCCACAGACGATGCGGGAAATTATAACCCCTACCCTTTAATGCAAGTCTCTGCTATTGATAAAGCGTCAGGCGCCACACTATCCAATTTGGATGTAACTGTGCCTGTGTCGACGGAAATGAATTGCGATATTTGCCACAACACTGGGAATGTTGCAGCAGATTCTGCAACAGCAAATAAATACAGTAACACCACTTTTGACTGGAGCAGTAACCAAAACCCGGTACTTCAGTATAAAGAAAATGTATTGATATTACATGATGCTAAACATAATACGAACTTAGTAAACAACACACCAGTGCTTTGTGCTGACTGCCACTATTCCCCTGCTTTGGATCTTGCTGGGGCTGGCCCGCAGGGTAATCAAATCGGTAAAACGTTAATGTCACATGCCGTACATGGACGACATGGCATGAACATCGATGGCACAATGCCAAGCCCTTCTAACCCTGCGATTATCAGTGATGAAGGAAAAACCGCTTGTTATAACTGCCACCCAGGTAAACAAACGCAATGTTTTCGAGGTGTCATGTTCAGTGCCGGTTTAGATTGCCAGAGCTGCCATGGTGGTTTGTTAGCAGTGGCAGGCACATTTCCGCTAGCTGATGGAAGCACTCGACAACCTTGGCAAGATCTGCCCAAGTGTCAATCTTGTCATACGGGTGATGCAGTGGATCACATGGGTAACGAGATTATCTTGAAGTCTGCGTTTCAAGCTGGAGATAATTCAGCCCAGGCGATAGTTGCCAGCAATAAACGATTTGCTGAGCAAGGTGATGCCTTATATCGCAACAGTCGCGGCCATGGTGGTGTGAGTTGCGAAGCCTGTCATGGCAGCACTCATGCGGTTTGGCCTGTTTCAGATGCAATAGGCACAAATGACAATCTCACCGCAGTTCAATTACAGGGACATGCAGGTTTTATTAGTGAATGTTCCGTCTGTCACGAAGCCGGTAGCTTGCCGCTGACCTTAAACGGCCCACATGGTATGCATAATGTCGGGGATAGTCGCTGGAATGAAGATCATGACAAATTTTTTGAGCGCGACCCTAACTCCTGTAAAACCTGTCATGGTAATTTACTAGAAGGAACGGTGTTATCAAAACTCTCAAAGGATCGAGTGTTAAAGACAGATGACTCAGGTAATGTTCAATTTGCAAAGGGCACAGAAATCGCCTGTGATTTATGTCATAAAATGCCTTAAACTCAAATAAACTCGGAGAGGGGCTAACCCCCCTCTTCAAGTATCAACATAATATCCAAATATGACTGAAATATAACTCGATAAAAATATCAGTCCCTCATTTCATATGCATTTTTGTGAACTAGTCTCAATTCATTTAGTCTCAATCCCCCACCCTTAAACTAAAGCATTAAGGCAATTCTGCCGATAATTATCTGTATGATAAATAAACAGTCCAAATTCAAATGGGTCTCTATTCTGGCCGTTTCAACAATAATATTAGTCTTGCGTGTCATTGATTTTGTTTTTGAAGCAGTGAACCAAGACTTTCATATTACGCGTGTAGGCTTAGAAATTATGGGTACCAATGCATTGATCATTCAACTTGCCATTATTTTTGCCAGTGCATTTTTCCTGTGGATGTCCTCAGATAAGCTTTTTAACATTCCGCAACTTTCTTCAGACAAATAACCACACCACACTGTATTATTTGTCTGCCAATCAGGAAGATATCCGATTTTTATTCTCGATTATGCTACTATATTCGCCATCCAAACTTGTTAACGCAGACAAGTAAATCCTCCCAGGAGAATAATAAATGGAAGCACTAACCCCTTTTCGTATTGAAACTCGAGAAGATGCAAGCAGAGGCATTCGCGAATTGCATTTTACCTTTACATCGGCGTTTCAAAGCCTCAGCCATGAGCACCAAATTGACTTGTTTGAATCTTATATCGATTACTTAAAAACAGATATGAATAGAACAGACGACTTAGCCAATCGACAAGGCATATTGACGGTTTTGCAAATCTCAGAACAATTATATCCTCACCTAAAAAATAATGAACTGCCTTTAGAAGAAACGATTATTGTTGAATTGGGTGAACAAACAGAAGGCTCGTCACTAGCAGACCTTCTCAACAACTCAAAATTAAATTAATCTCATTATATGCTTCAATTCATCGATTTTGATTCCCTGGAGAATAACGCTACATCCAGCTGTCAACGTTTGTTCCATGGCCGTGGCCATGCTTACTTAGGTTTTGAACATATCAATGTTGACTGGTTGGCACCGGTTGCATTGATAACACTTTATAAAGAAGTGGATTCAGACTGGCTGCAAGAATTGGCCAATGAATTGATGACGTTAATTCCTGATTGTATATCCGTACAAGTTCAATATCGCTGTCGCTCTCGTGCACCAGTTGATGTTTTACTCGGTGAGATAATTTTAAACACCGTTGTTAATGAAAACGGGCTAAAATTTAATATTCAACTGGGGCAATCTCAAAACACGGGTTTATTTCTGGATATTAAAAATGGTCGTGGTTGGGTTCAAAGCCATACTAAAGACAAGAATGTACTGAATTTATTTTCATATACTTGTGCATTTTCTGTTGCTGCTTTGGCAGGCGATGCAAAGCAGGTGATTAATATTGATAACAATAAATCCGTATTAAGCAAGGGCCGAGAGAATCATCGATTAAACCAACAAGATACCAAAAAAGTAAAGTTTGAACCGGTTAATATTTTCAACTCTTGGAGTAGAGTAAAAAAGTATGCCCCTTATGATTTGATGATAAGTGATCCTCCCTCTTTTCAAAAGGGTAGTGTCAATATCAAACGAGATTATCAAAAAATCATTCGACGTATTCCAGAATTAATGAATCCAAATGCCGATTTAATGTTGTGTTTAAACGCGCCGGATTTATCTGAAGAATTTTTATTTGAAACCGTTACGGAATATTGCCCTGAATGCCAATTCATAGAACGTATTGAAACGCCAGATGTATTCAAAGAAGCCGAGGCTGGTAAAGGGCTAAAAGTTTTACTGTTTCGTTATATACCATAAATAGTATTTAGCGAATTAAACATCACTCTTCCATTAGTACAGGTGACAACATAGCTTCAGGGCTTAATAGGCGATCTAGTTTATCTTTATCCATGTACTCGTTTTCTAATACCAAATCATATACAGAACGTTGAGTTCTAAGTGCTTCTTTAGCAATAAATGAACTTTTTTCATAACCCAAATAAGGGTTTAACGCAGTGACAATACCAATTGAATTAAGCACCATATCGCGACATACTTTTTCATTGGCAGTGATTCCTTCAATACAACGTTTACGTAATGTTGAAATAGCATTGGTCATCATCGTGATAGAACTAAATAGGTTATAAGCAATAACAGGTTCAAATACATTTAATTGCAATTGACCACTTTCCGATGCAGTTGCCACCGTATTATCTAAACCAATAATTTGAAACGCCACTTGATTGACAACTTCCGGAATGACCGGGTTCACTTTGCCCGGCATAATGCTAGAACCTGCTTGAGCCGTGGGTAAATTAATTTCATTAAAACCACAACAAGGTCCACTGGATAATAATCTCAAGTCATTACAGATTTTCGATAACCGCACTGCAAACATCTTAAACACACCTGACAGTTCCACAAAACCACTGGTATCTTGAGTGGCTTCTACTAAATCGTATGCCAGATTTAAATCCAAGTCAGTTAATGCATTGAGTTCTTCAATAACTTTTGGTGAATATCGCGCATCGGTATTGATCCCTGTACCAATCGCGGTTCCACCCATATTCAATTCACGTAAACTATCCAATGCATAATCGATACGTGTTTTACTGCTTCTGATGGTTCTCGCCCAAGTTCGAAATTCTTGGCCCAAGGTCATGGGAACTGCATCCTGTAGTTGTGTGCGGCCCATTTTAATGACATGTTGAAATTCAACGGCTTTTGACTCAAAAGCTTCGGCAAGCAGAGTGACTTCTTCCATAAAATCACGAATCATCAATAACAACGCAATTTTTATCGCTGATGGATAGACGTCATTGGTCGATTGGCTCATATTGACATGATTATTGGGATGCAGTGTTTCGTAGTCGCCTCGTGGTTTGTTCATTAATTCAAGAGCGCGATTAGCAATGACTTCATTGGCATTCATATTGGTACTGGTGCCTGCACCGCCTTGAATCATGTCGACAACGAAATGCCCATGCCATAAACCTCGTTGAATTTCATCGCATGCTTGGACGATAGCCTGGCAGTGTTCGGTTGGTAAACTGCCTAAATCGTGGTTCACAGTGGCGCAAGCGCGTTTAATAATCGCTAAGGATTCAACAATTTCAGGATAATGATCAAGGCGTACACCGGTTATATTAAAATTCTCTAACGCTCTGAGTGTATGAATTCCCCACAGGGCTTTTTTAGGCACAGATCGCTCACCGATCAAATCGCGCTCTATACGCGTTTGACCTGATCGATAAAGCTCACCCTGGCCTTTATCACCACGACTGGCATCAGCCATTCTATGTGCCATGAGTTTGCTGCTCTGAACGAGCAATTCAACATACAACGCTAAGTTATCATTTTTAATTTGTTTAATATTAGTTTCTGATAACTGCACGTATTGTCCATCTGTTCTGGCTCTTCCGCCCAAAGAATAATGATCTTTTTCTACCAATAGCGGTTCACCCAACACTGTGCCCGGGCCACAGGTCATGAATATTTTTTCCGTACCCAAAGAAAAATCAATTAAATCGAGTTCCCCTTGCAAAATAACAAAAAGATTTAAACGTTCAGAACCTTGATGAAAAAGATAGTCGCCTTTTTGAAAACTTCCTGCTTCAAAAAAAGGTGCTAATTCAGCATGTTGTTCACTGGATAAGTTTTTAAAAAATTCAACATCTTGTAACGCATTGCATGTATTCAAGGACATCTTGACCCCTCATTTGCCAAACTACAGATTTAATTCAATTGATGTATTCAGGAAATTAATAATAGCGAACAGTAATAACTCTTGTACACATTTCACACCGATCACAATAGCAACTCAATTCCAAATATTAGAAATACAATTTTAGCATTTTACATTTATCAAAACACAATAAATGAATACTCGCTTTTAAAAATTCCCATTGTGATCTACTTCATATCTTTAAACTCAAAGTGATATACCTTTAACTCATCATTGCATAGGGATACAATAGAGGGAAATAAGAGTTAAGCAAGTGCTGATTTAGTCATAGTTACTCAGTACCTGACTTAAAAAATTTACACGCTGAGGGAGAAACCATGAAACCTAATATCAATCATACATTTTTAACCATAATTTTATTCTTACTCATTGGAATTTTTAGTGGCTGTTCCAGTGATAGTGATTCAAACCCTACCGCCCCTGCAAACGCTGATATGTTGTCAGGTACTGTTGCGAAAAATGGAGCGGGTATTGGAACCATCTACGTCACTGATGCGAATGGAAATGATGTTAACGTTAATTTATTAGCTGATGATAACGGTCAATATTCTATTGACGTTACAGGAATGACTCCGCCTTTCATCATAGGTTTTGATTCCGAGGATAACGGTACTGGAAGCATAGATTTGTATTCATTTGCAAAAGCGCTTAACACTGATGCAAATGTGACTGATCTAACAACCTTAGCCGTATTTCTAGCTAATAATGAAACGGATCTGGGTGAATTGTATGAAAATTGGGCCTCAACTCAATTATCTGATGCAGATATAGCAGCCGCGCAAGAAATAGTAAACGCAAACCTTCAAGCTCAAATCGATGCAATTGAAGGATTAAATGCTGAGGATTATGACTTTCTATCCACTGCCTTCTCTCCTGACGGGACTGGTATAGCCGCTTTACTTGAAGCAGTTTCACTTGATCTTACAGAAACAGGCTTTATCATTTCTATTGCGGACGAAAATCAATTCATTTTCGATAAAGGCATTGATACTTCTTCTATCGCATTAAATGATACAAACACCACTACAACTTTAACGGGAACCTGGTGTTTAACTATTGGAGGATCTATTACTCTTAACGGTAAAACAACAACTGCCCCACTTGAGGAACCAGAGTGTGGTATTCCGGCATCAGCAGTTCCTACTGAAGAAAATTCTGCTTCAATAAGCCAACTAATTTCCGAGAATTACGGTAACGTGGACGCTGCTGGTAGTTTAAATTATGAAATTACTAGCAGTAGCGCAACAGAAGTGGTTGCTAGCAGTTCTTTCAATGTCGGTGAAGCATATAGCTACAATCTAGTGCTGACATACACTAAACAACCATAATGTAAACATTTAGAGGCGTTAGAAGATTAATATATTAATTACCATTTAATTTACGTGATTAAAAAAAGGGAGTAGATCTCTCTACTCCCTTTTTTATTTCAAATAATTTAAAATTATTTAATTTCGATCAACTCAATATCAAAAATCAAAGTTGCATTCGGTCCAATATCTGGCCCTGTACCACGTTGACCATACGCCAATTCAGATGGAATATAGACTTGCCATTTAGCACCAACACTCATAAGTTGTAAAATTTCCTGCCAACCTTTGATAACGCCTGTTACAGGAAATGTTGCTGGTTTGCCACGTTTAATTGAACTATCAAAAACAGTACCGTTAATCAGTCGACCTTCATAATGTGCAACAACTGAGTTTGCTGCTGTTGGTTTTTTGCCAGTACCCTCTTTCATAACTTTGTATTGCACGCCACTCTCTAAGGTAGTTACGCCTTTTTCATTCTTATTTTTCGCTAAAAATGCTTCACCTTGTTTTTTATTTTCATCAGCAACACCCATTTGTTTCTTCATTTGTTGCTCACGCAACATATTCAATGCTTGCTGCATTTCTTTTTCGTCAAGTTTTGGAGTTTTACCATTTACCATATCCGCAATGGCTGAAGATAGTGCGTCCACATCAATGTCCATACCGCCACGTTTGAAGTCGTTACCAATTTGAACGCCTATGGCATAACTTATTTTCTTTTTATCTGTATTCAGGCTTGCATCAGCCGCATAGGCATTGCCGATGAATAATGCGGCTAGTGGTAAAGCCAGAGTTTTGAAATTCATTACTGTTTTCCTTAGTTTTTGGGTGAATGACCCGTAAATATAGCACACTACCACAGCAATCAAATGACCTATTTTAGATCATAAAAACAGCATTTTTAGCGATTATAAGAGAAAATGAAGATTAAATCGCCGCAAAAGATTGAGCGGCGATATATTGGATAGTTATTAGTCGTTTGCAGCTTTGTGAAAGGGAATGAATGCTGAGACAGATTTTTTAAATTCTGATTTTGCAACTTCGACTGCAGCCACTAAAGATGACTTATTTAGACCAGTAGTTTTCCAAGCCAGTGGGGAAATTTTAACCTGCTCATTAACACCTAATCCACCAATATTTGATAGATGTGCTAAGGCATTAGCGATATGAACAATGCTTACTTCCAACAAAAAGTCATCAGCTTTTTCTGGCTCATGATGGTATTTTGCAACTGCTTGCAGGCTAGCAGGTAAATGCCATTGTTTCATAAGCTCCGCACCAATTTCGCCATGACCCATATTAAATATCAAACGTTCTGTTTCAAAAAAGGGCTCGGCATTTTCCTTACCGCGTGACATCATAATGCCCATGAGTTCAGGAATTTTAACACTCATCACAAGTTGCCCCATGTCGTGCAATAAACCAGCAACAAACAATCGCTCTTTACACAAGACTTTAGTCGATGTTTTTGAACCCAGCTGACGCGCAACCAGCCCAGTAAATAAAGCATGAGACCAATACTTTTCCATATCAATTAGTTCGTTGGTTTTTGCGTTGAATGCATTAATCACGGATGCTGATAAAACAAGGTCACGCAAATCCTGCGTACCAATGACGGTAATCGCTCGGGAAATGGTTTCTACTTTGGATGGGAATCCATAATAAGGACTGTTAGCAATTCGCAATAGCTGTGCTGCTAAGTTTGGATCTCGGCCAATAATCTGAGCCATGTCTGCTGCTGACGACACAGGATCGTCTGCCATTTCGTTAATTCGAAAACAAACATCAGGTAAAGCAACAAGATGATCTACATCATGTAGAAACTCTTTCGGGGTAATAGGCATTTTATGACCTCAACAATGCATTCGTGTTGATATATCGATAACTATCGCCAGCTCCCCGGCTTGGCTTTACTATTTTTTTAGACTTTTTTTATTATTAGTCTCACATTTTGTGATACTTCGTTTTGATCCTTCTAATAAGGGCGTTAATCACTCTATTTACTTGGTGATATAGCCTCTAAGGTGATTAACGCAAATTAAAATAAGATGCAACATAGCGCCTGCTTGTTAAACAAAGTTAGACGATAACTCCTAGAAAATCCAGCTAAAAACATCATTTACACGCAGGAACTCAAATTGTTATGACATAGAAAACCCTATTTTTATGCGTTTACTAAAATTAAATCCTTTCTAATGGTCAAGGAATCAAGAACTTGCCCAATGAATTAAACGTGATCTACGCGATTAGCGCAATTAAAGATTTTCAAGCTGAAGCCGATTTTATATTTTGAGCTAATGTTTTAATATCTGGAGTAATGTATGGCCGGAATTTCAGCAATACAAAGTGGATTAGCAGGCATTCAATCTGGAATGAATTCAATTCGTAAGGATGCTCAAGTAATAGCGTCACAAAGTGTTTCCACCGTAACAGATACCAATAAAGTGACAGATGCACTCATTGACATGAAAGCCAGCGAACATCAAGTTGAAGCGTCTGCAAAAGTTATTGAAACTCAGGATGAAATTTTAGGTACCTTACTCGACGAGATGGCTTAACGAGAAGTTTTTACAAACAATAAATCATTATGGACATACACTCAGCAACGTTTAATCAATATTCTACTCAGAGCAATGTTTCTCCTTTTGCTCAAACACCACACGCCGGCGAACAAGTTAAGCAAACACAACAAAAAAGTAATGAGCAGGTTTCTTCTACTGAGAAATCCACCCACAGTCCAAAAGAAGATGAAACACGCAAACCCTTAGCAGACGAAAAAGCGATTAAGATAGCTGAGCAATCCTTAGATGAGGCAGAGTTAAAAAAAGTTTCTGAACTAAAGCAGCGTGATATAGAAGTTCGCGCACACGAAGCAGCGCATCTAGCCGCTGCTGGTAAATATGCCACTGGTGGCGCTAGCTTTGAATATAAACGAGGGCCTGATGGAAAGTCTTATGCGGTTGGTGGTGAAGTCGGCATTGATACCAGCCCGGTACCTAACGATCCAGAAGCAACGTTACGTAAAGCACAACAAATACAGGCTGCTGCTCATGCGCCAGCAAGTCCATCTGCTCAAGATCGACAAGTAGCCGCTCAAGCAGCTGCTATGGCTTCTCAAGCACGTGCTGAAATTAGCCAACAAAGCGTTGAAGGTGAAACTTCAACAATTAAACCAGAAAACGAACAGAATAAGGACGCTGAAAATAAAACAGAATTAAATGCTCAATCAGAAACCGAAAATCAAAAAGCCAATAATGAATATCAGTCTGTTGCCAATTATACTGAAGACTCAATCACTCCCCTACTTCAACAAATCGCTTGAAAACTCAACAAGATATAAATTTTAATACCCAGTCACATCCTATTTACTTACCATACAATCTCTAATGGCAATTTCAATTAATTCAGATTAGATTTATTTTAATTCTTGTAAAATATAAATCTCAATTCTATACTTAAAATATACTTGTAATAAATATAATTAAACAAGTTTCAAATTAATATAATAATAACAATAAATAATAATATGGCCAGAAAGATCAATTGTAATGGCTAGTATATTTGTGGGTAGGGAATAGATTCTTCAAATTAGAAATTCGTTTTGGGTTTTTGTGCAGTTGTATCCGCGCTAAAATTCAAACGGTTGTATTTCTACACCTATCCATAATGTCATACTACCAACAATGTAGTCTACCTCTCCATCTGGCTTAGTTTCTAGGCAACTTTAAGTGATATGAATTACTTAATACTTCAATTCATATTTCGTTTGATAGTGACCATAAACTAGAAAAAACGCTAGAAATTACAACGCGAAGCAGTTTTGAAATTATTATTTAATACCGGATTTTTTAAGCAATTTATTTGGGAATAATGTTATTTCGTAACGCTTCACTACCTTATATTAAACGTGGAGGGTGTCACTCAGTGACTGGGAAAAATATGAAACAAAAATACGAATTAAGCAATCAACAATATAAGAGAAAACATTTTAACCTTTGGATGTTAGCTCCCTATTTATTAATTTTACTTTTAATAGGATGTGAAAACCGACCAGAGACAAATGCCGAATATGGCGTATCTGCCGTATGGAATACGGAAACCGCAACCTTAAACCTCTCGGGAAACACTTCTCCCAGTGAAACCAGTGTACAGATACATGATGCGGCCGATGGATCTCTTTTAGGTATGGCTTTAGTCAATTCTGACGGCAGCTGGACTGCCAATGCGACAACAGCTGCTTGCGAAGTTCATGTTGCTTTGCCCGAAGGAACAACCACTTTTGCTGTACAAAATACACCTGAAGATTGCACAGGCAGCGCCTCCTATTCAAGAGCAGCTCTTGAGAATGGTAAAGTAACCAGTGCTGCAGATATTCCAAACAATGTTCTCGTTGTAGACAATCCAAGTTTACTCAATACAGTTCCTAACGCAGTCATTTTAGATCCACCGCAAAACTTAACGATCAATGCAGGACAAATCGTAAATTTTCAAGGCGTTGCCATTGGTACTGGAGTGGCCCCTCCCTTCAGTTATTTTTGGAACTTTGGCGGCGCCGCTCCAAACGCAGCTATTCAAAATCCCGGCTCTATTCGATTTGATGTTCCAGGAACCTATTTTATTCAATTGTCTGTAAGTGACAATTTAGGCATTCCTGATCCAACACCTGCCATTCGCACCATTACCGTGAACGGTACAAATAGCCCCATTGGCTTAGCACCTACGCCAAGTATAATTGCACCCGCAGCTGTTAATGGTACGGTTAATATTAATTTGGGTGAAACTGTATTTTTTGCTGGTGCTGCAACAGACAGCTTAGGCTCAACAAGTTTTACTTATGAATGGAATTTTTCCGGTATTTACCCTAATCAATTTGGTGCCACTGCTGGCGCAATTCCTTTTACTCGTGCAGGCACTTATTTAGTTAGTCTGTATGCCACAAGCGTTCAAGGACTTCGTAGCCCTATACCAGCAACTGTTTCTGTTGTAGTTGGTACAGCATCTGGTGTAAATCAGGCTCCCACAGGGGCGATCACACGTCCACGCAATGATGTCACCATCGATGCTGGAGAAAGTTTACGATTCAAAGCGCGCGGACAGGATCCGGATAATACGTTACCTCTATTATATTCATGGGATTTTCAAGGTGTTGCTCCCAATATCAACATGAGCACTGATGAATCAGCGGGATCAGTTACTTTTAATACGCCTGGTGTGTATTACAT
>Ga0316205_10004135_pt1 | contig 12975 bp, 22 predicted proteins | sample 3monthpyrite_MG_FD_204941 | JGI IMG/M metagenome (GOLD analysis project Ga0316205, IMG submission 204941) | Microbial mat bacterial communities from mineral coupon in-situ incubated in ocean water Damariscotta River, Maine, United States -... | ecosystem: Environmental > Aquatic > Marine >... | reverse complement strand
CGGAACAATGGGGAGTCCATAACATGAACAGCCGTCAACACGCCTCACTTGCCAAGCGTCTGATTGATGCCTGCGGCGGGCTTGCAGAAGCCTCGGAGAATTGCCGGGTGAACAAGTCGGTTCTGTCTGATTACCAATGCCCGCACAAATCCTCCACGATGCCCGCTGACGTGATGCTTGACCTGCAAGGGTACTGCGGCGAGCCGATCTATACGAATGCGCTTGTGCGGGCTTCTGACCCGGTTTTGGCAAGTGCGGACGTTGAGACGGATTCGCTCTCTGCGCTGGAACACATGGCGCATTTTGCCAAGGAATACCGCAAGGCCAAGTCTGACGGACTTATCACCGCGCAAGAGGAGCGGTCGCTTGCCCCGACGCTGGCAAACCTTCGCCACCTTCTCGATGGAATTGACGCGGGTGTTGTTTCCGGTCCTGTCGCGGTGAGGGTGGCATGACCTCTCCGACATTAGCCCAATCAAAGCGCGCACTAGCAAAAAAGCGATGGAAGCAAGCCCCAAAAGGCAAGCGCCATGAGGCATGGCTGAAATATCGGGACGCCACCACGGACGCCCTGAAGGCTGAAAAGGGTGTGTTGGTGTGAGCCGCCGCCCTGATCATATACCAGCGCGCAAGGCATTCCCTGTCGGCATTCGGCGCACTGTTGCAGAGCGTTCAGGCGGTGTGTGTGAATTGCCTGACTGTGAGGCCGAGGCAGAACATTTTGATCACATCATTCCTGTGGCATTCGGTGGCACATCGACGCTGAAAAACTGCCGTCATCTGTGCGGGCCTTGCAATATCGACAAGGGCAAACTTGAAGCGAAAATGGCGCTCAAAGCCGACAAGATGGGCGGGCGCGTTGGTCAGCATTCACGCCGGATGAAGGCCCGCGCCAAGGGCAAACATAAGCCTATTCAGTCGCGCGGGTTCCAGACCAACAAGGACGCGCCATTCAAAAAGCGGTTTGATGGGGCCGTGGAGCGGCGCGAGCCATGATGATTTCGCTCCCATACCCCCCCAAAGAATTATCACCGAACGCGCGGAATCATTGGGCTGTCAAATCGACTGCCACAAAGAATTACCGCCACGGCTGCGCCAAACTCGCGGAAAAGCAGGGATTAACCAAAATCGACGCGGAAAGCCTCGATCTGCGCGTCATCTTCTGCCCGCCTGATAGGCGACCGCGCGACCGTGACAACGCCATCGCTGCATTCAAAGCCGGTCAAGACGCCATCGCGGACGTTACAGGCATCGACGACCACAAATTCCAAGTGACCTACGCGCCGGGATGGGGAAACCCCATCAAGGGCGGCGCTGTGATTGTAGAAATAGGGGAGACGCCAAATGTCAAAGGCTAGAAGCGAAGTTGATTGGAATGACGACCGGATTGGCAAGCTGCGCGGATATAAAAAGGCGCATCACACCAATGATGAAATTGCCTCAATCATGGGCCTGACTCGCGGTCAAATATCTGGCGCGTCACGGCGGTTTTGCACAGACATCAATATTGAACGCGGGCGCGGCTTAACGGCTACGAACTGGGGTAGCTATGAAGGCGCGCACGAACTGGCTGACAATATCACGCTGCACTGGAAGGACAGGGGTTACACAGTCAAATGCTCGGTGAAAACCGCTGATGGCGCTGTTGATGAACGCGGGCGGCGTATTTATCGCGTTGAAACCGACATGATCAACGGACTGCCCCGCGAATTAGCCATGCGGGGTGCAGCATGACCCCGGCAGCACGTCAGATTATCGAGCAAGAGGCGCAACGCTATGGCGTACCCTTTGACGAGGTTGTGTCTGGAAGGCGATTTAAGCGTCTCACAGTGCCGAAACACGCCGCCATCTACCGCATCCGCAAGGAACTGACCCCGCGCAATCCTGTGGCCTATTCATTGCCCGCAATCGGTCGGTTTTTCGGCATGAAAGACCACACGTCAGTCATTCACGCCATCAAAGCCCACCAGGCACGAATGGAGGCCGCACAGTGAACGGACGCAGATACAAAAAAACTCCATTCAGCGTGTTTGAGGAATGTTACCGGACGCGCGCTGAATCCGAACGTGACGCGCAAACTGATCGTTGGTTTGAAGGCGTGGATCAGTGCGAAAGCCCTATAGAAGAAATGATGATGGCTGGGCTGCTGTGCACTGGCCCTTCATTCAGGGAAATTGGCGAGTGGCCGTTTGTGGCGGGACACGAACCATTCAACGACATTGACCCATTCACTTGGTCTGCTGGCCGGATGATTATTGCGCCCCAGTTCAAGGTTAAAACATTCAGGCTCGATTTTGCACTGTTTTTCGGGGATGTCGATGAGCGCGTTTGGGTTGGCGTTGAATGCGACGGCCACGACTTTCACGAGAGAACCAAAGATCAAGCGGCAAGGGACAGGTCCCGCGACCGAGATTTGCTTGCTGCTGGCTGGCCGATTGTTCGGTTTACCGGCGCGGAGATTTACGCAGACGCTTACGCGAAGGGCGAAGAGGCGTGGAGCGCGATTGAATCCATATACCTGCGCAGCAAGGGAATTGGGAGATGAGCGACCCTTGGATGAAGTTCTACCCTGCTGATTGGCGGTCTGACCCCAAGTTGCGCCTTTGCTCGATGGCGGCGCGCGGCCTTTGGATGGAAATGCTTTGTTTGATGCATGAGGCGACCCCCTACGGAGAGTTGCGCGTTGGCGATGTTGCTTTGGATGAAAACCAGCTTTCGCGACTCGTTTCCGAACCTGCTGAAGCCGTTTCCGGTTGGCTGTCAGAATTGCTCGCAGCGGGTGTTTATTCTGTCCGTAAAAACGGGGTGATTTATTCGCGCAGAATGGAAAAAGACGAGATAAAGCGGAGAAAGTTGCGAGAAAATGGCAAGAAGGGCGGCAACCCAAACCTCTGTAAAGTAACAGAAAACAGACCCTTGGTTAACCAAGAAGATAAGACCACAGAAGCCAGAAGCCAGATACCAGAAGCTAGAAAGAAAGAAAAAGCGCGCAAGCGCGCAATCTCTTACCCCGATGATTTTGAGGTTTTCTGGTCAGCCTATCCCGACAAGACGAACAACTCAAAAAAGCGGGCCGGGGAAGAATGGGCCAAGTTGGATGAAGCGGACCGGGCGGCGGCAACTGGGGCGCTGGTGCCGTACAAACGCTTTCTCGCCAAGCCAAACCCACCGGCTTGCATCCACGCCGAGCGGTTTTTGTCTCAACGGCGGTTTGATGGGTACGCCGAGCAGGCGAGGGGCGCAAAGCCCCCGGCTCCAATCGAAATCACGGATTCGCGGGAGCATCAATTCCTGGTGGCCTGCCGGGATGATGGCGCGACCGGATGGCAGCGATGGGCCAAGTCCGGCTTTGAAATCCACGACCACGGCGGGGAGACGGTGTGTGTTGTTGATGGGCCAGTTGACCAATTCGATGCGGCATTCAAGCCCACGGCCAAGCGGCTTGGGTATTTGATTTGGAATCGAGCGTTTTACGAAAAGCAGAAGGCGAAAGCAGCATGAACGAGATTGCCCGAAAGGTTCCAGAGATGGACCCGCGTGTGGTTGCCAGCGCGCACCGACACGCTGATGCCTTCATGAAAATTATGGATACCAGCAAGGGCGCTGACCCGCATGTGTTCGCTGCGGCGATTGCTGCGGGGTTAGGTGCTGACGGGTGGGTGAGAAAGCGCCGCGCCACGGTTGAGCCTGACGAAATTGACGCGGAATCCGTGAAGGCCAGATGTGGTCCCGCCGTCATGGTTGAGGGTGCAGAGGTTCAGGACAACTTGAAACCAGAGCAGGAAGGGTTTTCAACATGACGGAGTTACAAGACATTGTCGGAAGGGCGTTTTTCGCAGGCTTCAAGGCGTCATGCGAGGGCTATAATGGAGAATATCCGTTTGACTTTGACGAAAGCCGTATTTCACGAGAGTTGCAACGCGATTTCGAGGTCTTCAAGGATGCGCTAGTCAACGAGGTATTGGCGGACGCTGCGGTGGCGGGTTTGCCGGAGTTGCGCACAAACCACCTTCGGTCCCTTGTTTTGAATGCTAGTGAGGGCGACTGCCTACACGCGGCGAACTGGTTGCGTGAACAGCTTGAACGTCAGGAATCCGATGATGGCTAGAGGCCGCAAGCGCAAGACCGGAAAGCGAGAACCTAACGGACGCATTCAGCGCGTGTCCGAACGCGATAAAGGCACGAAGGAATTGCAGGCCCGGCGCGCGGCTGGGATTTTTGACGAAACGATTGACACGCTGCACCACAAGAAAATCGTCACCAACGAACAGGCAGACGCATTCCAGCGTTTCAGCAAGGCCAGAAACCTGCTGTATGGCCCACCAGCGCCCAAGGTGAATGCCTTGGCCCCGATGATACCGGGAGAGAAGGCGGAAGTGCCTGACGACCGCTTAAAATCGGCGCAGCGGGACTTTGACGCGGGCATGGATGCGTTAGGACGGGCTGGCAATCCTGCGCAAGCATCTGTCTTCCACCTGATGATGCACAATGAGGCGGTTGGTGATCTGGCATTCTTGCAGGCTGGCCTTGAGGCTTTGCGGGGTGTGTTTATCGGTGGCAAGAAAAAAGCCGCGTGACCGACCGGGATTGGAGAGCAAGCGTCCCGTTGTCGGTGGACATCATGGGCAGAGATGCGCGGGCGCGGGCTGCGCGAACGCGGGACGAAATAAATCAGATCAGGAATGTCTGGACCGGGCCGAAGGAAAGAAGGCAGCGCGCGAATGCGAAAACACCAGGCACAGATTACTGGCGGCGAGCGGGGTCTGTCACGGCATACGTTGATGGGCGGCTGTGTCTCGTGGCCGATAAGGAAAAGGTTTGCCGCCAATGCGGAACATCGAAGGAAGGGAAGGATTTTTTCCAACGCGATCCGCAGGGCATCACTCTTTCTGCATATTGCCGCGATTGCCTATCGGAAAACAAAACGGCGCGCGCCGCCGAAAGGCATACAAGGGTTCGTCTTGCGACGCCCGAATGGGCGGACAGGGCCGCGATTGCAACCGTGTACAAATGGTGCGCGTTGGCAACGGCGGCGTCTGGGGTCGTTCACCATGTTGACCACGTTATCCCGCTGAAGGGCGAGAATGTTACGGGGCTGCACGTCTCTGAAAACTTGCGCGTTCTTGTCTGCTGGGAAAACCTTGAAAAAAGCAACCTCTACCCCCTTGACGGATTGGAAAAAACCGTCTAGACGGTTTGTCAGTAATGCACCGTCAAGAATTGCGCCTAGAGCGATGAAAAAAGGCGCACCAGCCCTGAAGGGTGTCCGCGACGCGCGGCGGTAACTGGTTTTCGTACTGGTCTAAGGACCACGAAGCGGCCTCTACGGGGGCCGTTTTCAGTTTACATTCCAGTTTCACCCGCACCGCACAACACGCGACACGCGCCCCTCGGGGGTAGCCTTAAACACGCAGGCGGCTCGCGGGTGAACCTTACACGAGGCGCAACAGATGAATGAAGCGCCTGACCATGACGATGATGATGACTTGACGCTTGATGCGCTTGTTGATCTTGCGCGTTCGGTCCAGTCATCCTCACGCCCGCTGGCCTTTCATCTGGCATCCATGACGTTTGGCGTGACGCCGAATGAACCAGGCGTGTTGGCCGATAAAGAACGCGCCGCCCTGCTGGCATACGCTGAACGGGTCCGGTGTTTTCTCGATGACGAAGCTGCACATGTCCGGTTAGCGGTTAGTAATGACGGACAGAACCAATGATGGGTAGACCTTCGACTTACACAGACGAGATAGCCGCAGAGATATGCGAACGGGTAGCAGACGGTGACAATCTCAACGCCATCACGAAAGAGGGCGGATACCCTACGCGTACCACGGTTTACAAGTGGCTGCTGGGAAAGCCTGACTTTGCTGACAACTATGCGCGCGCGAGAGAGGCCCGCGCCGATAGTCGGTCGGACCGGATTGATGAGTATGTCAAGCGGACGCTGACAGGTGAGATTGACCCTTCGACGGCTCGCGTGGCTATCGACGCCGAGAAGTGGCAGGCGGGGCGAGAGGCTCCCAAGAAATACGGAGACAAGCTGGACTTGAACCACGGCGGGCAGAACGGCGAAAACCCGGTTGCTTTGGAAGTCAATTTTGTCAAAGCGAACGGTTGACGTTGCCGAGGTATTCCAGCCGCTTTGGAAGCCTGCGCGGTACAAGGGCGCTTATGGTGGGCGTGGGTCTGGCAAGTCACACGCATTCGCCACGCTAGGGGCTGTGCAGGCGGCAGCGAGGCCCGGTACACGGGGGCTTTGCATCCGTGAGGTCCAGAAGTCGCTTGATCAGTCGGTGAAATACCTGATTGAAAGCAAGATCAACGAATACAATTTGGCAGACTTTCGGTTGCTCAACACGCATATTGAAACACCAGGCGGCGGTCGGATTATCTTCGCGGGGATGCAGAACCACACAGCGGATTCTATCAAGTCGCTTGAGGATTTTGATTGGGTTTGGGTTGAGGAAGCGCAGACGCTATCGCAGCGGTCGCTTGACCTTCTACGCCCCACCATTCGCAAGGATGGCTCGGAATTGTGGTTCGGTTGGAACCCTGACAAGGCCAGCGATCCGGTTGACCAGTTATTCCGGGGTGAGGGCGGTTCGCCGCCTGACAGTGTGTGTATCGAGGCTAACTGGCAAGATAATCCGTGGTTCCCTGATGTGCTGCGCGCCGACATGGAATGGGACAGGGCGCGTGACCCTGACAAGTACGCCCATGTATGGGCGGGTGGTTACAAGCAATCGAGCGAAGCGCGGGTGTTCCATAACTGGCGCGTTGAAGAATTTGAAACACCGAGTGACGCCCGGTTTTACTTCGGGGCGGATTGGGGTTTCAGCGTTGACCCTACGGTGCTTGTTCGCGCCTTCATCGACGGGCGCACGCTCTACATTGACCAAGAGGTGTATAAGGTCGGGTGTCCTATCGACGGGACGCCGGGCCTGTTCAAGACGCTACAGGGCGCAGACCAGTGGCCCTTAATTGCTGACAGTGCGCGCCCCGAAACAATCGACTATATGCGGCGGCATGGTTTTGGGAATATCAGGGCGTCAAAAAAAGGCGCGGGCTCGGTGGCCGATGGTGTCGAGTTTCTAAAATCCTTTGACATTGTGGTTCACCCACGATGCCGACACGCCGCAGATGAATTGGCGTTCTATCGCTACAAAACAGACCCGAAAACGGATGAAGTCCTGCCGGTTCTTGAGGACAAGAAAAACCACGTCATTGATGCTTTGCGATACGCGGTTGAAAACCTGCGGCGCGGCACAATGGCGAAAACGGTTAGGGTGGGCTTCGGATGAATGTTGGAACACCAAGCGACGGACACAGTGTCCGGTCAGATGATTGGGCTACCATGCGCGCTTTCGTGGCTGGCCGCAAGGCTGTGTTGGAGGGGGAGGCATATTTAGCCCGGCTTCACGGCCAAGATGATGAATCTTACAAATCATATAAAGCGCGGTCGTACTTCCTGAACGCCACACAGCGCAGTGTTGATGGCATGGTGGGGTTGTTGTTTCGCAAGGCTCCCGCAACGGAGTGGTCGGCAGGCTTTGAGCCTTACGCGAATGACATTTCACGCGGCGGGCAAAGCGCGGCACAATTCGCGGAGGAAATCGCAAACGAGGTGATGACAACGGGCCTTTGCGGGGTTCTTGTTGACCACCCACCGCAGGAGACGCCAGGCGTCATCGCACAGGCGCGCGAATTGGGAATGCGCCCTTATGCGCGGCTTTATACGGCGGAAAGCATTTTGGATGTGCGCGAGGCTGTACGCGGTGCTGACCGGATTTTGTCGCAAGTGCGCTTGCTGGAGGTGTCAAACGAGCCTGACCCTGATGATGAATTTGGCGAGATTAAAAAAGAGCGGGTTCGTGTTCTGGCCCTCGACGATGCGGGGTATTATTTCGTTCGGCTGTACGAAAAGATGGAAGGCAAGGGCGGCGCGTCGGATTGGGTGATGGTGCAAGAGCCGTCTTACCCTCTCAAGAACGGCCAGCGCATGACGGAGGTTCCTTTCCGGTTGTTCACCAAGCGCGGACATGATGCCACCTATCCAAAGCCCCCGTTGCTTGATCTGGCGCAATCAAATTGCGGGCACTTGAACGATTCCGCGTTGTATCAGTGGGGCTTGATGTGGACGGCGAACCCAACGCCATGCTTCATCAATCTAAGCCTTGATGAAGGTGAAAACGTCGCGCTTGGGTCATCTAAGGGGTTGCTGTTTGGGGAGGGCGGAAACGCCTTTTTCCTTGAGTTCGGCGGGCAGGGCTTGGCGGCTGTACGTCAGGCGATGGAGGACAAGCGCCGCGACATGGCAACGCTTGGCGCTCGGATGCTTATGGAGGACCGCAAGCAGGTCGAGGCGGCAGAAACGGCGCAGATACACCGGAGCGGTGAAAACAGCATCCTTGCGGCGATTGCGGCTTCTGTATCGGAAGGTATGGAATGGGTACTTGCGAGCATTGCTGATTGGGCGAATGTCACCACGGAAATCAGCTTCAAGATCAATCAAGATTTCGTCGCTGTTGCGATGGATGGCCCCACGCTGACCGCTTTGGTTGGTGCATGGCAAGGCGGGGCGCTTACGATGGGCGATCTGTTCCGCACCCTTCAACGGGGCGAGGTTATTGCTGATGACAAGACGTTACAGACCCACGAGGAAGAATTAGAGGCAGAAACGCCGGTCCTGCCGGTCGCTGATGCGGCGTAATGTCCAAGGCTGATGACCTGCTTGATGCTACTGTCAGGCATCAAATCGGGATTTTGAGGCTTTCCAACGCGACGAGCGCAAAGATGCTGGCGCTTTTGGCACGGGTTGAGGCTGATGTTTTGGCGCAGTTACGTGCGCTCGATATGGACGGCATCACGGCACGGCGGCTTGACAGGCAGCTTGAAGCGGTGCGGCTGTTGTATCGTCAGGAATACGACCGGCTTAACGGGATATTGCAGGCAGACCTTGATGACCTGGCTGATTATGAAGCGGGCTTTGCGGCTCGTCAGCTACGCGCGACGGTTGGTGGTGCATTTGACAGGCCCACGCGGGCCGTTGTGGTCGCTGCGGTCAACGCAAGGCCGTTTCAGGGCCGTTTCTTGAGTGAATGGATGGCAGGGCTTGGTGAGGATAACGGGCGGCGTGTACGGGACGCCATGCGGATTGGCTTTGTTGAGGGCGAAAGCCTGCAACAGTTGATTGCGCGCATTCGAGGAACACGGGCGAACGGATACAGGGACGGCATTCTTGAGATTAACCGGCGCGCGGCTGAACGCATTGTGCGCACGTCGATCAACCACACGGCAGCAAGGGCGCGTGAGGAAGCGTTCAGGTCAAGCCCGCTGATTAGCGCGGTTCAATGGGTGTCTGTGCTGGACAGCCGGACTTCTGTTGTGTGTGCTGGGCGTGATGGTGAGACATACCAGATTGATTCAGGCCCGCGCCCTCCGGCGCATTTTAATTGCCGGTCGCAGATCACGGCGGTTCTGGACGGGTTTCCGCCTGCGGAGCGCGTCACTTATGAACAATGGCTTAAACGCCAGCCTACGAGCGTTCAGAATGAGGTATTGGGGCCGTCACGCGCTGAACTGTGGCGCAATGGTGATGTGCCTCTTGATCGGTTTGTGGACCGTAAAGGTGAGATGTGGACGCTGGACGAATTGCGGCGTCGTGAGAAAGTCGATATATAAGGCGGCATGTCCGATAGTTTCCTCAAGCTGGTTTCTGACAAGAAGCCCGCTCGCAAGTCTGAACATTCCGTGATGGAATGCCGGGTCTGCCGTGAGGACACCGGACACGCTGGCACAACATTCATTCAGGCGAAACGAATGCCGCTTCTCAATCGAGGGCGCATCGTCGGGGGTAGTAAAACCCACGCCTGTTTAGACTGCCTCGCAAGGGGCAAGGTTACGCTACTTCCGTAGCCTGACCACATCAGCGCCCGGCTAAGCCGGGATTTCCCAAGGGTCCGCAATGCGGGCCTTTTTTTATTGGCGAGGCCAAAACCCAAATGACTGACAAGAACGAAGACGGGTCCGATAAGGACGCCGTGGCAAAAGCTGTGGCCGAAGCAACGGCAGGGCTGAAAAACAAGAATGATGAATTGCTTGGCAAACTGAAGGCCAAGGCGACGGAATTGGACGACATCAAGTCGCGCCTGGACGAACTGGACAAGGCCAAAGAGGAAGCCGAAGCGGCTGCGGCGGAAAAAGCCGGGGACGTGAACAAAATCCGTGAACAGCTTGAGTCCAAGCACAAGCGCGAAATGGAAAAGCTGTCTGCTTCGCTCGATGCGGAAAAGTCGGTCAATCACAAGCTGCTTGTTGACAACGGGCTGACAAACGCCCTGACCGAAGTGGGTGTGAGCAAGGACTATCTGCCCGCCGCTCGCGCGCTCATCCAGACCAGCAACAGCATCGAACTAACAGACATTGACGGCCAACGGGTCGCTCAAATCAACGGAACAAGCTTGACCGATCATGTCGCCGCATGGGCGCAGTCGGATTCAGGCAAACATTTTGTAGCCGCTCCCGCTAATTCGGGCGGCGGTGCGCAAGGCGCGGGTGGCGCTAATGGCTCCACCAAAACAATGAGCCGCGCTCAGTTTCAAGAACTGCCTCCGGCCAAGCAATCGGCGCTCTCACGAGAGGGCGTCTCCCTCACTGATTAACTACGGAGGCCAACAAAATGGCTAACACACTCACTAACCTGATTCCGACAATCTATAACGCGATGGACGTTGTGTCCCGTGAGTTGGTCGGTTTCATCCCCGCTGTTGCGCGGGACGCACGAGCCGAGCAGGCCGCACTCAACGCGACCATCCGAAGCCCCGTTGTCCCTGCTATGGCAGCTTCGACAATCACGGCGTCGAACACATCATCCAGCGGTACAGATGTTGCTTATGGGTCTGTCTCGATGGTTATCGACAACGCCCGCAAGGTGTTTTTCCACCTGACCGGCGAGGAAGAATTGTCCCTAGGTCCGAATGGTGTGCCAATGGCACAGGACCGCTTCGCGCAAGCCTTCCGCACGCTCGCCAATGAAATTGAGGCTGACCTTGCAGGTCTTCATGTCTCTGCTTCGCGGGCTTACGGTACGGCAGGCACGACGCCTTTCGGAACCATCAACGTGCTGTCTGACTTCGCCGAATCCGGCAAGATTCTGGACGACAACGGCGCTCCGATGTCTGACCGTCACCTTGTCATCAACACGGCTGCTGCTGCTAAAATCGGCGGCATTCAGGCTTCGCTGTTCCGTATGAATGAGTCCGGCTCTGACGATCTGTTGCGTCGTGGCTTCATCGGTGATGTTGAAGGCTTCCGCGTTGGTAAGTCGGCACAGATTATCACCAGCACCGCAGGCACGGGGTCAAGCGCGACCACGGATGATGCGGGCTATGCTGTTGGCGCTACGGTCATCACTCTGGCTTCGGCTGGCACTGGCACGATTGTTGCCGGTGACGTGATTGTGATTACTGGCGATGCCAACAAGTATGTTGTGGCGTCCGGCGATGCCGATGTATCGGATGGCGGCACAATCACGCTGGCGGCTCCCGGCTTGCGTCAAGCAATCGCTGGCTCCGCCACGGCTATCACTGTGCAGGCTGCTGCTGCTCGCAACATGTTCTTCTCACGCGATGCGCTCCAGTTGGCCGCTCGCCTTCCTGCCCTTCCGGGCGGTGGTGATGCTGCTGATGACCGCGCCGTTGTGGTGGACCCTGTTTCGGGCCTGCCTTTCGAGATTGCCGTTTACCGGCAGTATCGTCAGGTCAGCTACGAAGTCGGCATTTGCTGGGGTGTTAAGGCTGTGAAGCCAGAACACTGCGGCATTCTGCTTGGCTAACGCATACCGGATCGGGGCGGGCGCGAATGCCTGCCCCTTTTCGTTTCTGTCCTGACGAAAGGCAAAAATCATGGCGCTAATTGTTGAGGACGGAACGGGCTTATCGACGGCAGAAAGTTATCTGTCAGAAACCGACGCGGACACATACTGGTCAAACCGTGGAGACGCCACATGGGCGGCAGCTACCACGGCGGCAAAGGAAGAATCCTTGCGCCGGGCCACGCAATATCTTGACGCATCATTCAACTGGATTGGCGTCATCAAATCGACCACACAGGCGCTTAACTGGCCTCGTGCGGCGGCATATGACCGCGAGGACCGTTCACTAGCCGATCAGGTTCCAACGCTCGTTGAACAGGCTTGCGCGGAACTGGCGAAGGAAGCCCTTTCGGGTGCTTTGATTGCGACTGTCTCACGCGATGACCGGGCCAAACGGGTCAAGGCCGGTTCAGTTGAGGTTGAGTTTGAAGGCGGCGTTTCGTCGCAAAAATCATATGCGCTAGCTGCGCTGATTGTCTCGCCTCTGGTGGATGGTCGATACGGCGGCGGCGCGGTTGTTAATCTGGTGAAGTCGTAATGGCTTTGCTCGATGGCCTTGCTGCGACGATTTACGGGGCCGCTGGCAATATTGGCGGGACCACTTGGGACATGACCCTGAAGAAAAAGGGCGCGGCCACCAAGGACGCTTACGGCGGCTTCACGCAGACCACAACGGATTACACGGGCAGGGGCTTCCTTGAGGAATATTCGGACCTGGCGCGCGTTGCTGGCGGTGTCCCACACACTGACCGCAAGGCGGTGTTGTTCGCGTCCTCATTCACGGTTGAACCGGAGGCGGGCGACCTACTCACAGCGGAATCAACAGACTTCGAGATTGTCAGCGTAAGCCGTGACCCGGCTGCGGCGACTTGGACCCTTCAGGTCCGTTAGGAAAAGGCGTTCAAATGGCGATTACTTCTGATTTTGCAAATCTGGCGACCGTGACGCGGGCCTCAAAGGCTTGGGACCCCGGCGCATGGGATTTCGTGAGCGGGTCAACCGTTGGCGCTTTGGTTGAGTATGCGGCGGGCGTAGCGCGAACCACATCGGCGGGGCTGTTGGTAGAGGAAGCAAGCACCAACTACATTCGCAATTCCTTGTTA
>Ga0316205_10004133_pt1 | contig 12979 bp, 13 predicted proteins | sample 3monthpyrite_MG_FD_204941 | JGI IMG/M metagenome (GOLD analysis project Ga0316205, IMG submission 204941) | Microbial mat bacterial communities from mineral coupon in-situ incubated in ocean water Damariscotta River, Maine, United States -... | ecosystem: Environmental > Aquatic > Marine >... | reverse complement strand
TTCTTTTAGCAACTTTTTCCCTTCTTCTCCAGAAGAGGCCGTGAAGACTTCATAATTTCTACGGAAATTTGCACGGAAAGCTAAGAGGTTAACTTTCTCATCATCAATGTAAAGCAGCGGGATTTTAGGCAAATCGTTCATAGTAACGAACTAAATATATGCAAATTAACTTTGCTTGAGGGGTAATCGAATAATAAATTCCGACCCTTCGCCTAAAACTGATTCAACTTTAATTGTGCCATGATGTAACTCAACGATGCTATAAGCTATAGAAAGTCCGAGACCAGTTCCTTCACCAACGTCTTTAGTGGTGTAGAATGGTTCGAATACTCTGTTCTTTGTCTCTTCAGACATTCCTATGCCATTGTCTTTGAATCGAAGTTCAATTTCGTCTTCAATTCGCTTCGATCTCAGTTCAATTTTCCCCCCTGATACGTTTTTGGATCTTATCGCTTGAATAGAATTGGTCAACAGATTCATGAACAATTGATTCAACTTTCCAGGGTAACATTCAATGGTGTCAATATCTACGAGTTGCTTATTGACCTCTATTGAGTGAAGTTCATTATCTAGAATCGTTAATGTGGATTGAATACCGTCGTTCACATTGGCAAACTTCAAATCCCCTTCATCCAAACGTGAAAAATTTCGAAGACCTTTTACAATTTCGGCAGTTCGATTGGCGCCTTCACCAATTCCGTCAATGAGTTCGTCGACTTCGGTTTTTAAATAATCAAGATCGAGTTCCTTAGTTAGCAAATGAATCTTTTCCAGTTGATCAGAGATGTTTTGCTCTGGATCAAGCGATTCATAATTGTCGATTAGTGTGAGAAGATCTCTGATGTCGCGCTTGAGTGGTTCAACATTCGCAGTAACGAAATTAATGGGGTTATTTATTTCGTGTGCAATTCCTGCCGTCAATTGACCCAATGATGCCATTTTTTCAGACTCAACCAACTTGGATTGCGTTTGCTTGAGATCGTTATAAGTTTGATTCAGCTCTGTATTTGTATTCTCAAGTTCAGTTGTGCGCTCTTTTACCTTTTCTTCCAGAATGATATTCTGTTCTCGGATAATGCGTTCATTTTCAAGTGAAACATGAAGGGCTTTCGCCTGCGACGCCTCTTTTTCAGCTTTGAGGATATTGATTCTATCTGCCAGTGCAAAAGAAAGTAGGATTACTTCAAGGGCAGAACCGATATGCATTGTATAACGCGTTAGACCATTGTAGGGGAGTACTCCTTGGTCTTTCATAACGAAGAGAATAACACCCAATAAGAAAGTCGACCAAGCAAGCAAAAAGTAACGCCCTGGACGGTATCCTCTTCGCACGATAATTATCGTTACGGTGAGCATATAAATTGAAACCACCATAGCGTTGATTTCAATCATATTGTAACTCAGCTTGTAGAAACCAGAAATGGCAAGAACGATACACATTCCATAGACCACAAGGAACAAGGTTATGAGTTTGTCAAGCTTGGGTAGGGCAGACTTTACTTGGAGAAAATTACGCATAAACACAAGCGCTGAGGCACCTACAAGTGAGGGGAAGATGAATAGCGAATGTTCGGACATCCACGGCACGTTTGGCCAAAAGTATTGAAACGGATATCCCTGAAGACTGATTTGCGTAAGTCCGATTAGAACAATGTAAACCACGTAATACAGGTAGCTATTATCTCGGGTTGTAAAGTAAATAAAGAGATTGTAGAGCATCATAACGATGATGATTCCGAAATAGAGTCCCGACAATAAATCACTTTGTTTCCGTTTTTCGAGGATGAATTTTTTCGAACCAAGAACCAATGGCAGCTGTATTTGTTCTTTTCCACTCACTTTCATATAAAAAGTGCGTTCTTCTCCAATGGGAATTTCAATGTCGAACAAATAATTAGGGTCGTTATACTTTCGTTTGCCAAAGGCTTGATATTCTCCCATTTTGATCGCTGCAAAAGAACCATTTGCATTTGGAGTGTAGAGTTCCACAACATCAATAAATGGTTGCTCAAGCATTAGAATAATATCTGTTTCTTCTGCGACGTTTCGAATAGGAATTTTAAGCCAAAAAGAAGACTCGCTGACCCCCATATTTGGGACGCGTTTCTCGCTTTTAGCAAATGCATCTGAAGCGACGACATCCTCAATACTGAAGCTATTTTCTTTATCTTCTAACAGAAAAATATGTTCTCCAATCTTCTGAATTTCAGTTCCTGTATAATCTGTTTGTGCATGAATGGAACAGGCTGCAACAAAGAATAATAAAAGGATGATGTACTGACGAATAATTAAAATCATTGAAATTGAGTTTAACTTCCGGTGACGTAAAGTAGGAAAATATGCTTTGCCACAGACAACGGATATTAACGTGTAAATTTATCCATTATATTCGAACAATTCACTTTGGCAAAGGACAAGGTCGTATTGAACTTCGAATGTTGCTTTGGGGCCCGTTACAACGGCACGTTGATTAAAATCTTTTCGAAGGTTAAGAATTTTCTCCCTTTCTTCCGCTGTTGCTGTATCCAGTAATTCTGCATCCATGATAATCGTATAAGCAAGAAGATCTGATTTTGGATAGTAAAAGGTTCCCTCTTCACCAACAGAGCGCTCAACGATATATCCCGTTTTTTTGAACATCGGTAATGTGATGTTGGCGCATATTCCAAATAAGGTACGAACACCTACTTGAGACGCCAGCGCAATTCCTGTTCGGGTAAGAAGCCAGCTAACACCATATCCTGCAACCTTACGTGAATTCCATAATCCACACAATTCGGCAGCTCCAAAAATAGCATGGTGCGTGCGTACAATGTCGTGAATTCGTTCATCCATATATCCGACAGCGTCTTCTACAGGTAATGGGCGATCTCCACCTACTATTTGCATTCGAATTCCACCAACAACTTCTTGTGTGTCCTCATCAATTGCGACAATTGCATAAGTGGAAGGATTGTTATACCAATCGTCCTTGGCTGAAGTAATCTCCGTGATGCCAAAAATTTTTAAAACGTCCTGATGTCCCTTGACATATTTTTGAGCCAATTCAGGATTATCAACAGCGCGAAAGGCCTTAAGTCTTAGCATTTCGTAGTTATTTTTTTTTCTGAAAAACTTCCGAGAGCGGTTTTCTCAGTGATTTGACTTCGGGTTCTCCACTCGTGTGAAGCCTGAAAATGAATATTGGATGATCGGAAATTTGCAAGGTTTCCAATATATCGTTCCTTAAGATAGTAAGTTCATTTTTAATAGTGCTAGATAAATCAACTCCTTTACCTTCAATAAGACGCTCAAAGAAAAATGTACAGGGCGACATTGGTTGAAATTCAAGTCCCTGACGAGAAGCTTCAAGCCAACAGCGCTCCACTAATCGTCCAGCTTCAAGAAGCCCAGCATTCGTCTTATTCTTTAGTGTAATATATCCGATAGAACCTGCGGATTTCATGCTTTTACGAGCGAGACCTTCAAATGCTCCTCCACCGTTCCATTTTTTCAGTTGATCAATAACTTTCCAATCTTTCGCCATTCTGAAGCCTGTCAATTCTCCAGCCGTCAATTCTATTGTTCGAATGTCTACACCATTTCGCTTTTCTTCATTCTCCTCCTTTGTCCAGCGGATTTCATCCAGAAAATCATGATGCCCTTGTTTCTCCATCATTCGAATCCGTTCCACAGAAGCCACGATCTCTGTCAATGAAGAAATGGTGTCAGAATCTGTTGTGAGCAAAACTCCAGCATCGTCAAAATGATCTCCCTGTTTTGCAATTGCAGAAATCTTGTCATTGGGAATTTCACTACTTAGTGCCAAACCTCTATTTGTACATCGAACATCAATAAATTTGCTCAGCTCATCTTTTCTTCCATCTGCTGGTGTAAATTGAATGCCACACACTAAGGATTCGTCTTTGGATGGAAAAGCGTTCATGTTAGCGACATAACCCAGTTCAAGTGATTTTAATCGCAGATTCTCAAGAGCTGCCCCCAAGCCAATGAAAGAAGCTTTGCCTTTATAGTCCAATAAGGTATCTGACTGAAATTGATCTTTGAATAAGAATAGCATTTTGTCGCGTGCCACCCATTTCCACGGTTGTGCATTTCCTCCTGATGGCGCCATGATTGCAGCTTCAAGAATGGTGTTTAACTCCTCATCATCCAATAAGACACTTGCTTCCAAATGAACGATGGGTGTTTGCTCAGCAATTTGATGACATGTTTCCCATGTTAATGGTAATGCCTTGCGAAATGATTCTTCCTTTGAATCTTCTCCCACATTTTTGTCACAGATTAATTCATCCATGTCCACAAAGTACCTTCCCGAGTCGCGAAACTCATTGAGAATGATCCTTCGGTATACATTTGCGGCAACTGCTCCGCCGAGGGTAACGTCGGCTGCCAATTGAGGCCATGTCGTAATCGTTTGTTCTATTTCAAGCATTGAAGCTTTGAGTTTTGTTGAAATAGTAGATTCTCCGAGCATAGGCATAATGTATGGAATTTTCTGCTCGTTGGTCAACCCTTTAAGTTTCGAAGAGTCTAGGTGTCCGATATACCCATGAAGTAAAGGACGATCAGGTTCCAGATCAAAGCGTTCAATATCCATCGTCCCGCGATCGTTCATGTCCATAATGACAGGAATTCTCAGTGCCTTTGCTTTTTCACGGAGACGAATTTTAATATCCAGTCCATCGCATTCGTCAACTAAAACATCCAGTTGCCCATTTTTAGAGAAGAAATGATCTATAGTATCCTCGGTGAGTCCATCATGAAAACAGGTTACTTTAACATAAGGATCAATTTCTGCAATTTCGCGTGCGAGTGATACTGTTTTTTTTATTCCAAGATCGACAATTCCTGCGCGAATTCGATTGTAATTACTGAGGTCAAGTACGTCGAAATCGGCAATTCGAATCTCTCCAAAACTGTGCTCCATCGTCATTGTTATTGCGATGGTTCTTCCAACGGATAAGCCTACAACACCTACTATTTTCTGGCTTAGGATGTCACTCTCAGCTTGGGTGATTTTATGTTGGTTTCGATTCGTTTTTACTTCATAAAATTCTTCGTGATCCAGAATATGCACGAGTGAATTGTTCCAGCTGTAATACACCCAAACCCCGTACTCTTCGGTGGGAGTTCCATTTAGGTGTTCTGAAATAAGAAGTTGTGTTTCTTGATCCGTATGTTTTTGTTTAGGATACCTCAATTTAATCAATTCTGTAAGCTGTGAATTGAGTTCGTCAAACACGCGAATTTCTTGATTTAAATCAAGAAATTCTGAAAACTCTACGGCGTCTTTTTCTGATGATAATCTGAAAATTCTGACTTCTGTAGTGCTGTTGAGTGCTAAGGTAGTTTTTGCGAGAGCTTGGAGCTTTATCTTCATAACTAGGCGATTAGTTTGGAGAATATCATGAAAATTCGACAAAGATAAAAGATACTGTTGTAGGAAAAAAACAATTCAAAAAAGGGCTTTAGGATAGCCACCAAAGCATCAGGTATTATCTGCAATTTTTCTCCGTATAAATTACGTTTATTATGCGTACTTTTGACATTTCAGATGTGCCGATAGACTAAAGCATAGGCGCATTTTTAGATAGGTTCGTAACGAAATAATGTGTATTTTGGAAGTTCCGATTAACCGATTTAATGCGAATTAGGAATCATATAATGCAAACAATTTTAGTTTATGAGTGAGGAGAAATTAAAAGTGCTATATGTGGACGATGAGGTACACAACCTGACTTCATTTAAGGCAACATATCGAAGAGATTTTGACATCTATTTTGCCGAAAGTGCCAAGGAGGGATTAGAAGTCTTAGCAGAAAATGAAATCCACATTGTTTTGTCAGATCAGCGAATGCCGGTTATGACGGGCGTTGAGTTTTTGAAGATTCTAAAAGAAAAATACCCCGATACCATTCGCATTCTTATCACGGGCTATTCAGACATCGAGGCGGTCATAGATGCAATTAATCAAGGACAAGTCTATCGTTATGTTTCCAAGCCTTGGGATCCACAAGATCTACTTCTTGTAATCCAGCAAGCCCATGAAGTATATGCTCTGCGCAAGGATAATCTACGATTGGTAGAAGAATTGAAAGTTGCCAATAAACAATTGGAATTTCTGGCGCGTCAGAATTTGCTTTCGTAGAGGCTCTTCTTTTAAAGGGTTTTGGATCTTTCAAGTCATTACTGATAACCCTCAATTAAATCCCTCACAGTTTCCATGTCCTCCATGGAGAGTCCTCTTATTCGTATCCGTTTTCCAGTGCCTGAATGAATGGTGAGTTTACAGATAGTCGGTGTCATATTACCTGAAGATTCCGCAATGGGGTCGTCTTTTTCTTCCAAGGTGATACTCGCCACAGCATTCAGCGGAATCGTTTTCGAAATAGGAGGGAAAGCCCTTTTACGGTAGCTAAGTTGGTGAGCGTTGATTACAAGCTTGGAGCTTTGGTTAAACAAAACATGCAGCGACATTAGCGCAATGCAAGACCATAATAGTACAGTTGCCATAAGGGACATTGGTAGGACGCGTAGCCCAATAATTTCTTCCTTCCCCATGGCACTGCCAATTGCCCAAATACTGGACATAGGGATGATAAAGACGACAATTAGCGAAACAACCGTAAGCTTCCGCCATTGTATGACAGTTGTGCCGTCTTTTTCCCGTATTCGCAATCGTTTTTTACTGAATAGTTTCATATCCCACAGTGGTTGGTCGTTTGATTCAATTGGATTACTTCCAAAATTGAATACTACAAGATAGGAATGATTTTCAAATCAAATGGATTGTGAAATTGGTCATTTTGGCGCTGAACACGGAGTTTGTTTCAAGCCGTAATCCATCGAAAAATCTAGATTCTCTCAAAAACGAGGTATGCATGTGCGGTATGGACGATTACAAAAAGGATAGCCAAACAAACATAAATCAGTGAGAGATATGGAATTTTAAAATAGGATTTATTGCCGATCAACCCGATGCCAACGAACCAAATTGCTGTTGTAAATGCGGGTGCTGTAAACCCGATTACACTGGTACTCCAAAGAGATTGGGGATCGATAATCACCAAAGTCCAAGATGCGAAATACAACAAAACACCGATTGCATAGATTCCGAGACCAATTTTTTGGATTCTCGTTTTCAAGGAGAGGAGCATGATTACTGGCAGTAAGAACACGATGATTCTTAGGATATTCTCACCATAACTGATAAGTTTCGGGATGTCTTTGTCAAAAATGGCAGAACCGTAACTTTCTGGCAAATAGTCCACAAGGAAGATGTTCCATAAGAAAAGGGGAATCAACAGAAGAAAGCAATTCAACCAGTATTTTTTTTGTTTCATCTGTAGTTAACTCTTTTGCTAGCTTCTATAACGTTTCTCGAATTTAATACTTTGGGCTAAAGGCTAACTTTCACCCTTCGAGGGCATTTCGACACGCTTCTCCCTTCGAGGGCCTCAGGGTTCAGCTCAGGGTTCAGCTCAATGTAAAACCTCAAGGTTCGGATTCGGTCTTTTAGGATCTAAGTGTCCAACAGCTAATAATCTAACTTCTAACGTCTACAACCTAAACACCCTTTCCGTAGTTCCATCGCTGTAAATATAAATCAACAATGTATTGGGTTCGTCTTCCGTTTCTCGCCCCATAGAATCAACCACTTTTAGTAGCTCCACTTCTTTAGAATAGAGTTCTTCAAGTCCCCATGTACAAACATATTGACAATAACTCGTGTCGATACAACCAAGGTAGGAAATGACAAGAGCCACAGAAACAGAGCCCGGCCCCGAATACCAATCAGACGTTTCACCTGGGATTGGCGTAAAAAGACTGTCGCAATAGACCCATTGGTATGAATCAGCAACATAAGGAGCAATAGATCCCATGGCACAATCAAGCCCGCCTAATGTATTGTTTTGGGAGACATAGACGCACGTATCTGGAGCTTGAGCAAAAGCTGAGAAATTGAGTCCAGCAAGAATGATGATTAAGTAGAATGTTTTCATGGACAATAAGTTACGACTTTTCGTAGAATCAAGTTTCAGAACCTACAACTTCTCTATGGACTAATGTTGGGTTATGAATGATGAATGATGAGTGAAATAGCGAGTTCATTTCTAACATCTAACTTTCCACCTGCTACTTACCTCGCCACACTTCGAGAGCATTTCGGCATACTTCGACAAGCTCAGCACAAAAGCTCAATGTAAGACCTCAGTACTCCGTTTTTTTTAAATATCCAATATCCAAAAGTCTAACATCTAATATCCAAATAACTAACTTAGTTAGATGGAGAAATCACTTGGGATATTTGAGAAATACTTATGGCTTTGGGTCTTTTTATGCATGTTAATTGGTGTGGGTTTTTCTGTCTATATCCCTGGGTTTAGCATTTGGTTAAACAATTGGAAGATTGGAAACGTATCCGTTCCCATCGGGATTTGTCTGTTCTTAATGATGTATCCCGCGCTTCTCAATTTTCAGATGAATGAAGTAAAGAATCTTCTGAAAGCTCCCAAACCAATTCTACTCACACTGCTTTCAAATTGGATAATAGCACCAGTAGTAGCTGCTGCATTGGCATACTTTTTTTTAGAAGGGAAGAACCAACTCATTGTAGCACTCATTCTTTTAGGATCAAGTCCATGTACGGCAATGGTCATCGTTTGGGGAAGTATGGCCAAAGGGAATCAAGAGCAAAATGTGATCACCACAAGCATCAATACCATCACCATTATGTTTCTCTATGCACCCGTAGTTGTTTTGTTAACAGGCGTGCAAGGAATAATAATCGACCGTTATGAACTGTTTATTTCGGTGCTTGTCTTTATTGGTTTTCCAATGATTGCAGGTTTTCTTTCAAAAAAGATTTTGATCAAAAATAAAGGCATTGATTGGTTCGAGAACACCTATCGGCGCATTGTGGGAAAGATTGCCATCGTCGCATTGCTCATTACGCTAATCGTTTTGTTCGCATTGAATGGTGAAGTAATGATCCAGAACCCTCAAGAGATGTTATTGGTTTCAGTACCGCTCCTCCTTGGCTTTGCAGTCGTGGTCGCGTTTAATATCATCATCACGCGGATCTTTAAATTGAAATACAAGGAAGCCATTATCACGGTATTAATTGGGTCTTCAAGTCACTTTGAAATCGCCATTGCAACAGCCATTGCCCTATACGGCTTGGGATCGCAAGCAGCACTCGGCACAACAATGGGCTTGTTCTGGGAAGTCCCCATCATGCTCGGACTTGTGTATCTCGGCAAGTATTTCCACCGAAAAGGATTTTGGAAGGATTGAGTTTGGAGTTATAAATGATGAGTTATGAACGATGAATGAGGAGTTTACCCTGAACCCTGAGCAAGAAAAAGCACGGCTTTTGAAGAAACGAAGTGTGAAGTAAGTCGAAGCGTGATATCCAGAACCAACATCTATCTCATCCTATACCCAGCCAAAAAAAGCATAGCCAATATTGCGCCAGCCAAAATAACCAAGGAGAACAATGGACCCCAAATAGGTCTTTTTACATATTCTAAATCTTTGTCGATATAATGATTCCACATAGGACCAGCCAGAATAAGTCCGCCTATTAGGTTAGTGATTGCGAACGACAAAAAAGGAATTGGGATCGGAGCGATGACTTTATTTATAAAGACTGTCCAAAGCATTCCAAATATAATTGTCGGAGCAATAAATTTACTTTTCTCAACCTGCTTAAGATTGTCTGAAAACAACAAGGCTCCAAAAAACGACGTGCCTATAATAGAGAATACGATGATCGTTAGTTTAGTGAATAGTCGCATGGTTTGGATACTTGTTTGATTTCAAAGCTACGTTTTTATGCCGATTCTTGAATGAACATTGAGCTTGCCTGAAATCTACCCAAAGTGCTAACCCGATTTTAATTTTTTAATATGGCTGCCGTACTTTCTTGTGGGTTCCAATTCCTTAATTCGTCAATTTCTCTATCATTTTCGCATTTAATCAGAAGTCCAGTATTCACCTTGTTTGCCTGAGTTGTTCTTATTCCCTCAACACCAATTATTTTTCGTTTTAAAACCTTATCGAATGCTGAAAACTCAATAGAATCTCCTATTGAAACAACTCCATTCAAAATGACCCCAGCGAAAACAATCCCTCTGCCAGTAATGGTAAAAGTATTAGAGATTTGATAGGTTGCAACTTGATTTTCCTTCATATTGATTAATTCGCCACAACAGTTAAGATCATGATTCCGCAACGCCTCTCGAATATACTCATTTATAGATTTGCGCTCAGATTTGGTTCTTTAACTTTCAAAGTCTAAAGTCTAAAGTCTAACATCCAACATCCAATCCCACCAAGCATGTCTATATCTGATCTAACAAATCAACCGCTTCAGGTTTCTGTTTTTTTGCTTCATCCTTAGCCGTCTTGATTCCGTAAACGAGATAGGTAATAACAATCGCCTTCCAGATTATCCCGCTGAACAGGGTAGAAGGTTCAGCCAACGCTAAGAGTAGAATGATTAATAGATAGAGTCCCAAACCAACAACCATGGCTAAAAATGCCTTATAATATGACCAGATGCCCAATCCAATAAATAGGGCGGCAATTGACCAGTCAACGATTCCAAAAATTAGCTCATGCCCCAATATGACATACGCTTCAAGATACCCAACGATGAGATATAAACCTCCAACAATAAACAAGGTATAGCGTCCCTTATTAAGAGATTTTTTGGTCTCCCCAATTACGCCCTGCTTCTTTCGGTCTTCGATAATTATTTCGCGCTCATCTTCTAAATAATCAGGACAGTTCCCTTCGAATGCGGCTTTCTCATTGGTAATCCCGCAAATCATTCCTTGTTTGGGGTTGAAAGCTCTGTTTTTGCATACAGAACAGAATTTTAGGCGTTCTTCGCGTGTCATTTTAGTGTGTTTTGTTATTAATGCGTTTTGGCTGCAAAGCTGCAAGTTCTCTACAAATCTTGAGTCAATAGCCACTTCACAGCTTCATCTATTCCTTTGTCTTTGAATTTATCTGTTTCAACTTCAAAAACAATTTCAACATCTGAAGGAACATTTTGGTCATACGAATTCCCCTTTCTGTCACAGAATACCCCAGTTCCAATAATCAGTGCAATCTCATTGTTAATCACATTCCAACCCGTATTTGTAGTGTAACCTCCCGTTGATTCACCCAAAAATAGCGTACGGTCTTGCTCCTTGAATGCAACTGCAACCAATTCACCAGAGCTTGCAGTCCATCGGCTAGTTAATACCGCAATTTTTGGATTATTAATTCTTAGTTGATCTGTAAGCTCAAATGCATTTATTCCAAAATACCAGAAATTTCCATTCTTAATTTCGGCTGTTCCTTGAATTTGCTTATCGCTCATTTGGATACTGGCAACCACCCCAGAATTTAATAACGGAGCCAGTCCAGAGAGCATAACGTTCACATTGCCGCCTGCATTATATCTTAAATCAATAATCCAGTGATTGACGTTTAGTTCATGAAGTTCTCTGATTGCAGCCCTAATTCTTTCCGCCTCTGTTTGTCCATCAACATTTGAACCCACCGCTACAACTTTTAGGTATCCAATAGAATCACTGAGCACAGAATACTCAAACCTCGATTCAAGGTTATTCACAAGAGTCCATGTTTCGGAATCGTATTTACGATCATCAGTAGACCGCGAATTTTTGTGGTCAGTAAAACTTGCCAAAAGGGAATAGTCAGACGTTTTCATTATTCTTCCATGATGATCTCTGATACCATTTATTAAATCAGTAAAGGCTGGCTTTAAGTCATCAAGTTCATCTGCGCCCTCCGCGCTTTGGTATATTTTAGTCTCAAGGCTATCCCAATTGACAGTCTGTGAATAATAAGAAGATTCTTTTGTTCTTAAAATTACGGTATCCAAAATCGATTTTAAATCTGGATCCATTGTTTGTCCTGATCCGAAGTTGGAGATCACTACAATTAAGATGGTTAGGATGTATTTCATTCAGTGTTTTATCTGTTTCGCCCCCAAAAATAGCTGATATACCATTCATGTTGGTCAAAATCTTTGGGATCCAATTATGATCCGATTTGTAATCCGTTTATTTTGACTTTTCGTATGCTTCTAATATCCAAGCTTTCAATTCACTATCAATTTCTGTGGATTCTGAGATTCTCACTCTATGGGTACACATTGTTCCAAAAGGTCCCGAGTTTTCAAGCCGATTAGTCACCAGTTTGTCTTTCAATTTGAAGCCTAAGTCGATTCTCGTTTTTGTTGCGGGTTTAATTAGAATGAATTGTCGTTTCCGGATAATGCTGACGCTTCCTTTTTTGGGAGTAATAACAACATCAGAACCCAAAGATTTAAGATACTTGATAAGCTCTTCGTAGATAGGAATTAAATCTTCTTTCCCTTTATATTGAGATTCCACAAGGTCTTCGGCTCCGTTCTCATCATCATTCGAGAGCGTTACAATCGTATTCGCAAAACCATGCGTAACACTATGTTCCGATTTAAGATAGTTAACACCTTCTGAATGTTTTTCGAAAGATTTGGTTTTCAATAGTTTCTTCCATTCATCTAACGATTTGCCTGTTTTTTCAGGCATGTTTTCAACCATCGTTTTAAGTGCCGGATCCATAAGTCTATTTTATTTTCTGTTTTTCGTGGACAACAAGTTACAATTTTTCAAGTAGTATAAGGTTTGAACGATGAATGAAATAGCTAGTTCATATCCAACATCCAACATCCAACATCCAACATCCAACATCCAACATCCAACATCCAACCATCGAATAATCCAACCGTCTAAATTCTAACTATCCAATATCACCCTTCGAGAACATTTCGGCATACTTCGACAAGCTCAGCACAAAAGCTCAATGTAAAACCTCAGGGTTCAGTGAAGCTGTCCAACATCCAACAGTCTTAAAGTCTAACTGTCTAAAATCTTCCAGTCTTCAAGTCCAACAGTCCTAAGGTCTTATA
>Ga0316205_10004131_pt1 | contig 12992 bp, 9 predicted proteins | sample 3monthpyrite_MG_FD_204941 | JGI IMG/M metagenome (GOLD analysis project Ga0316205, IMG submission 204941) | Microbial mat bacterial communities from mineral coupon in-situ incubated in ocean water Damariscotta River, Maine, United States -... | ecosystem: Environmental > Aquatic > Marine >... | reverse complement strand
CCGGCGTCCAAATCCGAGAGGAGCAACCCGACGAGAAGGATCGGCGAAGGTTGGATCTGGGCCGAGTCAACGAGAGGTCAGGAAATTCGAGCGCTGTGAGCGGTCAACCTGAGGAATGGGAGACCAGGGAGGATGCCCTACTTCGCTGCTACTTCACCCTTCCGCTCACGCTGTCGCCGCGCAGCCCACCGGGCCGGAGTCAGCTCGGCGATTTGCTTCGGGTGCAGCCGGGCCTCCGTCAGAGTTCGGGGGCGTGAATTTCGCGGCTTGAATGGATGAACGCGACCAATCGGGTGATCAGGAAGGTGACTAAAGCCAACCATCACAACCGAAGGCCGCGAATGCCCGAGATAACCCGACCGACCGTGGAGCTCTCCCTCATTTTCACCCCACCGGCAGAGCGTGCAGGCCTTCTGTCTGGAGCCCGCTCTCGGGTGCGGGCTGAACCAACGTCGGCAGATCTTGCGCGGCTTCTTCCTGGGCATCGGCGTGAGCCTCCACCCTTGGAGTCACTGGGCGCCTACCGATGCGCGAGGGGGGGGCACTTTTCCGAGCGACCGGGGGGTCAATTTTGGCGAGCGCTGAAGCCATGTGGAAGCATCGGGTCCGGCCCCGGAAGCCCCGGAGGCGGCCTAAGTGATCACGTATGGGCGGATGGCTTACGATGCGCCTGCTGATGGGTATCGGCTCGCGATTAACCAGCGTAGGGCTTGACTACGGTGATGGGGGCTCTGTCGGGTCGCGGGGAATCGATGTGAGCAGGTCGAAGTCTCGAACCAACGACCGTTCCTCTTGTCGACGGAGCAATTGTGGATGGTCTGCCCACCCGTCGGGCCATACCGTTGCGAGCAGCGTGGTCGGTCCCTGTGAGCGGGCCACGATCCGCGGTATACTTCCCACCTCGTTAAGGCACATGGCTTCCGCCCATTGCTCGAGCCCGGCCTCCCCGCGGCTCCAGTCCACGCCGATCAATGCACATGGCAAGTCTGAGCAATCCAAGGTCAGTCCGCTCTCAACGAATGCGGGACAGTCGTGCTCTAGACCATCAATCAGTGCGTCGACATCTTCGAGGTAGTGCTGCGCGGTGTGTAGCGGAACCGAGTCCTGGGTCGGAGTGCAGCCAAATGCGTCAGAGATGGCATCACAGTTTGACTCGACGGACACTTGCTCCAGCGCCGCGCACACCGAATTGCTCGCAGACGCCGCAGTTCGCGTTGCGATGTTCACCCGTTGCTGCTCCTGTCGACGAACCCACTGGCGCTTCAACTCTCCGCGACCATCTGCCGTCTCCTCGAAGTTCCAGAACAGTGGTTGAAGATCGCCATCGGCCTCCGAGGTGATCGGCATCCGGCCCGCCATGCACCGTTTCACTGCGGCCACGGAATCAGATCCGGCGAGGATCATGCATGGCGCGTCCGTGCAGTCGATGCGAATCGCAGAGGAATCGCTCAACCCGCATTCTTCCAGACGCGCAACCATAGTCTCGTAGTCACGTTCTGCCCGAGCGGGATGGCGCCCCAATGGGCTGCAACCCGCTGCGAGTAGGGCACTGTCGCACCTTTGCCACGCCGAATCAGCCAACGACGGACAGGCCATCGGGCTGATGTCGTGCCGGCCGTTCGGCGTCGAGAGCGATCGACTGTGGGTACCTGGGACTTGGCCTCGAGGCGACGACAGGTCACGGCGCGGAGCGACAACGGGGCTGTTGGCCCGTTGACGACCTGTAGCAACGTCGTGCACAGCAGTTGTGGGCAGTGCGTACGTCACCAGCAGCAGCGCGACGATCAGCACGGTCAATCCGAGCGTGAACGACCATCGGCTCTCTAGAACGCGACCCATTCGTCGTCGTCCTCTTCGTCCGATGGGGCCGTTTTGGAGTTTTCGACACACCAGCAGCTACGCGTCAAAATGCAGGCTGGAGGACCAGAAACGTCGCAAATGCAGTACGGGCTGTACCCTGCAGGGCAGCTGACGGTTGGGATGTTGATGCTGCAGCTATCCACAAGCTCAAGGCACCAATCGATCTCGTCGTCGATCCAGTCGCCCTCGGCGAAGTCGATGATCACGCGGTTGTCAGAGCTGTTCCACTTCTTGTTTGGGTTGTTGGCACCAATCGAAACTCGAACCTTTGCTGCGCCGACAGGTGCAGCTTTTGTGATGATTTGATCGTGCACTCCGCTCACTCGAAAGTGGTCGGAGTATGCTTTGACGACGGTGTTTGAGGTGTTCAAGAACTCCACGGTCCAGTGGACGTCGGCAGAAGCTGATCGGTGCCCTGTCGCGATCACCCGGAGATCGAGAGTCCAGCTGCTGCCCGATCCGGTGAGCGGAAGTGTTCTTCGGATGCCGTTCGCACCCGAGGTCCCACTCTTGGGCTGAAGGGCGGTGCCGCGGTTGGGACCGCCATCGAACTCCACGAGCTCCAGCGCAGCGGATTCGCCAAATCCCGACCATCCAGCCTCACACTTTGCACTTTTCCAGTGGCTGCTACAAGTCGTCGTCGCGTTGTCGCCAAACGGCTCGGAGAAGGGGAATGTATTGGACGCTACGGCGTCCCCTCCACCAAAAACAGAAAACCCGGCAAGCAGCACGGCTGCTCGACCATACTGTACGAAGCTGAGCATAAGATAGCCCGTATGATTGTTTGCTCCGGACATCCTGGCACGAGGCAGTCGTCAGGTCAAGATGAGATCTCAAAATGATGCCACCGGCTCCGCCGCCAGCCCCCACCAACGCGAGTCGCATCGCGATCGTCCACGATCGGCTCTCGGCCTGTTGCAGGCGGTCGCCCCGAGCATCGAGCGCGCCGACGAGTTCCTCGTGGCGGATCTGGGACGCCTTGTCGAGCGACTCCGTACCTGCCTCAACGCGGGCGAGACGCTCGGAGCGTGTCCCGGATCGAGAACGCTTCTCGTACCAGCGACATCGCGCCCAGCCCACCGGCTTCCAGGGCCTCCGAGAGAGTGGCGAAGCCGGCTCCCTCGGGCCTTGATCATCGTTTGGCCCAAGTGGTCATGAACGGGCCCCCTGGGCGCTCTGTAACGAGTGATCTTCAGCGCTCTGCTCACCTCATCGCGAGACTCCTGGAGGTCCAACAGGAGGACCGACCCTCATTGCGGAAATCATGGATCCCTCGGATTGCCCGTCCCCGACCCTGGCCTCTGGTCGAATCGCAGAGGTTGCTGCTGGGTCGCCGGCTCGTCCTCGATAGGAGCTGTAGCGCTGGGCCCCGTCGGCAGACACAGGGGCTCGGGAGGAATGGATGTGGATCTTGGGGATGATGGCCTGCTCGGGGGATTCGGTGGAACCGCCACCTCCGCCACCGGTCGGTGAGTCGGGTGTGGTGACCCTCAGCACCCGCGACGGGGTGGAGCTGGTCGGCGATGTGTACGCGGGCGAGCCGGGATCTGCGGGGGTGGTGTTGCTGCATATGACCCCCTCGGGCCCCTGGAACCGGGGGGATTGGCCGGCGAGCTTCATCTCCAAGCTCACCGACGAGGGCTGGTCGGTCCTGGCCATCGATCGCCGGGGGGCGGGGGAGAGCGGCGGTGACCCGGTCGATGCCTACGAGGGGGAAGCGGGGCGCTACGATGTCGAGGCTGCGGTGATCGAACTCGATCGCAGAGGCGTCGGCCCCATCGCGCTGATCGGGGCCTCCAATGGCACGACCAGCGCCCTGGACTACGCCGTGTGGGCCGGCTCGGAGGGGCTGCCGGTTCCCGTCGCCCTCGGCATGATGACCGGGGGCAGCTACACCGAGAACCAGAACCCGATGAGCGATTTGGGCGACACCCCCACGGTGTTCACCTACTCCACCGCCGAGCGCGATTGGTCCGTCGAGCAGCAGGCTATCGCCGCCGATTCCTGGGTCTTCGAGGAGTACCCGAACGGCGCCCATGGCACCCAGATGTTCGACGTGGCCCCCGAGGTAGAAGACGATCTCGCGGCATTCTTCGCCGCTATCCTGTAGCGCGTAGCTCGGATTCCCCGAGGATCCGCTCCCGCATCTCGCCGAGCCAGGGGTGGTAAGGCCGGGAGCGGCCCACCGAGGTGCTGTACACCTTGCTCTGCACCTGTGCCCAGGAAGCGGTGGCCATGGCACGGCGGTTGCTGTGGAAGGAGAGCACCCGCTCATCCCAGTCCAGCTCGGCGAAGTGAATGATCTTGCGGACCATCGCCTCGTGGTCGTGGACCATATCCGAGTAGCGTACCTCGAGGATCGGCAGCGGAGAGGTCGCGGAGTAGTGGGCCATGGCCTCTTGATAGGCCAGGGTCCAGTCGCCGATCCCTTGCTGGGTGGTCGTCCAGTCCAGCCCCGTCTTGAACAGCTGGCGATAGCAGGACCAGCCCGTGTCGATGGGGTCTCGCACACAATGGATCACCCGCGCCCGTGGGAAGACCCGGGCGATCAGCGCGAGGTGGAGGAAGTTGTGGGGCATCTTGTCGGTGATGCGCTTGCCGGAAAGGCCCGCGGCGCTCCACTTCTGCTGGGCATCGGTGGCGAGCCGCTGGAGCAGCTCGGTATGGATGGCTGTGGGGTCCTGGTACCAGCAGCGGCTCTGTCCTGAGAGCTGCTTGGCGGCGGTGGCCAGCTCATTCCAGTCGCTTCTCTCTCCACCCGCGGCCACATCGGGGTGGGTGGCGAGGATCTGCTCGACCAGGCTGGTTCCGGAGCGCGGCATCCCCACGATCAGCACGGGCCGGTCGTCCTCGCTGCCGGAGTCGGTGGGGATGGGCGGTGCGCCGATCAGGTGTGAGACCGCTTCTCGGTGCCGCTCCCCGTCCCAGCGAGAACGGCGTGCATCGTTGGCGCGTTTGTAGGCGATGAATGCCTGTTCATAGCGACCGGATTTGTCCAGCAGATCGCCCAGGGCGTGGCCGAGCAGGTTCTCGTCATGGGCATTGACTCCGGTGGCCAGGGTCCGCTGGACGCAGGAGATCGCTCGCTCGGGGTCGGGTCGCCGTCGGCAGATATTGGCGAAGGCAAAGGCCAGCATCGGGGGGATATCCCCGTGGATATGGGGCTCGAGCAGCGCGTGGGCCTCGTCTTGGCGCCGGCTGCGGTCCAGGACGAGTCCGAGTCCGGCGAGGGCGGCGGGGTGGCCGGGGAGCACAGCGAGGGCGCGCTTGAAGTTGCGCTCTGCGCGGTCCAGCTCCCCGGTCTGCAGGTGCAGGTAGCCGAGCTTGAGGGAGCCGGCCGGGTCATCGGGTCGTTGGTTCTGTACGGCCTGGAAGTGGACCCGGGCGCGGTCGGTCACCCCCTGATTGCCCAGCATCTGGCCGAGCTGGAGGTGGGCTCGGGTGTACTCGGGGTCGGCTGTGAGGGCGTTTTTGTAGCAACGCTGCGCATCGGCGGCGTGTCCGAGGGTCCGGAATGCCTGCCCGGCTGCGTACCAGCCCTCCGCAGAGCTCTGCTGCTCGAGCACGGGCACCAGGTACTCGATCGCGCGCATCGGCTCGGCCGTGGCCAGCACAACCCCGAGTCGCAGCCGGGCGGAACGCAGATCCGGCTGGCTGACCAGGGCCGCTTCGAGTGCCTCGATGGCTTCCTCTCTTCGGTCGAGGGCGAGCAGCGCCACGCCGTGAAGATGCCACAGAGGAGCCCGTGCGCCGCGCTTCTTCAGGGCTCGGGTGGTGATCTGGAGGGCCTTGTCGGCTTGCCCCTTGCGGAGAAGCTGTCGGGCGCGGACGAGGGGATTGGTTCGGCTCATGCCCCGTCATCGGCCGGGGGGCGCTCGACTGAAGCTCGGTCTGCCAGGAGAGCGGACCGGGGAGACACCGCAGGGCCTTCGCAGTAGACTGCTGAGGATGGCCACCCCCACCAAGATCGATCACGAGATCCGACTCCTCGACGGCGACACCTTCGGCCTGGGCGTGTATCGCGGGCTCGGTCTGCTCATCGTGAACATCGCCAGCCGGGGGCCCCATGCCCGCCAGCTGGTCGAGCTCGACCATCTCTGCTCTACATACGGCAATATGGGCCTGATGGTGCTCGGCGTGCCCAGTAACGACTTCGGCGGGGAACCCGGTGCCGACCAAGGCGTGCGCGCCCGCTACGAGATCGATCTGCGCGTCTCCTTCATGGTCACCCAGCGCATGAAGGTTCGCGGAGAGCGTCCTAACCGGCTGTTTCGCGCGCTCTGCGAAGAGGGGGGCCCGGTTCGCTCGGACTTCGAGAAGTTCGTTGTCGACGGGGATGGCTACGTCAGCGAGCGCTTCGGAGCGGATGTCTCCCCAATGGACGACCGGATCAAGGCGGCGCTCAAGTTCGTCCTGCCGACCATGGGCTACTAGGTAAGCCAACCCCGGAGTGATGATGCGCCCGCTACTTCTTCTTCTACCGTTGTTCTTCGGCTGCAAATCGGACGCGGACACCGAGGTGACGGAGACCGACACCGACACCGACACCGACACCGACACCGACACCGATGCGGACACCGACACCGACACCGATGCGGACACCGACACCGACACCGATGCGGACACCGACACCGACGCCGATGCGGACACCGACACCGACGCCGATGCGGACACCGACACCGACGCCGATGCGGACACCGACACCGACACCGACACCGATGCGGACACCGACACCGATCCCGTCTGCCCGGCCGCGACCGACGCGACCGGGACCACTCCGGGTGCGGCGAGCCTTCCATTCCCCACCATCGAGCACCTCTCGGTCCTGTGGGAGATCAGCGGAGATACCAACAACGACGGGGTGGTTGCGGTGCGACACCGCGAGGTCGGTGGGGCATGGGTCGTCGACCCCGATCTGTACCGGGTGCCGGCCGGCAGCGCGGTGGGGGGCAGCTGGGGCAACCGACACGCGGGCAGCCTATTCGGACTCAGCCCGGGCACCGACTACGAGGTCGAGCTCAGCCTGAGCGATCCGGACGGAGGCTGCGAGACCCGGGTGCTCCAAGCGACGACCCGGACGGTGCCCGAGGCCATGGCTGGGGCTCCGGTCATCTCGGTCGATCCGAGCAGCTTCTCAGCCGCCGCTGCATCCGCCAGCCCCGGGGATGTGCTCGAGCTGGCGGCGGGCACCTACCCTGGCTTCACCTTCGACTCGGACGGAGCCCTGGCCGCGCCCATCGTGATTCGCGGGGTGGGGGCGGTGATCATCGACGGCGATGTGCGCCTCGATGGCCGGTCGAATGTGATCGTCGAGGGCCTCACCGTCAACGGCCAGATCAAGTTCAACGCCGGCGTGAATATCGCCATCAAGCGGTGCACGGTCAACGCCCAGGTCGACGGGATCGCCTTGTTGAGCCGGGGCGAGAATGCCTACATCGCGGACAATATCGTCACCGGCCAGACCGACTGGGTCGAGCCCGCGCTGGGGGTCTCGGGGGCCAATATCGGCGAGGGGATCGTGGTCACCGGGCCGGGACATATCATCCAGAACAACCGGGTCACGGGCTTCCGCGATGCCATCTCCTTGCTCGAGGACGATGGCGTGGACCAGTTCAGCATCGACGTGCTCTACAACGATGTGTACGAGGCGGCGGATGATGGGATCGAGGCCGACTTCTGCTGGCACAACTGCCGTGTCGCCAACAACCGCATCACCAATGCCTTCATGGGGATCAGCTCCCAGCCCAGCCTCGGCGGGCCGAACTACCTCGTCCGGAACGCCATCTACAACACCATCCTGAGCGCCTTCAAGCTCCAGCGGGGCAGCGTGGGCGATGTGCTCTGGCACAACACCTCGATCAAGAATGGCGACGCGCTGGGCATCTATACCTCGGATGTGTTCTCGCGGCAGGAGTTCAGAAACAACCTGTTCATCGGCGGGCCAGGAGGCACCTACAACGGCTGGTCCAGCGGGTCGGGGGATGTAATTCGCCTCGCCGCTGCCTCCGAGCTCGATCTGGACTACGACGGCTATGGCTCCACCCTGGGCAGCTTCGAGGGGCGGATCGGCTTCGACAACTTCTCGAGCCTCGCAGAGCTCCAGGCCCTGGGCTCTCCCAATGTGATCGAGGTCGATCTGGGCGTGTTCGCTGCGACCGTGGCCTTCCCGACCGCTCCCTTCCCCGCGCTCGGCACGCCCGATCTCCGGCTCGACCCCACGGGTCCTGCGGTGGATGCCGGGCAGGTGCTGGTCGGCCAGCCCTACAGCGGCTCGGCACCGGATCTGGGAGCCTACGAGCTAGGGGATCCGCTTCCGGAGTACGGGCCCCGTACTCCTTGAGCTAAGCTACGGCCATGCGAACCCTGCTCCTGCTTCTCTCCCTCCCAGGCTGTGCTTTCGTCAGCGATGCCCAGTTCGAGGAGTGGCGGGACGAGATCGACCAGGACGGCGATGGCAGCCCCTTCTCCGAGGACTGCGACGACACCAACCCCGGCCTCGCGCCCATCCTGGACGAGATCCCCTACGACGGTCTCGACCAGGACTGCGACGGCGTCGATCTGCTCGACCAGGACGGCGACGGCCAGGCCGGTATCGAGCGTGCGGACTGGCCTGGAGAGGCCAATGGGTTCGTCTGGCCAGGCAGCTTCACCGAGATCGACTGCGACGACCTCGACCCTACCGTCTCCCCCGATGTGCTCAGCGACCCCCCCTATGATGGGGTCGACTCGGACTGCGACCGCGACAACGACTTCGATGTGGACGGCGATGGTTATGTGGCCCGGGGCTTCGAACAGGCCGACCTGGACGCCTTCTTTGCGCGCTCCCCCTTCATCGACCCCGCCGATATCGTCATCCTGGGCTTCGACGACTGCAACGACCAGCTCGACTCGGTCTTCCCCGGCGCGGAAGATGTGCCTCGCAATGGGCACGATGAGAACTGCGACGATGTGGACGACTACGACACCGACGGAGATGGCTACTACGCGCTGGGGCTCGACCCCTCCGCCTACGCCGCCTACTGCGCGCTCTACCCCGACTCCTGCCAGCCCGGCACCTTGCCCGGCGACTGCGACGATGATGCGGACACCACCTACCCGGGTGCGCCGATCATCCCCGGGGATGGGGTCGACAACAACTGCGATGGCAATGCGATCGACGCGGACCAGGACGGCTATGACGACTGCCAGTTCACCATCGCGACACTCTGCGACTGCGATGATGGCGACCCGGATGTGAACCCCGCCCGCTTCGAGGTGCTCGGCGATGGCGTGGATGACGACTGCGGTCTGGATGGGGATGGCGCCCGCTGGTCGTTCACACCGGAGCTGTGGGAGAGCCCCGCCCAGCCCGGAGTGGCGGCCACACCAGACGGCTGGGCGGTGGGCATCGCCTCCCTCGGAGACAGCGCGTCGGGTCAGCTCAACTCCGCTCGGGTGCTGCTCTTCACCACGCCCTCACCCATCGCCAGCTACGACGACCGGTACAGCATCTCCTTGCCGGTGCGAGTCCCGGGCCCCGATGTAGATGCGGTCGCGGTGGGCAGCACCGCCTATGTGGCGATGTCCGGCTACCAGGGCGGCAATACCTTCATCGAGCTCGGCGTGGTCGACTTCGCCGCAACCCCGCTGCCCCTATTCACCGACCTCACCCACCTGCCCGTGGGCTTCGACCCGGAGCTCCGCAGCATCGATATCCAGGCCGGTCCTGCTGGAGAGGTCTGGGCGGCGGGTTGCTTTGGCGACACCGCTCTGGTCCGCCAGCTCAGCGGCGCTACGGACGACCTGTATACGATCCCGGCCATTGGATCGGCCTGCACCCTCGATATGGGCGCTGGGGTCCGCCTGGAGAGCTGTGATGGAGCGGGCTGTCAGGCCCAGGACCTCGATTCGGCCGGCAACCCCAGCCCCGCCACCTCCCGCTGGCCCGACCTCGATGTCGACACCGTCAGCCAGCGCGATGGGATGTGGGTGTTCAGCCTGGCCTCTGGAGGGGTGCTGTTCGACGATGGCGCCAGCACCCTCGATCTGTTCGGCACCCAGCCGGTGCTCTCGGTCGATGTCGCGGGGGTCGGTCCGGGAGATATCGTGCTGGCCGCGGTGTTCGGCGGTGCCGATCCACACCTGTCCCTGTACACCGGTGCTCCGGGCTCCCTCTCCGAGACCCGCATGCCCGACGACCCCGGTGGGCGCGCGCCGATGGCGGTCGGAGTCGACTACGAGGCCGGCTTGATCGGGGTGTTCGCGACCTTCGACAGCAGCGCTCCCACCGCCGATGGAGTGGGCTCGGCCTGGCTGTCCTACTGATCCTCCAGTACCATGCGGCTCCCATCCCCGAGGGGAAGCAGGAGGCATCATGAGCGACGACGCATTCCAGGCCGCAGCCACCCGTGTGAAGAGCCTGTCCAAGAGCCCGAGCAATCAGGAGCTGCTCAAGCTCTATGCGCTCTACAAGCAGGGCTCCGCCGGCGACGCCACGGGCAGCCGTCCCAGCGCCTTCAAGATCAAGGACCGGGCCAAGTTCGACGCCTGGGCCGCGGTGAAGGGTACCTCCAAGGAGGACGCCCAGTCCCAGTACATCGCCCTGGTCGACGGATTGGTCGCTCGGCTCGGCTGAGCGATGCTGGTCGCCATCAGCGCCGCTCTCGCTGCGGAGCCGGCGGATGAGCCGTGGGAGTTCGACTGGATCCTCTCCCGCGTGAGCTACGATCGGGTAGGACTCGAGCTCGAGCCAGCGCCCCTGGAGCTCCTGGTCGAGTCCAGGGTGGCCCTCGGCCAGGCGCGGGAGATCTACGACCGGGATCAGGCTGCCTGGCATAGCTCCGATGTGCTGGTGGAAGCCGGGATCAACGACCTCTCCGGGTGGATCACCGGGGAGTGGCGGGAGGACCGGGTGGGCATCCACTGGCTCCGCGACACCGAAGCGGGGCCGATGTCGGTCTTCTTCGCCGAGTACTCCACCGCAGATGGCTCGATTCGCTGGCCCGATCCCGGGCGCAGCCTGGATGCTCCCTCCCAGCCCAAGCCGCTGCCTGCGGGCTTGAACGAGCGCTGGAAGTGCAGGCAGGGTGCGGTCGCGGCGCTGGGGCAGCAGATCCCGCGGTTCACGAAATCTTCCCCGAACTTCGTGGTCACCGCCCGGGACGGGGCTCCCTATATCTATGTGATGCCCCCGGTCTGGGAGGAGGGGGAGTGGCTATTCGGAGCGACGACCGCCTGGATCTGCCCGAAGGGTGGGGAGCCACGGGCCGAGCCGCTCAGCGGGATTCTGCTTGGCATCCCCGAGGCGTCCGAGCACCAGCCTTATATCCACCAGCTCGGCAGCTCCGAGATCCCCCAGCCCCACTGGAGCTTTCAGTCCCGACACTCCAAGCGAGCCGTGCTCGTTCGGGCGGGGCAGTCGATCTGGCAGGTGGAGGGCCCGGAGCAGCGCTGGTTGGGTCGGATCCCCCGCACAGAAGCCCAGGCACGTCGAGAGATCCGCAAGGCGGACAAGAAGCGGGACCGGGTGATACGCCGGGGAGCCAAGGGGGCGTCCTCAGCGCCGTCGCCGGCTGACTCCCCAGCCGACCCAGCCCCATAGCGGGCGGGCCTCGTCGGTGCTGCACCCACAGCCGGTGGAGCTGCGGGGGAGCGGCTCGGACCCGCCGCCGGTGTCCGGTACATCGGTGTCCGGAGGGGCGTCGGTGTCCGGTACATCGGTGTCGAAGGGCCCGGTGTCCCCGGTCGCGATCTGCTCCCGGTCGAAGCCATCGCAGTCTTCATCGACGCCATTGTCCGGAACCTCAGGGGCCCCGGGGTAGATGTCGCTGTCGCTGTCGTCGCAGTCTGCATCATCCTCTACGCGGCCCGAGACGGTGCCGCAGCTGAGCAGCGAGTCGGTGCCATCGCCGAAGCCATCCCCGTCCTGGTCGGGGTAGGTGAGGATTCCGTCGACGAGGTCCGGGTCGGCGGTGTCGATCAGCTCGTCGCAGTCGTTGTCGACCGTATCGCACAGCTCAGCTCCCCCGGGCGCGCCGCCGAAGGAGGGGTAGATCGAGGCGTCGAGGTCGGCGCAGTCGAGGTTGTTGGGAACCAGACCCGGTGCGGGGCAGCCCAGGAGCAGCGGCAGGGTGCTGTCGCCGAACCCGTCGCCGTCCGCGTCGGGCCAGATCTCCTCACTTCCGTTGTCCACCACCCCGTCGCAGTTCCGGTCGACCCCGTCGCAGACCTCGATCGCATTGGGGAAAATGGTGTCATCGCCGTCGTCACAGTCCCCACCCTGGGCGGCCTCTCCTACCCCTGGAGCGCAAGCGGGCACGGCCGAGGCTTGGTCGCCATAGCCATCGCCATCGGAGTCGATGAACCAGGTCTGGCTGATGACTTCCTCGTCGATGGCATTGTCGCAGTCGTTGTCTACTCCATCGCAGAGCTCGGGAGCGCCGGTGTAGACGGTGATATCCGAGTCATTGCAGTCGTCGATGAGGGCGACCATCCCCGGAGGAGCGGTGCAGGATGGGGTGGGGGTGATGGTGGTGGAGCCATGCCCATCCCCGTCGGAGTCGACCCCCCACAGCGGAGCGTTCGAGGTGTCGTTGTCGATGCCCCCGTCGCAGTCGTCGTCGAGCCCATTGCAGACCTCGGCCGTCCCGGGGAACACGGCGCTATTGTCGGGGGAGCAGTCCCCGGAGAGGGCCGCGTAGCCGCTGGGAACTCCGCAGGCTTGCAGGGTCTGGGAGAGCTCGCCGAACCCGTCTCCATCGGAGTCGAGGTAGACATCGGTGGGGCCGCCGATTTGGTCGGTGGAGTCGTCACAGTCGCCCGGATTGTCCACATAGCCCGGGGGAGCGAAGCAGGCGGACACGGTGTTGTTGGGGTCGCCGAGGCCGTCGGAGTCGGTGTCTGCGTACCAGACCGTGCCCTGGCTGCCCTCATCCACCACTCCATCGCAGTTGTTGTCCACCCCATCGCAGACCTCGGTGGTGACGGGCGAGACGCTGGAGTTGTTGTCGTCGCAGTCCCACATCGCGACCACCCCGTCGGTGTCCGCATCGACCCATAGCGCCGGGTCCGCGTCGGGTCCGCCGGTGAGGCCCACGTCCGCGATACTCCCGTCCAGGTCGAAGGAGTTGGCGGCACCCAAGTCGACCAGCTGG
>Ga0316205_10004130_pt1 | contig 12996 bp, 14 predicted proteins | sample 3monthpyrite_MG_FD_204941 | JGI IMG/M metagenome (GOLD analysis project Ga0316205, IMG submission 204941) | Microbial mat bacterial communities from mineral coupon in-situ incubated in ocean water Damariscotta River, Maine, United States -... | ecosystem: Environmental > Aquatic > Marine >... | reverse complement strand
TGAGCGCTAGCCACTGCGCTCGGCTGCGTTGTTTACGTTTTGTCATGATTGACTCCGGTGTATTGATGGAGGAGTCATTTTAGGAAATGAAGTGGGATTCAGTATGTGGGGTTTGCTGGACGTTTACAGTACAAAAATGGTGCAAAGATTAAAGTGACGATTCAGCCTTCAGGTGTAATTATTGAAGAAGTGAAGAATAAGAGCCGCTTTACTCAAAAGTGGATGAATTCACTCACAAATAACTTTATTAAAAACATTATTTATGAATACCATGTTGATAAAGCCAAATCTCAGCTGGGTATTCAATAGCCTAATAAGTGTTAGATAATTTTCGTCTTATTATTGAATAAACCGGCTAGCCAACTTCTTGCCTTTATCCAGGGTCGTCGGTTGGTCGTGCGTACAAAAAAACTCTGCTTGATGATTGGTGCTGCCAAATATAAGATGGGCGGCTTCATAAACATGGATATTGGTGTCTGAGATTGAACAGTCTGAGAGTAGATGATTTTTCATTGAAACAAAACCTTCTGGCCATAGGCCTGTTATTTGCCTTGTCATGCACTGTTCAGGCAGATAATAACATTAATCACTGGGAAATCGGTGCAGGTGTGTCTTATTTTTCTTCCCCGCATTATCTGGGCTCAGATCAGAGCTCAAATTATATTTTACCCTACCCTCATGTCATCCTTAAGTCAGATGTCTTTAATGTCGACCGTTCATCAATAGAAGGGAAGATAACAAAATCTAATTTTTTTAAGATAGATGTCAGTTTTAGCGGGCGCTTAAAGGTTGATAGTGACGATAATCGAGCCAGAGAAGGTATGCCAGATCTGGAATATGTTTTAGAGGCCGGGCCTTCTTTTAAGTTTATGTTGCACGAGAATGTTTCAAAAAATCATAGAATTAGTTTTGATCTGCCGGTGCGCGCAGCTATAGCAACTGATTTTCAGAGTGCAGAGGGTATTGGCTGGAAGGTGGTACCGACCATTCATGTGTCTAATTTCTGGCGTGGCTCACAGTTGTGGGAGTTAGATACTCAATTCAGGTATCTCTATGGAAGTGAAAAATATCATGAATATTTTTATAAAGTTGATGCTCAATATGCCACGGCAGATAGAGCAGAGTATAGTAATGTAGAGCAGGGGGCAGGTGGTCTTGAACTGAAAATGCGCCTAAAAACATCATATAAAAATATGGTATTTGGTGTTTTTGTTCTTTATTCAGATGTATCCAGTGCAGTGTTTGCAGATAGTCCGCTGGTTGTGACCGATACTAATTTTTCAGGTGGTGTGTTCGTTAGCTGGATATTTGCCAAAAAGAAATCCCGATTATTGTAATACGCCCGAGGGTTAAAGCGAGGGGGCTAGTGGATGAGGTCTTTCCATCAGCTGGTTTATTTATCTTCCGTATTTTATTTCTTTAAACGTTTCGCACGAAAAAAATAACTTACAACGTATTCGTCATACCTGCGTAGGCAAGTATCCAGCGACTTTGAGCGAACTAAAGTCACTGGATCCCGGCCCAAATGCATACCGGGATGACGATGTTTATTTGACTATTTTTCGGTCGCCTGTTTTTCAATTACATATCCATTTTTAATCCAGTCGGTCATACCCATCCGAGCCACATGCACATCAGCAAAACCTTTTTTTGCTAATAATTGTGCTGCCTTTGCAGATTTATGATCCGTTCTGCAAATGGTAATAACCGGCTTTTCAAGAAAGTCACCGATTTCATCAATACGTTGTTCCAGTTCTTCTAGTGGCACTAAAGTCGAACCTGCAATGTGCCCCTGTTCACCCACATAATCATCGGGTGTGCGAACATCGAGTAATAAAAAATCTTCATTGTTATCCAGGGTCTCCAACAATATAGGGATGTAAATGCCACACTTTGATTCTTAAGTAGCTGATTTTAATTGAAATAATATTGGGCATATTGCCAGTCACGTTATAATCTTTAAAGATATAATAGAATAATTCTGGTGTTTATAATTAATAAATTAAATTAATTTTAGTGTTTCAACTTGAAGTTTTTTTAAATCACTAAAATCAACAACAGAAAAACAAACTTCGTTTAATTTATCAGCGAATAATTGTCTTGCATGGTTATCATGCGACCACTGAGATAGAGTCATATGGTGACTTTCTTTTACGATTAAACATCGTATCTGGTCTGGTGAATTAGCTTCTTTTACCTGTTGATACAATTTATATCGACTAATCTGATTTAAAACCCAGGGTTTAAATAGTTTTATTAAAATAGTGCATATAAATAAGCTAATTATAAAAGTCCCCCACCAGGCCCATTGCGGCATGTTCCAGTGTCTTGGTAGTGTGTGCTGTATTTCTTTGAGCGTTCCGGTATCAGGGTCAAAATATCGTGCTTTTAGATTAATGTTACTGCCAAACGGCATTAGCCATTTAGGTAAAGGTGAGGTGACTACATGCAAGAAGCCATAGCTGTTGTAGCTGGATAGTTGTTTAGTTTCATTTTTAATGGTTGCTATATCGTAACCAGAAAAAGCTGAGAGCTGTTGGTTAATACCAGGTATATCATAGACCGAAAGGGCGGGTGTAAGTATATTTATTTTCCACAAGCCAGAATTATTATTTTCAATATCGCTACTAATATTTAATTTTCCAATGGGCAAATTCGGTGGAAGATAGTTTGGTAGTGGTTTGACGGATAATTTTTGTATAGGTAAGTAAAAACGACGGCGATCACTGCCCGATAACTGATAACGAATAGCGGGTAAATTAATAGATGCAACGCCACTTTTTAAATGATAGTAAACCCATCCAGCATTAAACTCTATCCTACCATTTTTCAACACTGTGCGTTCAACCTCTAATGGCTGCAGAAGAAAGTCAGGGTTCTCTTTAGAATCAATTATAACGCGTGCGGCTGGGTCATTACTTTGTATATGAATACGGATTAAGACGGCTTCACGTTCCCAGGGGGTTGAGTTCGATACTTCCCAGCTTATTTTAATCGGTGAATTTTTAATTTTAGAGGGTGTAACACTCAAACTTACTGGAGTACTTCTGATTTCGCCTAGCGATACTGACGGCAATAATGTGGCGTTTAATGTGCGTGGATAAAGTCTTAGCTTTAATACCTGAATACTATTTCCCTGTTTATCCTCGTCTTGATACTCATCCTCATGAATAATTTTAAAGTTTTCTTGCCAGCTATGTAGATCAATATTTTCAAGCTTTAAACTCCCCTTGTACTTTAATGTCGTTCTAAAATATTGACCTAACTGTTTTTCTGTTTTTGATATATCAACTGTAAGTATACTGCTGTGAGTTTCTTTTTGTGAGTACGCTGTGGCAGATGACATATAAAAAGACATGATCAATAATATTAAATATTTAATGATTAGAGCTACCACGGGCGCACTCCCTGTATTATTTTAGGTGTTTCTGGATGTGCTGGTATGTCTTCTTCAAGTTCAAATAAACGTTGCCAGAAGCCAATTTTACCTGCAGCTACAGGGTCTTCATTAGCGAATCGAGACCAGTTGTGTTTCTGTTGCTTGTGCTTTTTTAATGAGGTAGATAGAGATGCATAATTCTGGCTACGCTGCATGTAAATTGATAATTGCTCTTTACTTAAGCTGAATTGGCTGGCTGCGATTATGGATTTATTTATGCCTTTGTATGATGATGAAACATCCATCGTTGATATACGTTCATTGTTAAAATCAATGTTTGAGTCTCTTTCACCTACGCCGCTTTGTAGTGTTTTGTTTCGCTTTGCAAGTAATCGCATATACTCATCAATGTTATGCTGGACTTCAACAGTGAAATTTAGATTGTTATTATACGTGTCATTTTCGGGTTCATAACGTAATGCATCTTTATATAAGGTAATGGCAGATTTAAAATTACCCTGTTTAAAAAAACTATTTGCCAGATTATAAGCTGCCTGTCCTCGCTCCAAATCACTTGAGGCTAACCAGGCAGCACGACTAAACTCTCTGATGGCACAGTCGGTCTGTTCCATTTTAAAGCAACTGGCACCTTCACCCATTCGAGCAACATAACCATCCACAAGTGAGTATAGTTTTCCGGATTTTTTATATTCTTTGTTCTTCCAGCTATTGTATGCCCGATTTAAAATTTCAGTGTTATCTGCTTCTGAGTTTGCATAAGCAACATAGGGTTGAAACAGGATGATGGCACCTGTTCCCAATATTATCAGTTTCATTATTGAGTATTTATCAGGCAAAGATAACTGTTTAAAAATGATTATTAATAAAGCACCTAATAATGGGTAAATAAATAACTCTTTCCAGCTGGCTTGGTGCTGGTCTTTTTCTGTGATTCGGTGGGTTTTGGATTGCCATACATTTGCAAACGTTTTATGTTTTTCAGGGTTTAATCTTGAATAAAAAACATTGCTATTACTGGTTAATGATTTTAATTTTTTTTCTTTAAGGCTTGTTAGTACGGCCTTGTTATTATATTTAAGCCAGTGACCCGCTCTATCTGACAGGGCAACAAGGGATGTCTGTCCTGCACCCAAAATATGTAAAGTGATATTCTCTTTTTTTAGCTCAGATAATATTTTATTTAATTTAATGAAGTCTTCGTCAGGAATGTCACCATCACTTATGAGAATAATGCTGCGCTCGTGCGAAATATTATCCGACCTGAGTGACAATAACTCTTTAGCCTGTAATAACGATTCAATTAAAGCACTGCCATATGTAGGTAGCTGAATTTTGTTTAATAATTTAGCAGCTTCATGGAAAGCGTCTATATCTAATGTGGCAGGTAACATGATATGCGAAGCACCAGAAAAGATAATCAGTCCACGGTTTATATTGCTTTTTTGTTGACTCCATTGTTCGAGGATTTTATCCGCCAATTGACGTCGGCTCGGATGAATATCATTTGCCTGCATAGAGCGTGAATGATCTACAATAATAATAACTTCAGCCGGTTGAGGTAATGTGTTTTCAGGTACGGATATTAAAATACGTGGCCCAGATGCTGCAATCGAAAGCAGGGTCCAGATAAAAAATTTCTGAGCATTATGCCAGTATGTTCTTTTCTGCTCATTGGGTAGTACAACCCAGGGTAACAAGTCTGCATCTGCGTATTGTTGTAAACTTTGTTGTCGACGATATTTTTTCCATAGCATTATCAATAATGGAAAAACAGATATCAACATCCATAAGGGTTCACGCCAGTAGAGTTGATCCATGAAGTCATTCATAGTGACGTGCTCGTCGAACAAATATGTTTAAAAACTCATTCAAGCCCAGTAATAATAAAGCAATTAATAATGGCCAATAATAAAGTGCTAGTTGCTTACGTGGATATGTTTTACTGTTTGTTATCTGATGCCGTTTTTCTATTTTATTTAAAGCTTCATCAATAGCACTTACATCCCTTCCATAAAAGCTTTGTCCTCCAGTTATTTCTGCCATTTGTTGCAAAAGTTCCACATCAGCGGCTTCATAAAGTAGTTCACCATATTGGCTGGCTTTCTGGTTTTCCATCTGCGTATTAACTGAACCAATGGCAATGGTATGTAATACCGTGTTTGAATTGGCGGCCCGTTTAGCACCTTCAATAGGGGACAGTTTTCCACTGGGTGATGTTGCATCACTAATTAAAACAAGAATAGTTTCTGTTGGTAAATCATTAGATTTAATATAGTCGGCAGCAATAGCTACCGCATCACCCAGTGCGGCCATTCGGCCTGCAATAGAGGTTGTTAAACGATGTATTAAATGCCGTACCAACTTTTTATCTTTACTGGGCTTAAGTAAAATTTGCGGCGGATCACCAAATACAACAATACCAACGCGCTGTCCGCTAAAGCGATCGACAAAACGATCTAGTAATGCCTGGGTCATGGTCATGCGATCAACACGTTCACCCTCCAGTTGATAGTCTCTAATTACCATACTAATAGAGGTATCAATAATCAGCATAATGTCAGCTGATACAAGAGAGCTGGTGCTGGCTTTTCTTTCATCCAACTTCACGGGTTGCGCCAATGCAAGTAGAAACAGACATCCACAAGTTAATATGATAAAAATTTGCCATGAGCGATTTAACTTATCGCCTACGGAAGGTTTATCGTATTGGATATCTTTATTAGCATAAGGATGCTTTACCGTTGTAGAATCTACAGAACTATTTTGTTTAAGCCATTTCTTTTTAAGCATCAATGGCCGTAATAATAAAAACAGCATTAACGGAATAATTAACCATAACCAATTAGCGTAAAGTAATTTATATTCCCTGAATTCAAGTATTATATGAGTCAAATCCATGTTTCGATACTCTGGATTAGTTTGTTCATACTACCTTCATCAATACCATTTCGGCTAAATCGAGCGGCCTGCAATGTTTCATGTAATGACGAGTTTAAGTCTTTATCAACTGATACTAAATTCTGTTTTAATAAATCAGATATTTTTAAGGCTAGTTGTCTTTGGTTTATTTTTTTATTCTGGTAGCGTTTTTTCAAACGTTTTAATCGCTGCTTGTTTGAACGGTAATAATAAATAAAAGTAGTTAATGAAATAATAATAATTATGACAAAGACAACTTGCCAAAGGTTATCCGTACCGGAGGCAGGGATTGGCGGAGGCAATATATCGGCAATTTTTTCCAGGTTAATTTCACTCATGCTGATGTATCTCGTAATGCTGATGCAATGTTATCTGCTTGATTACTAATCGAGATAAAATTAATGTCTGTTTTATTGCAAAGTTGTTTTATCTTTTCCTGATTTTCATTAAATCTAAGTTGATAATCTTGTTGTACTTTATTGTTTTCTGTATCAATAAGTTGATCATTTCTAAAGCCTTGCCAACTCAGGTGCAAATATCCTGCCTTGGGTAATTGCTGTTCGGCAATATCATAGACACTAATGGCAAATACCTGATGGTTTTGCCCCAGCTGATAAAGTTGCGCTTGCAGGTCTGTCGTTACATCCTGAAAATCACTCAATAAATAAACATGACTACCTTGAGGTATTTGTTCAATCAGTAAAGATAATGCATATTTAAAATTAAATTTTGAATCACCATCAAGAGGCGGGCAGGCGAGAGTTGCAGACTGAGCTAACTGCTGAATGGCCTGTTGTCCATTAGAGGCGGCTTGCCATTGCGGCGTGTTATTTAATATCAAGCAGCCTAATTCAGTACCTTGTTTTACTTCCCAACTGGCGAGAAAGAGTGCCAGTCGTGTAGCTTGTGTTACTTTCAATCGTGTGCGTGTACCAAAGCGCATGCTGGCCCGTCGATCAATAAAAAAATAACATTGAGGGGATAAGTCTTTATGAAAAACACGTACCTGCGGGGTACCTGTCCGTGCGGTTGCTCGCCAGTTAATATGCCGGGGTTCATCTCCGGGCTGATAAGGGCGTGTCTCACTAAAGTCGATACCACTTCCCTGTTGAGTGGAGTTTAAATCACCACTTCCGCCCAGTCGTATTTCACGCATGGCTAATGGTAAGCCATCACCGTTCCATTGATGACCCTGTTGAATGCATTGATTAATGGCCTGTGAATTGAGTAAGGGTTGTTGCAGGCGTTGCAGATCTTTGCGGCGCATATTACAGGCTCATGATAAATTTAGGGCGCATCAACTTTTTCAAGTAGCTTTGTAATGATTTGTTTGCCATCAATACCTTCAGCCTGCGCAGAGAAATCCAGCACTAAACGGTGGCGCAGTACATCTACCGCCAAATCAACGACATCTTCAGGAATCACGTAATCACGATCTGCGAGCAGGGCGCGAGTACTCGCCGCACGTAATAATGAAATAGCACCCCGGGGTGAAGAACCGGCTTTAACTATCCCATCCCATTCGGGAATGCAGGTTTTAATATCACGGCTGGCCGCCACCAGCTCCACTACGTATTTTTCAATGGAAGGCTCAACATGAATACTATTAAGCTGTGCTCGCAGTGAGAGAATATCCTGCGGCTGAGCAATGGCTTTTAAGTTTGCATCGAGCCTTCCATCATCAACTTTTCGGGTACGCCGCAGTATTTCAATTTCTTCTTCATGGCTGGGGTATTGCATAATCAGGTGAAACAGAAAACGATCCAGCTGAGCTTCCGGCAAGCTATAAGTGCCCGCATTTTCCAGCGGATTCTGAGTGGCTAGCACCATAAATAAAGGTGGTAAAATATGTGTCTCAGCCCCTACGGTAATCTGGTGTTCTGCCATGGCTTCTAGCAGGGCAGATTGTACTTTGGGTGGGGCACGGTTGATTTCATCGGCCAGTACAATTTCGTGGAACAGGGGGCCGGGCTGAAAACGGAATGAGCCCTTATCCGGCTCAAATATTTCGCTGCCGGTGAGATCCCCCGGCATCAGGTCGGGGGTAAACTGAATGCGCTGAAACGAGGCATGCACACTCCCCGCAAGGGCATGCACCGCGGTGGTTTTTGCCAGCCCCGGTGGGCCTTCTAATAAAACGTGGCCACCACTGACCAGTGCAATAATAAGCCGGTCTAACAAGTCTTCCTGTCCAACAATCACCTGTTGGAGTTGCTGTTTTAATTGTTCGCAGGAAAATGTACTCATTTACCATGGCCTTTAAATTTTGGTAACTATTCAGCTACTGTTCATTTATTAACTATTCAAGCCATTTTAAAATATGCTGAATAGTTACAAATTTTTTTAGTTTGAGTGTTTAAATAATACGGAGGTTTATTTTACACATCAATGAGGATAAATCTGTTTATTGCTCATTAATTTATTTTTATCGGGGATATGGCACGCACTTTTCAATCCACATTCACACAGTGCAGATACTAATGTGCTTGCAGCCCACTCTATATCAGGTATTGAAGTAGACACACCAACTGAAAATCGAACGGCACCCTGTGCTCTTTGTTGCGATAAGCCCATTGCACCAAGAACACCACTCGCCTTATCAGACTCTTCATGACAGGCTGAGCCCAGTGATGCGGCAACATCATTGGCGGCTTGTTTGAGTAATTTTCTGCCCGTAATGTTGGGGAAAGAGACATTCAGTGTATTGGGTAGTCGCATATCTGAATGCCCATTGAGTTTTAAATCGGGTACGGCCTCTAATAAGCGCTCATGTAAAGTATCCCGCAATATACGAAGTGTAATGCCCTCGAAACCATCGCTCATATAAATCAATTCTGCTGCTTTACCTATACCGACAATGGCCGGTACATTTTCTGTACCGGGTCGTAAGCCCTTTTCGTGACCTGCACCTACAACCAGTGGCTCAATTGGCGTGCCTTTACGTACATAAAGTGCACCAATACCTTTTGTGGCATAAAACTTATGTCCTGCAAGTGTGAGTAAATCAACACCAAGACGATCTACAGATACCGGGATTTTCCCCACGGACTGAGCCGCATCGGTGTGCAATAAAATGCCTTTTGGGCGAACAATGTCAGAGATTTCTGAAATGGACTGGATTGTGCCGACTTCATTATTGGCGTGCATAATAGACATCAGCACCGTATCTGATCGTATTGCATTCTGCACAGACTCAACACTTACCAATCCATATTTATCGACAGGTAATACTGTGACTTCCCAGCCATTTCTTTTGAGTAATTGTACCGGTGCAGCAACAGAAGGGTGCTCAATTGATGACGTAATAATATGACGCCCCTTGTCACGCATGGCCTCAGCAACGCCTCGAATGCCCAGATTATTAGCTTCAGTGGCACAGCCGGTAAAGATTATTTCATCATGCTGCGCGCCGATTAATGAGGCAACCTGGTGACGGGCCTTTTCCACCGCATCGTGTGCTCGTTGGCCATATATATGATTGGACGAAGGGTTGCCAAAAAAATGTTGTCTTAAATAGGGTTCAATAGCATCCGCTACCTGTGGATCAACAGGGGTTGTTGCGTTGTGGTCCAGATAGATTGGATTATGCATATGATCTAACCTCATCGGTTGTGATTACGAGCTACTTCTATGGGGATATCTAAACAGCACTCATCATGTCTTCTATCAGACTATCCAGCTTTTTACGAACTTCAGTTAGTTCAGCATTATCGAGCCCCGTTTGTTCAATGGCACTACAAAGATCATCAGCATCAATAATGAAACCATCATTTGGCATCACCGGGTTACCATCCAGCAATAAGCCGGGGGCACTGAGATTATGATCTTCATCGGGGTAAATAGTTTGCATCTCAAAGCCAAGTTCCTTCGATAGTGTTTGAGCATAATTGGTGTAAAGCGTGCAACGTCCACCAGCGGGGTTATTAGATAAAACGGTTATGTTTAATTGTGTCATGATTAACTCTCAAAATAATTTTTGAGCCTGCCGATACAGGCTCAAACGGATTCTGCTGTATGGTTTTTATAAGGATGTGGTTGTTTGTTTTAGTGCGTCAAGATAGCGCTGAATGCGTTTGGCATTGGCGCCACGATCAATTCGTCCAATGCGTGAGCGGGAGCGAATATCAATAATTGAGCCTTCATCCGATGCGGCCACTCGTACAACAACCTCATCTTTAAAACCAAACAATAAAGAGGTATCGACCGCTTCAATTCGTCCCTCATCCGCATCGCTTGCGATCACTTCCCAGCCATTTCTATTCACAACTTCAAGGGCTTTTTCAAAAGCCTTCTCCTGGGAAACCGATAAGGCCAATGGTTTTAAATCTGGATAAGCAGCTAACTGTTTTTCTGCGAAGGACTCTCCAGGGTACTCTATTGGGTTGGGCACATCCCAGAAAGATGGGGGGGCCTGAGTATCGGTAGTGATATCATTAATTTTCGGATAGGCGCTTGCGCTGTATTCAAATAAAACGGTGGCTGATATCACCGGTACACTTAGCACAATACCGGTTATCGCCAGCAATAGTCCTCGCTGTTGAGATTGAGAGCGTGTTTTGAAAACGCCTATCACTGATATAACGATCGCAACAACGGCAGCGTAGGTCGCCCACTCAAAAATGGAAAAGGCTTCCGGGTGTCGCCACCAGCCAAGCCGGTAACCAACACCTGACATTAATGCGCTGATAATGACCGCTACACTCAATGCCAGTCCAGACAGGGCAAGCTTTGATGTGGTTTTTGGGATGTTTTGATTATTCATAAAATACCTCTTTGTCTTTAATCTAATGGGGGAGAGTGTCTGTCGACTTAATTGAACAAAACACTCTTGAATAAAATATAACTGGCCACCAGCAGCAGGAAGCCACCAAAGCCTTTTTTAAGTAAATCCGCTGGTAAACGATGTCCCAGCTGGCTACCTGCAACACTTCCAACAACGGCAATGGCGGTGAAGAGTCCCATTAACTGATAGTCGATGGCCACCGAACCGGCATATCCAGCAAAACCGGCAAATGATTTGAGTGAAACAATGCTGAGTGAAGTGCCTACCGCTCTTTTCATCGATAAACCGGATAATAAAACCAGCGCAGGAACAATCAGAAAACCACCTCCAACACCCACGATGCCGGTTAATACACCAACGGCAATGCCATGTAAGGCAATATGCCCATATTGAAGATCATCACAGTGTCCATCCGGGCAATCAGCAGCCGCCGCGCCGACAGACTTATGTTGAGGTGAGGGCTTAATCATTTTCCAGGCGGCGGCATACATAACCAGGGCAAATACGCTGAGCTGTATAACAACGGGGGTTACTACGCCCACCAATGCACCAGCATAAGTGCCAGCAACACCAAATAAACCAAAAACTGCGGTAATTTTGAGATCCACATTACCGTGACGCCAGTGTTGTAATGCCGTGATAGTCGCGGTAATTGCAACAATGCCCAGGCTCATTGCGATGGCCGATTTGGGCTCAACATCTAATAAATAAAGCAGGGCAGGCATCGTGATAATGGAGCCACCACTGCCAAAAATGCCAAGTAGCATACCTGTAACGAGACCTGCGATTATAATTGAAATGGACATGTTTCTTTCCTCTGGCAAGTAGGGTGATTAAATAGCATGGCTAATCAAGTACTTCACTATTCTATTAATCACTAGAATAATAGAATAGCATTAACAGGAGAAAGGTCAAGGATATTTATGAAAGAAGGGAGTTTTTAGATCTGAGTGGGACTCGAGCGGTTCGAGGATCAGATATTTCCATGCCATATTTGCCAGTATAATAAACGCCTATATGATAAAAAGCTTTGAACATAAAGGACTTGAAAAGTTTTATTCCAAGGGTTTAAATCTGGGATACAGGCCTCTCATGCAGTTAAATTAAATGATCAGTTAACCGCCTTGCATGCAGCAAATGAGGTGGAAGATATGGATATCCCTGGTTGGCGCTTATATTCGTTAAAAGGGAAAAAGAAAAATCTCTGGTCAATTGTCGTAAATAAAAACTGGCGCATTGTTTTTAAGTTTGAAGATGGCCATGCATATATTGTAAATTATGAGAATTATCACTGATGAATATTGAACAATTTAACCCTCCTCATCCAGGTGCCTTTATAAAGCGTGTTTATATAGAACCTTTTCATGTGAGCTCTAATGAAGTTGCCCGTAATTTACAGGTAAGTCCGAGTACATTTAATCGACTGATTAATGAGAAGTCCGCTATTTCACCAGAGATGGCGCTCAAGTTGTCAAAAGTTTTAGGGCATTCACCTGAAAGCTGGATGCAAATGCAAGATAACTATGATTTGTATCAAGCTAAAAAGAAGATGGATTTGAAAGCCTATACCGCTATGCAATTTGCTGTTTAATTTTAGTCAAGCTGCACCCATAACAGAAGCAGCTTTGAAATCTTCTGCTCAAAATATCAGCACCATCATGCGTTATCGTGACCAAGCGCCTTTTTCATTTCTTCGTATTCTTCTTTATTGATTTCACCTTTGGCAAAGCGTTTATCCAGAATCTCACGGGCACTTTCTGACCTGTGGCTACTGCTATCATGACCGGAGCTGTAGTTGTTCGGATTATTATTCTGCCCAAACATGCCACGCATAAAAAATATAAAAACCAGAAGAAAAATAACTGGAAATATCCACATAAATCCAAAACCATTT
>Ga0316205_10004127_pt1 | contig 13008 bp, 10 predicted proteins | sample 3monthpyrite_MG_FD_204941 | JGI IMG/M metagenome (GOLD analysis project Ga0316205, IMG submission 204941) | Microbial mat bacterial communities from mineral coupon in-situ incubated in ocean water Damariscotta River, Maine, United States -... | ecosystem: Environmental > Aquatic > Marine >... | reverse complement strand
GTTGTTGTTGAAGTACCGGCACCAGCACCACTTGAAGTTTGATTAACCCCACCATCACCAGGAATAACTTCACAACCCCATTCAACATTAGAAACGGTATTGGTTTTATTGGTGGTACATGAATTTGTTATTTTACCAACCAGATAAATAAACGTATTACCGCCGGCATTAACATCGACTTCACTTCCATCATACGCTGTACCTGTTTCTCCGAAAGGGCTATCAACATTCAGTGTAAAACCATTGCTCGATGCCTGGCAGTTTCCAACTGGCCCTACGCCATCTGCATTTGCTATTGAGGTGGCTTCACCTTCACTCGGACAGGCATAATTAATTTGAAAATTTCCATTTTGCATCAGGTCATCAAATTTCAAATCCTGTAAGCCTGCCAAACCAGCATTATTGATTTGAATTCGCCAGATCACATCATCTTCGACATTGCCATAAACGATATTGCTATATGATCCTGCCCCCTGATTTGAATCCACATTGCGGCCAAGCTTCACAATCGATGGTTGTGGTTCACGTAAAGGTAATAAAACCTGACCGGTAGACGCCGTGGCTGGGACATTGGTAATGGTCGGACAAAAATTATAATTAACATCAGCTTCGATGTTTCTGTTCGCGGTTAGAAGATTTTCTTCAGTACCTGAAATACTTCTAACCTGAAAAATAATGTCGACTGAGTTGTAGTTATGGTTATTTGAACCATCAATCTGTGCCAGTGCAGGAATTTCAGTAGCGGTCCAGGTCAGCTGCGTACCAGAAATGGCAGGATCACCTCCGCCTACGGTTGAACCGGGCACGTATTCAAGACCTGAAGATCGAAAGTCATGAGTGACAACAAAATCTGCCATGTCGATATGTGATGGATTAGTAACAACAAGTCTTATTTGACCAAGCCCACAAAACTCGCAGTAACTGTTTGCAGCCGTTAAGTCATAAGACAACACACCGGAAAGCGTAGAAGGGTTTGTATTGCAGTTAACACCATGAGCAAAAACGTTTTCAGCAGCCAGCGAAAGGCCAACGAAGAGGATGCATATTCTAAGTATCAATAAATATTGTTTTTTTATATTTATCATTAAAAAATCAGACCACTGAAATAGAATATGTCTCAGGTAAACAGTGGTAAGCAAAGCCTAATGCTGCATTTAGAAACAATATTGATTATTTCAGGTAAGATTGGCCTCGCAAATCACAAACTTAAACTTAAACCAAACAACAATAACTTATTGTCTTGTATAAAGATTTTAGGAAGGATTAGCTGTATTAGCTATATATTATAGATTATCTGTTGAAAATCGTTGATGAACGATAGATATAAGCAAATCAAGTATTTAGAAAGGAATATTATCAGCTTAGATAAACTAATAATGGACAATTTTTGTCCATTATTAGTCGATAAACACATTTGGCTACATATTGACCAGGACCACCTTAAGACGCAGGAAGAAAATCAATCGGATATAGTATCGTTATCTTAGGAACGCCCTCTTTTGCGCCAAAATTAAAGCGTTTTACACGTTTCACAATCTTTTCAGACAATGCATCTGATTTAAGGTCCGTCGATTCAACTTTGCAGGCTGAAACATTACCATCAGGCAAAATAGTAATTCGTAATACCATTTTACCCTGTAATGTAGGATCTTTTCTGAGTTCTCGATTATATATTCTGTAAAGCGCCGCCTTATAACGGTCGAATACAATCTGAATTTCTTCATCGGTACGGGATGGCCCCGGTGCATCACTCAGCGGCCTGTCATCAATTGCAGTGCCAATTTCACTGGTTACACGACTGAACTTCACAGCACCAATTTTTCCGCCTGCACCACCTACTTCACGACTAAGTGACGCCACGTTTATACCACTGCTTCCACTTTTAGCCTGATCGGTAATAATTGAGCGCGTGTTTGACTTCGCTCTTGTACCTTGTTTTGATAGTTTTGCATTGGCACCCAGCCGTGCCTCACTGGCTTCATCCATCAGGTCAGCAAAGTTATTTTTAAAGGCCAGTATGCCTGAAGTGGATGCTTTTTTACGTGCGTCTTTAATTTCTTTTTTGGTTGGTTTTTTCTTGCTGGCAAGTTTTGTTTCAACCTGTGGTTTAGGCTCGGGCTTTGGTTCTTTCTTTTTCAGTTCTCGTTTAATAAATTTTGTTAATCGCTCTGGTATTTCGACTTCTTCTACTTTATCAGGGATTGGGATAAATATTTTTGGTACAAAAATAATCATTAAAACACTGTATAAAAAAGCCAGTAACATATACCGCCTGTATCGTTTCAGGTCTTCCTTATTAGCAGTCCAGGGCATTAATATCTGTCGATATTCTGGCGCCTCAAATTTTCTATATGTTTTAAACTCGTTAACAACCTCGATTTTTCTTTCTTTTCGATATTGCATGTCACTTTTATACAGTGCTGCGCGACGGTCAGTTTTACTGACTTTTTCTTCAAGTTCCGCCTTTATCTCTTGTAAAGTTTCAATCGATTTATAAAAGTTTTCCGCTTTAGTTTGTAGATCCTTAATATGTGCCAGCATCTCTTCTTCACTGGCAAACATTTCTCCCCAGAATAATTTCCCAGCTCCAGAATCATGTAACTCCTGAAGTTGCTTACTAATTTCAATCAGTTTTTGATATTCGTGTTTATGACTGTGCGCATCTTCAAGCTGTTTATTGACATCCGCCAGCTTTTTCTGAGCGTTAATACTCTCCTGAATAGTCTGCTGTATTTTTGCGTCTAATCGATGTGTATCAGTTAAATTCACAGTGAATGCTCAATAATTCTAGTTTTGAGATGCTTTTTGTATAACGGCTAAAGAAATTTTTCCGTAACCTGCAGCGGTACTTGAACTCATTACTTTCTTTAACAGCATAAAAGGGACTTTCTTGTCTGCCAGCACAGTGACTTCTTTGCTATCTGCAACAGCTTTTGTAGAAACGCCAATTATTTTGTCACGCTGTTCCAGCAGCTTATTTTTAATAGGAGCAAGCACATCTCTTTTATCTGCCAGTGCATCACTGGTACTCATAATATGCTCACCCTGCATAAGAATTTCTTTAGATGAAACAAAAATCACAATAGTTTCACGAGGCTTAGACTCAATAACAGCCTCTGGTAAATTAATATCTTTTGGATCTTTAAGAACTTCATCTGTTGCAGAATTAGTCAGCAGGAAGAAAACCAGTATCGTAAATACATCCATTAATGAAACAAGACTTAATCCTCCTGTTTTCTTTTTAGAGCCTGTCATTCGCTTCATGCGCCTGGAAACTTTCATGGCGCATCACCTACTGAAATATTAGGAAACAGGACGATTTTTTTCTTCGCAACAGGGCTATCTGGCACCTGATTTTCACTAACGACTTCTACACTTGTTAGGGCATCCATAATTAAAATCAGATATTCGTATTCTAGTTTTGGTTCCATTAAAACGATCGCATCGAATTTTTCTGGATAATTCTTTTTGATTTTTTGCAGGTAATCTGAAAAGCGTTTGATATCATATTTATCATCTACTTTTTTCATACTGGCAACAACACCTTTGCCATTGCTTATTTCAATACCTTTCTTTCTGACAATAACCTCTAACACAAGCGCAGGCTTATCCGCCTTGCCTGCTCCTGAACCAGAGGGCACTTCAAGCTCCATAATGGTAATACGAGAAAATACAGCCGATATCAGCAGAAATGGAATAAGAACAACCATCAAGTTTAGAAAGGTTGTGATATCCAGCTCAGGCGGCTCCTTCGGCATTCCACGATGTCGTTGATATCTTGCCATCGATACCTACTCCTGACGACGTGCTGCGTCTGTTATAAAATTAAGTGTTTTAACTGAAGCCATTTCAAGGCTGTTAACAATTTCACCTGTTTTAGACACCAGATAAGCATGGAATAGTAATAACGGAATCGCTGCAATTAAACCAAACGCTGTCGTATTCATCGCTACCGAAATACTTGCTGATAATAAATCAGCTTTTTCAGCGGGGTTTGCATTGGCAACAGCTGTAAAGGCCTCAATAAGCCCCATGATTGTTCCAAGCAGACCAAGTAATGTTGATATGTTAGCCAGTAATGCAACATGAGGCGTTCTCTTTTCCAGCTGAGGAATAATTTCCATCATTGCCTCTTCCATACCAATTTCAATGTCATCTCTTCTTCGCACTGTACCTTCACGTGCCAGCCCCATACTCAGGAGCTGTGCGATAGCTGTATCACCTTTTGATGTCATTTCCCTTGCCGCATCAAAATTGTGTTCAGACATAACAGGATAGAGTTCATCCCATACTTTCATGTTGCTCTTTCTGACCTTGATAAGTTTAATTGCTCTCTCCATACCCAGAGCAATACCTACAGAAAACACTATCAGTATCGGGTACATAAAAGCACCGCCATCCTGGATAAATGCAATAAGCGTATAAATAAAGTCCATAAAGTGTTACCTCATCTCAAAATCAGATATTTAAAATTATTTTTGCTGGCTGATCTCATAGAAATCCAGCTCTCTCATGAACACATCTTTATCTACAGGATGCATTCCCTCATTTAATAGGTTAGAACTCAAATCTGTTTCCATTCCCAGTTCGGCACTGCGCCATGGCACGATGTATAAAGATTTGGGAGCATCTTTATTACCAATAATTGAAATACCTGACAGTGATTTAACTTCTTCTGCCTGCACACTTACAGCTGGGAAAAAAATAGCAAATAAAAGCAATATTTTACAGTGTCGATAGATCATTTCACACCTGCCCTTCTTTTAACGTCAGTTAACCAAATATTTACTTTTTTATCATTCGGTTTCAGCTTTAAATACTCATTATAGTGTTCTATAGCACACTCAAGGTCTTTCATGAAAAGATCACACAAAATTGCAATATTCTTTCTGGCCGGCAAAAAGAGTGGGAAGTTTTTTAATACATGAAGGTACGCGGTTTTTGCCTCACTAAATCGACCACTCTTTCGATAGACTATACCCAGCTCATTATTGGTAACAGGGTGATCCGGATTAATTTTAAGTGCCTTTAAAAAACTTTCTTCAGACTCATGTATTTTACCCAGTTTAAGGTAAGCGATACCAAGATTCACATAAGGCGCACTGTGTTTTTTAGATTGATCAGTCACCTCAAGAAGTAAGGTTATAGCTTCATTATACTGCTCATTTTTTATATGCTGCACAGCTTTGGTAAATGATTCATTAACCGCATCATCAACACCATACTCTTCATTTATTTCAATATCTCTGACCTCAATATCATCTTTTTTTCCTGTAGATGCACATGAAGCCATAAAATGAATAAGCAGAATAGTTGATACAAATTTAATCATTAGCACTAAATATTTCATTGTACAGGCTCACTAACAGAAGCATTTAATGATACTTTTTGTGCTTCATCTGGAGGACTGACTTTCTTTTGTGGTTTAACGACTTCATATGTATAACTAAGCATTGAATCCAGTGTACCAGTACTGATCTCATATTTTGCATATCGCCCAGGTACAAGCTCACCCAGTTTTGCCAGTGATTTATCTATCCATTGGCTATAAACACCGACTGAAAGTAATTCAATGTTCTTTTTATGAATATTAATACCTTTTTCTTCAAATGGGTAAGCCTGTTCTTCTAGTATTTCATTATACTGTTCAAGTTCAAGCTCACTAAGTTTTTTAGGCCTTTCTGACGCCATTAATGATCGACTAAATTCATAATAAGTTTCGGCGATATAAAAAGTTGCTGCGGCTGTTACGTCACCAACACCGTAATCAACAAGCTTATTATATTTTTTTATATTAGCTTTCATCCTTTTTCTTTTTTTCTTCAAATATTTTTTAAAAGGAATTTTTAGCTTTATAGCAACAAACTTCTTATAAAGCGGATCTACTAATGCTAAAGCTGCTCGACCAGCAAGAAAACGCGTCCTGTCATTTCTCGACTTACCTGCCTTTCTCTCAACTTTTACAATATGTTTAAGTGTTTTAATATAACTTTTTTGTTGTTCTTTTTTAAGATAAATAGAAGCAATCTTTGTATTAATTTCAAGCGCTTCTTCTACAGGTCTTGGGAACTTACTTACAAACTGCTTATAAATACGTAATTCATTATCTTTATCTGCTATTTTTTCATAAAGCTCTGCAGCAATTAACAAAGACTCTCTTTTGACGGCTTTGTCTCTTGATTCTTTATATATTCGTTCAAATTCAGCAGCCGCCTTATCATACTTTTTGTCCTGCTTGTATACATATGCCAGTTTTTTTGTGATATCAGACTGCTGTTTATTTTTTGGAAATGATCGTCTGAAATTATTTAATACGATAGCAGCCTCAGACCAGGCCTTTAACTGGATCAATGCACTTGATGCGTCATACTCTGCAGTTGATCTGATTTTTGAATTTGGAACCAGTGTGCTAACACGCAAGAAGTGATTTGAAGCTGTTCTGTAGTCTAGCAACTTAACCGATTGCTCACCTTGTTTATATATCGCTGCTGCAAGGTTTTCCTGAAGTTCAATACGCTTTTTCTTATTAGTTTTTTTCGACTTTATAGCCAGCACATTAATAAAGGCCGTTTCTGCATCACTATACTTTCGCAAATCAAATGATGAATAAGCGATGACCAGCCATGAGGACCTTTTTAGATCATCGTTAACATCAGGGTAACTTTTAATTAGTCTGTGTGAAGCATTTATGGCAATCTGAAAATCTTTCAGGTCATACAGGTCATCTGCTGCAGCTGATAAAATAATTGCTGATTTTTTGTGTTTAGGAAAAACATCCACAAATTTTAATGATGCACGAATAACTTCACGCTTTATTCGGTTTTTATCATACTGAGAGGCTTTTCTCAGATGCTGTCGATAGGTAGAGACAGCAGCGTACCCCGCTTTAGATGACTTATCATTCAAAGCGTACTCATAAGCTGTTTTCTCGTATTCAATTGCAGCTAACAAATAATTTGTGTTTTCTAGAAACAAATCGGCAAGCTGGTAGTTTATACCGGCTGATAGCTCATCCTTAGGGAATGATTTTAGAAATTCTTTATACCAGTGAGAAGCCTGATTAAAATTCTTAGGCTTTTTATTTCTATGACGCACATCCTGATACAGTGAGTGATAAAATTTGGCCAGATCTATAATATTTTTCTTTAGATAGTCAACAACATCAGCATGTTGTGCAGGATTGAAATATTTCCAGTAATCTGCTCTTAAACCATAGGTAGATGCATAGTCTTTTTTAGCTTCAATAACCAGACGGGGAAAGTTGCCCTTTTGATAAATATCGATAACCCGCATACTGAAATGCGGGGACACTTGATTAAAAGGATTATTCTTTATAAAAGCATTATAGGTTTTGGCTGCGTCACTATAACGCCGTTTTTTCAGATAAAATTCTGCCAGATGACTGTAAACATCACTCTCATAACTTCTGGAGCCATGTTTTTTAAAGAAACTGATTACCGAATCAGCGCCACCAAGGTTTGAGAAACTTAAACTTATAACCCGGTAAGTATCTTCAACTCTTTTTTTCTCTGTTTTATTATGCGTTTGAGCAAAGTCATAACCAATCGTCAGTTTATGATCCAGCAATCCAATAAACTGTTTTAGGGCATCTTCATACAGCTCCTGTTTGTAGAAAGTCCATCCAAGTTTATATAATGCCAGCTCATAGAATCCTGTTCCTTTCCCCTTAGTAAGTAACGAGAGATAGGCGTCTTCTGCATCAAGCAGTTTCTTTCTTGTAAAGAAATATTCTGCTCTTCTGAACTGGACTTCAGGAAAGTGCCTGGAATACGGATACTCTTTCACCAGTCTGTTATTAACTTTCATGGCTTTTTCAATTTGGCCCGTTTCTTCGTAAGCACGCGACAACTGATAAAGCACCTGATCATTCCTTTCGTATAATGGAAATTTTTTCAATAATTTAAGGTATAGAGCAATTGCTTTTTTTGCACCTTCTGATTGTAAATCATCTATTTTTGTACCATCGGGCAATACAGCAGGCTTTACAGCTTTATTTAATTCTATTTGCTGTTGTTCTGACGCCCTCTTTTCAAACTGCTGATTAGACTCAGAATCGATCTCGGCAATGACTTGTTTGCTCTGTTTTTGATTTGCTATATCTTCGTCAACAGTAACAACATTTTTTTCTACATCTGCTTTATCAGTAGTGTTTTTTTCATTCAGTGGTGTTTGAGATGGTGATTCAGCCTCTGGATCGCTGATCATTCCATATTCCTGCTCTATATTCAGATCAGCCAGTCGTCGTATAGCTTCTGGTGTAGCAGCAGAATCCGGCGTCTGCTCAAGAAACTGCTGATAACTCAGCATTGCCTTTTGAATACCACCTTCAATACGGACATTTTTTACTTCTATTTTCATTTCCTGCAGACCAGAGATCGTTTTATGATCGCTACTTGCGCATGCAGTTAAAAATATCAACAATATAAGACTAATCAGGCCGTAGCGAATCATTGCTCAGCTCCTTTTGTCTCAGGTTCGGGTTGTTTCAGGTTTTCGATATCCTCACTTTGCTGTGCTTTAACGGCTCGATCATAGCTTTCAGCCAGCGCAAATCTGGATTTAATCTGCAATTCTTCAATACGTTTTCTCTGCACCTGAAGATGATGAACAGCCATTTTTTCAAGCATGTAGCCCTGTCTGGAAAGCAACAGCTTGATTTTTTCATCTGCTTGCTTTATTCGTATTCTTAAATGCCTGATATTATTATCGTAGCCGATATAACTTTGAGTAGCCGCCTGACGCGTTCTGACAAAAGAGCGGTAGACCTCATTAAGATCTTCAAACCCTTTATTAAGTGTTTGAAAGCTTTTGAAGGCTTGAGAAAATCTCTGCTGGTATTCGGTATCAATATTCCAGTTAATAACCCCTTTCAGCCGATTAATTCTTGAAATCTGTTGTTTGTTTTGGCTTGTGTTTTTAGCCAGTGCTTTTTCAATTCTATTTATCTTTGTCAGATAAACTCTTTCATCTGCAGTCGCCAGAAAATCTGGTCTTGGTGCGATCAACATTTTATCAAGTCGATTGGATATTCTCTGCTGCTGCGTTTTTCGCAGCTTCATTCTTGAGTCTAGTGAACGGAATTTATCCTGGATAGCAGGAAATAATGGTGTGTAATAGTTTTTACGGACTGAAATAATTTCATTATATGAATCAAGATAACCATCCCATGACAAGATTTTTTTATCGAGTTGCACCAGATCAAAGTAATTTTTTAATGATTCCTGAAAATCGTTAGATGCCAGTAAACTCATCAGGTAATGTGTTTCAGGCGTATCTGCTAAATTCCGTAAGTTAATAAGCCAGTTTTTATCTTTATTAAACTCTTCGCGGACCAGCGCTTTGAGGAACTTACCTTCACGAATACTTTTGATTGATGCATCAAGACTTTCCAGTTCACGGCTATAGGACTCAAGTGCATTACCATAAAGCACCGCAGCCTGGCCGTGCGCATCAAGCTTACTATAGGTAAATGGCAGACCTGATAAAACTTCCTGAACAGAAGGGTCCGTTACTTTTCTTTTTGATAATAAAGTCCAGGGAACCAGAGCACGCTGATAATTATTGGCTGAAATATCTGCCCAACCCAGCCCTAGTAAAGCCTTATTTGAAAAGGGCCCATCAAGTCTTATTCGCTGGAAATATTTTACTGCCTGATCTGGCCGCTTATTTTCCATTAGCTTATAACCAAGCGCAAGATTAGACTTGTCTTTGATCGCAAGTACAAGTCTGTTATTAGAAACAATCTGACCAACTTTATCGAGTTGTAAAATACCTTTTTCTGTTTCTTCATTCCCAAGATAAGCGATAGCAAGGTTATAACCTGCAAAGCCCTGAACCTGAGTAATATTTTCTATATCTTCAAGAATCTCAATCGCGTTCGTAAACCGGCGGTTTGCTATATAAATTTGAGCCTTTAATAATTCAAGATCATATCTGATCTTATCGGATACATTTCCTTTTATTTTTTCAATGGTTTCCAGTGCATTTTCAGGCTGTTGTTTCTGATGAAATATTTTAGCAAGACGATAAACAGCTTCATTGCGAACGGTATCTTCAACGTCTGCTTCTATAACTGATTTAATCGCACGGCCTGCACGTTTGTGCATGCGATAGTAAAGTTCAAAATCTCCGATGGAAAACTCGGCGTGGTTTATATAGAAATGCAGTGAATTGAGCTCTGGTTCGTCCAGCCCGTAGTATTGTCCCAGTTCAGCATCCAGCCGACTAATCGCATCAAAGTAATTTTCCTGATAGGCATAGTACAGCCCCTCACTGAAATAAAGATCCGTTTCGCCAGTGAGTGCAGTGGTTGCTGAAAGTGTCGTTGAGACAACCACAGCAACTAATGTCGATATAAATCGAAACACTTTTACCGTTCTTTAATTTCTATTAGTGAAGCGCCTGATGATCCTAAATGAATTTCAACCAGTGATGCTCCAACTTTTTTGCTAATGGAAAACGTCCCTTTCTCCACCTGAGATTCCCCGCTATTCTGTCTGCCAATAACACTCAATTCGAGCTTGTGTTCGCCGTTTTTCAAGTTTCCGGTGTATATTCTCTGAACACCTCCACGCTGCAGCGCGCCAACTTCTTTAAAACTGTAGATATGGTGTGCTACGTCTTTATCATCAATTTTAATTTGCACTGCATCAGGTATGAACTGAGCATCTTTCGCGACAGAGACAAAAAGTGAAACCTGTGTATTGGAAGGAAATAGTAATTTTTCTTCCAACAACGAAAGCTCTGCAGATATTGCCAGCACATCTTTCTTAATGTCCTGAACCTGTTCATCAAGCCCCTTAATTTGCTCTCTTGAAAGCGCTTCTGATAAGGCTGATACAGGTACAGAAATTAATAGAGGTAAGATTAAAATTAATCCAAAACTTTTCATATATAAACACTTAATAAAATCAGTAAGAAATTTAGAAAAAACCAACGCATATCAATCTATCTCTATTAATTGTACTCGATTAATCGCCTCTATTACTGACCATAATCGGCTAAATTAGCCCTGTCATCGGTTCAGATACTGTATCTAACTAATTGATTAGATACTGATTTTATAAATATATTGTTTTGCTCGGTTGTTGAGCCGTCATTTAGATACGTGAAAAACTGACCATTTGAATAGTTGCTTAATTTATAGACGATAAATCGAGTTTTTGCCCTTTTTTAGCAATGCTGACAGCTGATGCACCCGACTCCTTTATAGCTTTTTGAAGCGCCTGTAATGATTCTGGCTCTCCGTGTACTAGCATTAGTGGCGGTTTATTATTGAAATTACTATACCAGTTCATTAAACCGGCCTGATCTGCGTGAGCCGAAAGACCACCCACTGTGTGAACTTGTGCATTAACTTTTAGACTCTCTCCCCATAACTTGATGTATTTACTACCGTCAACCAATGAGCGTCCCAGAGCACCCCTTGCCTGAAAACCCGTTATAACAATATGGCAATCATGCCTCCAGATATTGTGTTTTAAATGATGTTTAATTCTGCCACCTGTGCACATACCACTGCCCGCGATAATAATTGCACCTGACCTTACTGTATTTAAATGCATCGACTGATTAGCCGTTCTGCTTAAATGGAAATTTGGTAGTAAGGGACGACTTCTGTTTTTATTCCACAGTTCACGGGCTTCATCATCATAAAGATCAGTATGTTTGGTATAAACTTCTGTGGCGCTAATAGCCATCGGACTATCTAAAAATATTTGCCATCGATCCAGATCCCAGTCGTTATAATGTTTGGCAAATTCATAAATTAAACGCTGTGTTCGCCCTACCGCAAAAGCAGGAATAATGATATTTCCTTTATCACTTCTGGCCTGACAGATGATATCGGTCATTTCCTGGTACGTCTGTTCGGGTGAACGATGTAGTCTGTCACCATAGGTTGATTCCATGATCACAAGATTCGCTTCTTTTATAATAGTCGGGTCGTGCAAAATAGGACGATCAGGATACCCAAGGTCACCACTAAACACGATTTTTTTATTAATACCATTTTCAGATAGCCAGCATTCAACAATTGAAGAACCCAATATATGACCTGCGTCAGAAAACCTGAAACTTAAGCTCGGAGATATTTTTTTCTTTGCGCCATACTGAATACCACGAAACTGACTCATCGCATCCTGCGCATCTTTTACCGTGAAATATGCCTCGACAAGCTTCAAGCCTTTTCTTTCTCTTTTTTTATTTTCCCACTCTGTCTCACGCTCATTCAGGTATCCCGCATCTTGAAGCATAATTCGACATAAATCTTTACTTGCTCGTTGTGTGTAAACCGGCCCATTAAAACCCCGTTTAACAAGAAATGGAAGTCGACCGGAATGGTCAATATGCGAATGACTTAAAATGACAGCATCAATGCTTGCAGGATCAAAAGGGAATGGGTCAGAATTTTTTAACTCATCCAGACGACTACCCTGCACCATACCACAGTCAAGTAAAATTCTGGTATCACCAGACTGAATCAGGTAACAGGAACCGGTTACCTGTTCAGTAGCGCCATAAAACTGAATAAACATAATTAACTTATACCACTATTTTTAAAAACAAACATGCATAATATTTTAATCATTTAAATGATATAGATATGAGTTTAACATCTCATCAAATGCATCAAAATCAATAGGCTTTAACATATACCCATCGACACCAGCCTCTCGTCCTTTTTTCACATCATCAGTCATCGCATTTGCACTCAGCGCAATAATAGGTATTGAGCTATATTTTTCCTGTTGCTTTAACTCTTTTGCAATTTCAAGTCCACTCATATCTGGCAAATTAATATCGAGAAGAATCAGGTCAGGTTGTTTATTATAAAAAATATCAAGACCTTGCTGTCCTGTCTCTGCTTTTAGTAAGACAATATCATTTTTTAAATTTATTAGCTGCTCGACGATTATAATATTTGTTAAGTCATCCTCGATATAGAGGATTGTATACTCATCGTTAGGTTCTTGATTTTGTATAATT
>Ga0316205_10004126_pt1 | contig 13010 bp, 11 predicted proteins | sample 3monthpyrite_MG_FD_204941 | JGI IMG/M metagenome (GOLD analysis project Ga0316205, IMG submission 204941) | Microbial mat bacterial communities from mineral coupon in-situ incubated in ocean water Damariscotta River, Maine, United States -... | ecosystem: Environmental > Aquatic > Marine >... | reverse complement strand
TGGTGAATGATTACGGTTATACGCTAAAAGCCGCAGGTGTAATGGATATGTTTCCTCATACGGCTCACGTTGAGTCTATTGCTGTATTTGAGAAGTAAAACTTCTGGCTAATATTATTTAATATTAAATTCCATCTTAATACCGGCTACTTCAATAATATCATTGTTGTTTAGTGGGCTGGCTTTTGATCCTACTTTTTCACCATTTACGGTTGGCTGGCCGCTGTTTGCACCGCCTTCTACATGGAGTATGTAGTAGCCAGTTGGACGACGTGTAATGGCAGCAACCTGAACCCCCGGTTTGCCAAGCGTAGTCAGTACTTTTGTTAGTGGTAATTGTTTGCCTGAATTTGTGCCGCTTAATAATTGCAAGCTGGCACTGCCAACAACTTGCTTGTTACTGGTATCCAGCTTGTGCTCGGATGCAAGTTTAGCTGCAATCTGACCCATTTGCTTATCAATTTCTGAGTTGCCTGCGCTCTCCGGTAATCCGGCAGAGTCGGGGCGAATGATCATGGTTTTTTCAAACTGATCTTCTGAGTCGGAAACGTTAGCAGCGGCTTCATTGATATAGCGTAACTGGTGTTTGCCAATCTTGATTTCATCACCATCTTTCAGTGCGTGTTTTTTTATTAGATTGCCGTTTACGTAGGTGCCGTTACTGCTGTTCAGGTCCTCAACAAAACAGTCATCCATTATTTTAATAACCTGAGAGTGGTGTCCACTAACAGCGAGATTATCAATCTGGATGTCGTTGTTTTTATGTCGCCCGATGGTTGTGTTTTCAGATGTGAGCTCATACTCTGATTCGACTTTTCCGTCTAATTTAATTATTAATTTTGCCATAATCGTTAGTCCAGCTGTATTATTTAGGAAAATATATCCATGAATTTATTAACGAGTTTATTTATACCAAAGCCTTGCTTAGTTGGCTCAATAAGTATCACTGATATATTATCGTGACCGCCATTATCTTTGGCTTGTTGAATTAAATCTGTGCATGCCAGATCAATCTGAGATTTGTTTTCTTCAAGAATCATCGTAATTCTGCGATCATCAACCATGTCAGTGAGGCCGTCTGAACATAACAGGTAAATATCATTCGGCAGTGTTATTTCTTCGCTGACATCAATTTTTACTGTTTCTTCAATGCCTAATGCACGAGTAACCAGATTTTTATTCAATGATTTTGCTGCTTCCTCTGGTGTATAAAAACCCCGATCAATTAATTCCTGAAGCAGGGTGTGGTCGGTCGTGATTTGTTCCATCTCGTGATTGCGTAAACGATACATTCTGGAATCACCAACATGCGCGACGGTTAACCGGTTATCATAAAACATAGTGACAACAATAGTGGTACCCATGCCCTCATACTGAAGCTGTTTGCTGGCGGCTTCAAAGATGACTGAGTTAGCTTTTTCAATAGAGTTTTTAATGGCAATACTTTGATAGCTGTAGCCGCTGACGTTTTCGTCAATATCAAGGTTCTTGCAGCGCTCAAGTTCAGCCGGTAAATCATTTAAAATGGAATTCACTGCTAAAGCGCTGGCAACTTCACCGCCTTTGTGTCCGCCCATGCCATCCGCTAACACAGCCAGATTTATCGACATATCATTGCCGATACTGTCTTCATTATGGGATCTGATCAGGCCGGTGTCAGTGATGCCTTCAATTCTTATGAGGTTTTTGTCAGACATATTATTTTTTCTGTGCCGCCTTCATTGTTATCTGTGCGCATTTACGCAGATCAGATGCCATTTGCGATGCCCGTTGATATCGTTTTTCAATATTCTTGGACATGGCCCTGTTAATGATGATCGTTATGCATCTGGGCAGGCCTTTTCTGATAGTTGCCGGGTCAGGATGCGGTTCATTGGCTATTTTATACATCAGTGTTGCCATCGAGTCAGCCTGAAAGGGAAGTTCGCCGGTAGCTAATTGAAACAGCATAACACCTAATGAAAACAGATCGGAGCGGCCATCAACACGTTTACCTGCTAATTGTTCCGGTGACATATAAGATGGTGTACCTAAAACCATGCCTGTTTTAGTTTTGCTAGAATCAGTTATGCGTGCGATACCAAAGTCAGTAATTTTTAGTGCGTCACTGTCTGGTTCGTACATGATATTTGCAGGTTTAATATCTCGGTGGACAACATTTTGCTGATGAGCATAATCCAGAGCATCTGCTGAACGGGCAATAATAGAAATTACTTTTAATAAAGGAAGTAGCGTATCCTGTTTTGTGTAAACAGCAAGATCTTTACCTTTCAGATACTCCATTGCGATATATGCCAGATCATGTTCTTCACCGGCATCATAAATAGTTACAATATTTGGATGGCTGAGACGGCCAGCAGTTTCTGCTTCGCGGAAGAACCTATTTTTTACATCTTGTAGTTCATCGTCTTCAAACTCCTGAGACAAGGCCATGGTTTTTATCGCAACAACACGACTTATTTTTGGGTCTTTACCAAGATAAACAGAGCCCATTGCGCCTTTTCCGAGTTCTTTTTCGACTTCATATCGACCTAGCATGGGTTTTTGAACGCCAGCATTATCTAACACTAAATTGCCACCAGGAGAAGAAGATGAGGCGCCGCCAAGGATAACTGTTTCCTCCATAGCCTTAGTGCGTGATAGCCGCTGACTGATATCTTTGAATTTTGCATCAAAGTCAGAAATGTAAGTATAAACTGAGCCGGCTTTATTAAACTGACGTTTTCTTTCGTAATCAAGCGCAAGATTGTAAAGCAGCTCCATAACGGATTTATCAATAGGAATTTTTCTGAATTTCTCAAAAGCCATATCAAGCTGGCCTTGCCCCTGGAAAGATAAACCTAACATGCGGTTGCTTTCTGCAGATTCAAAATCAGATTTTAGTTTACCTCTTTCTGTCAGCAGGAAGTGCTTCGTGGTTAACAGTAAGTGACCTGTAACCAGCATGACCACAGGTAGCATTAATTGTACCCACCAGCTTTGCTGGGTCATGAGGACGTAATGAGCTAACAAAATTATTAAAGTAAGGAACGAGGTGATACTAAATGCCATGGCTGCTTTTAATCTGGGTAGTATAGCGATCAGATAAATAGCAATGAAAAGTATGATTAATGCGCGTGCAGGAAACTCCCATTTGGGAATAATAAAGAAATCCTGTTTTAAAATACTAGATACAGAATGGGCGAGTGTTTCAACGGGATTCATGGCTGAATTAACAGGTGTAACCTGAGAGGTGCCTACACCAATTGCCGTGGCGCCGATAAGCACAACTTTATCTTTATATTTTTGTGGTGGAATTTTTCCGCTAATGACATCGTAAAATGAATCGACCTGAAAAGCAGATTGCCCGTTATCTTTATTATTATAAAAGTAGGTGTACATTTGTAATGCATCATCAGTCTGTATATTCAGATTGCCAACTTTTACACCTTCACCTAGTTTAACAAGTATGTCGTTAAAGCTAAGGTTCAGACTTTTTGCGGCCAGAACCAGGGCGAGAGAAGGATAGTAGTTGCCATAATGATCTGTTACTAGAGCTTCATGTCGAATACCACCGTCAACATCAGTTGTTGAAACCAGGTTGCCGATAGCGTAAGCCGGAATACTGAGCTCAGGTATAGGAGCGATGGCTTCATTTGTAGTGAGAGGTAATGCACCAGTTGCAAGTGCGCCAACTTTGTCGATAGAATTTTTTAAAACATTTTTTGTAACATAGTCCGGTAGATTTTGTTGTTGTTTACCTAGTTGTGGACCAAAGATAAATGGCATAGCTAATACAACATTGCCGGAATCCTTGATAGCAGTTGCTAAAATTTTGTCTGTGTTTAATTTCTTCTCTGCACTCAGTAAACTGTTTTTCAGAACAGAAAGGTCATTGCTAGCATTGTTAGCCAGCTGTGTTTGTTGCATGAACTGAATAAGTTCTTTTGACTGACTACGTTGTCTAGTGCTGGGTTGGTTTAATAGTGAATCAAGACGGTTTAGATCTTTAGTAATTGTATTGATATTGCTGTTGTTATAAAAGTCGATTAATTCATTTATAGTTTGCAGGCCAGGGTCGCGTTGAGGTTCTGTAAAAAAGATGGTCTGGCCGATTACGGAGGTCTGTGCGTTTTTAAGAATTTTGAGTAATTTTGCATGTTTGTCTCGGGACCATGGCCAGCGTCCCAGGTTTGCAATGCTATAGTCATCAATCGCTATGATGGCGATTTTATTGCTAGGTTTTTTGTTTGAGGCACGAACACCGAAGTCGTAAGCGCTGCGCTCTATACCTGCTATAAAATCACTTCCGGCGAAAAGAATAAATGCAAGTGTGATTACAATACCGGCAAACCAGTCGCTTTGCCAGATTCCTTTATTCATTCAAATCCATCCCCGTGATCTATTTATAGCGTAAATTTAATTGATATTATTGATTGATATTAGTCTAAAAACAATGACTTGCATACATTCATTGAGATAATTTTTATGTTTTTAGTGTGAAAGCGAATATAAACAAATAGAAGTATTTGCTTATATTCGCAAAGAATTTAGAGTTGTTGTCTTATTTGATCCGTATACAGCATGTTAATCATCGTTTTACTCACGCGATGGGTGAATTGGTCAAAAAAGTCGGGCTGATATGTGTAATCAATAATTCTTTTATGGCCGATCACTTCTCTGGCGACATAATCAGCGCTGCCCAGATCATCAACCAAGCCTAATTCTATACCTTGGTCTCCGTTCCAGATTAAGCCGCTAAATAATGTTGGGTTATTTTTTAAGCGCTCGCCTCGGCCAGCTTTTACATCATTGATAAAATGCTGATGGGTGCTGGCAAGCAAGCTGGTCATATGCTTTTCAGCTTTTTTATTTCGAGGAGAAAACGGATCCAGCATTGCTTTGTTCTCACCTGCGGTAAGTTGTCGGCGTTCAATGCCTAGTTTCTCCATGGTGCCGGTAAATCCGAAACTACTAAGTCGAACACCAATTGAACCGACCAGACTGGATTTGTTTGCGTATATTTGTTCTGTGGCTGAAGCAACGTAATATCCGCCTGAGGCGCAGATATCAGTGATGACCGTATAGATAGGTGTATCAGGGTTTAGCTTTCTTAGCCGGTTAATTTCATCATAAATCATCGCTGCCTGTACTGGTGTGCCGCCAGGACTGTTGATTTCTAAAATAATACCTTTGACATGTTTGTTATCAAAAGCATTCTGTAGCGATTCTATTATGTTATCAGCCGCTGCTGGTTCTCCCGGAATAATGCCACCGGATAATTTAATAATTGCTGTATGTTTTTGGGAGGTAGAGGTTGTTTCACTTATATTTGATGAGCTGAGGACAATTAATAAAATAAATAAATAGCCAAAACCGAGTAGTTTAAAAAATATCCCCCAGCGCCGCGTCTTTTGTTGTTCTTTTACACCTGCCAGAGCGATCTCTTTTAAGGCGTCCTTTTCCCAGTTGTTATTTGATTCAGGCATAATTTTTCTTTCAAAGTTGTTGTTAAAGTTGATTGTTTTTTAACCAGTCAGGCAGGTCTGAAATGCGGTTAATATGCCCGAGTGGTTTGTATTTTAATAATCTGTCGATAGAGTGTACACCATAGCTAACCGCCAGATAATGGGTGCCTGCATTTTGTGCAAGCTGCATATCGTATTCTGTGTCACCAATCATGAGTGTTTGCTGGGGTTCAATACCCAGTTCATCCATGATTTCTTCCAGCATTAACGGGTGTGGCTTTGAATGGGTTTCTGATGCGCAGCGCGTACTCAGAAATAATGACCCTAGCTGTGTTTTTTCTAAAACCAGATCAAGGCCTTGCCGTCCTTTGCCGGTTGCGATGGCCAGCCAATAGCCTGACTCCTTTAGACTATGTAAGGTTTTCTCAGCGCCAGCAAAAAGTGGGCTGTGTGTTCCGTTTTCAACCAGGTAGTGGTAGCGATAACGGTTTGAATATTCAGCAACTTCATGCTTTGAGAATTCAGGGTACAGTGCTTCTGTGGCTTCTTTTAACCCAAGACCGATGACATTGCAAAATTCATCATCAGTTAAAATGGCGGCATCACAATCATTGGCTGCAGATTTCAAGCATTCAAGAATTCTTTGCTGAGAATCCATTAATGTGCCGTCCCAGTCAAAAATAATCAGTTCTAGCTTATTGCTCATGGTTTCTTAAATTCTCAATTACGCTCTTCAGGCTATTATCAAGCGGAGCAGTAACGCTAATATGCCCGTTTAAATCAAAAGCCAGCAATCTAGAATGCAAAAACATGCGTTTAAGACCAACTGCTTTTAATCGTTTATTAAATATTTTATCACCATATTTGGTATCGCCAGCAACAGGATGATTTTGACTGTTTGCATGAACGCGTATCTGATGTGTTCTTCCGGTTAATAATGTCACTTCTACAAGGCTGCAATCAGAAAATTGTTCAGTAGGTCTGAACAGACTGATTGCATTTTTTCCGCCCGGGTTGATAGTGACCATACGTTCGCCGCTTTTTATTTCATTTTTACTTAGTGGAGCATCAACACGATTTTCGCCTTCAGGCCAGTTTCCTTTAGTTAATGTAAGATATTGCTTGGTTACAGAGTCACCAGAGGTAAATAAAGCGTTCAATTGGGTCAGGGTGTTTCTGTTTTTCGCTAAAACCAGACAGCCGCTGGTTTCTCTGTCTAAGCGGTGTGCCAGTTCAATAAAGTTATCTTTAAAGCGCTGTGCTCGTAAGATATCGATTATGCCAAACGAAACCCCGCTACCTGCATGAACGGCAAGTCCTGATGGCTTATTTATAACCAATAAATCATCATTCTCAAAAAGGATGCTTTGGTTTAGTTTATCGATCAGATTTTCAGGGATAGTCAGTGTTTGTTTTTCGTTAAACTGAACGGGAGGGATTCTGACTAAATCATTGGTTTGTAGACGCTGGCTGGGTTTGACTCGTCCCTTGTTAACTCTTACTTCACCACTACGCAGTATTTTATAAATACGGCTTTTGGGCACGCCTTTAAGTTTACTCATTAAGAAGTTATCAATGCGCTGGCCATTATTGTCTGCGCTGATTTCTACAAATTGTACTTTTCCGGAGGTGATTTCGCTTGTTGTCATCGCATTATCATACCATTTGATAAGCTGCTTCCACCCAAAAATGTAAAACTTCCTTTACATAATCAATGAATTAATGCAACAATAGAGATGCGGTAAAAGAAAAAAATTCCGTGAAATATGTTTATTGGATCATAATATTGATCTCCAATAAGTAAAAATGCCCGCCAAAGGCGGAAGACTAAGAATTTAGTTTGAGCTGCGATTAGCATTTCAAACGACTATATGAATAACGTAAGTTACTATTTTTATTGTGAATACTGCTTTGCAGACATCTGTTGAGCTCACACTGTGGGCTGCCTTCCTGATAACGCCTCTTTTTTTGGTGAGGGATTTCCTCACTCACAAAAAAGTCTTCGGTGAAATCAGTTATCGTCTTAAAACTACAGGCGTTAAAGTGGATTCGCTCTTCCCAGGTTTAAATCAAAATGAAACGAATATTAATCAATGCGACTCAAAAAGAGGAGTTGCGTGTGGCTATGGTAGAGGGCCAGAAACTCTACGATTTGGATATCGAGGTTCCTTCCCGGGAACAGAAGAAAGCCAATATCTACAAGGGAACAATCACCAGGATTGAGCCCAGTCTCGAAGCTGCTTTTGTCGATTATGGCGCTGAGCGTCACGGTTTTTTACCTTTCAAAGAAGTAGCGCGTAGCTATTTTTCAGATGAGGCTAAACAGGCTGATGGCCGACCTACGATCAAAGCTGCTCTCAGAGAAGGGCAGGAAGTAGTAGTTCAGATCGATAAAGAAGAACGAGGCAATAAAGGTGCTGCGTTAACGACTTTTATCAGTCTGGCTGGTCGTTATATGGTGTTAATGCCAAATAACCCTCGTGCTGGTGGTGTTTCCAGAAGAATTGAGGGTGATGATCGAAGTGAAATTCGTGAAATCATGGCCAATCTTGAAACACCTGAAGGCATGGGGTTAATTGTCAGGACTGCAGGCGTTGGAAGAAATCAGGATGAGCTGCAGTGGGATTTGAATTATCTCATTCAGGTCTGGACAGCTATCGAGTCTGCTTCTCAAAAGTCTGCACCATTCTTAATTTATCAGGAAAGTAATGTCATTATTCGTGCCTTGCGTGATTACTTCCGTAATGATGTTGGCGAAATTCTGATCGATGACAAAGAAGTTTTTAAGACGGCAGAAGACTTTATCCGTCAGGTTATGCCCAATAATCTGAAAAAGATAAAGCTGTATGAAGATTCAATTCCATTATTCAATCGTTTCCAGATAGAAAGTCAGATTGAATCAGCTTATCAAAGAGAAGTTCGTTTGCCTTCAGGCGGTGCAATTGTTATTGATCACACTGAAGCACTGATCTCTATTGATATAAATTCGGCTCGCGCTACTAAAGGTAGTGATATCGAAGAAACGGCTTTTAATACCAATCTTGAATCGGCAGATGAAATTGCGCGTCAGTTGCGCCTGAGAGATTTGGGTGGTCTGGTCGTTATTGATTTTATAGATATGGTGTCTAATCGTCATCAGCGAGAAGTTGAAAGCCGTTTACGTGAAGCATTAAAAATGGATCGGGCTCGCGTTCAGGTTGGTCGCATTTCCCGTTTTGGTTTGTTGGAAATGTCACGTCAGCGTTTGCGTCCTTCATTAGGTGAGTCCACTCAAATTGTATGTCCTCGCTGTACTGGTCACGGCACCATCCGTAGCACTGAGTCACTTGCTGTTTCGGTCATTCGTTTGTTAGAGGAAGAAGCACTTAAAGAACAAACGGGTCAGGTAAATCTTCAGGCTCCTGTGGATGTTGCAACTTATTTAATGAATGAAAAGCGTGATGACATCGCAGAAATTCAGAAAAATACGAGTGTAAAAGTTGTTGTTATTCCAAATCCGGGAATGGTGACGCCACAATATGAAATTCTTCGTGTTCGTAATGCTGAACAAGAAGAATTTTCAGGTGTCAGTAGTTACAATTTAAAAACTGATGTCGAAGAAGAAAGTATAACTGAGCAAGCTCAGGGTGAGCAGATTAAGGTGGAGCTACCAGCAGTACAGTCAGTTGCGCCTTCTGCGGCACCTGTTGCCTCGGAGAAAGCAGCTACTTCGAAAGCCAAAGTTAAAGAATCAAAGTCGGGTTTATTGTCTCGTTTGATTTCATTGTTTTTTGGTGGTGATGACAAGAAGCCGAAACAGAATAATAAATCACGTCAAGATTCTGGCAGAAAAGATCAGAGAGCTCGGTCTTCTGGTAATAACGATCGTCGTCGCAATAACCAGCGTAAGCGTAATCGTAATGATCGCCGTCCAGGCAGAAAGCCGCAGGAACAAAAGCAAAATAAACAAACTGCTAATGAATCTCGTTCAAATGAAAAACCTACTGCAGAAAATGCTCAGTCAGAATCTGGCAGCCAGAATTCTGGTAACCGAAACAGAGGTCGACGTGGTGGTCGCAATCGCGGGCGTAACAGAAACCCAAATCAGCAGAAGCAATCAGGACAAAATACTGATAGTCCTGTAGAGAAGGCTGCAGCTGCAGATTCAAAACCGGCACCAAAAAAACCTGTTCAAAAGCAGCCGATTGCTGCAGCTGATAAAGCACAGTCCTCTCAGTCTCAGTCATCAAATCAGCCTGCTGTTAAAAAAGTGGAGGCTGTTCCAAAGCCGGCGCCAAAAAATGTTGAGCAATCTGACGGCAATATTGCGAAGAGTAAATCTGCACCTGTACAAGAAACATCAGGTAATGTTGCTCCAACTGCAGATAAAGATTAGTAGCGTCAATACCGTCATTGGTTAAGTATGGCTAATGACGGTTTACTTCTTTGATTTTAGTTGTGTAAGGAGGCCTATAGAGGCGTCCTCGACAAGATCAAACACATGATCAAACCCACTGGCGCCGCCATAATACGGGTCAGGAACGTCTGTTTCATCAAATTTAGTTCCATAGTTCATAAAAAGTTCGACCTTGTGCTGTAAATGAGCCGGGCACATATTCATTAGTTCATGGTGATTGTTTTTATCCATGGCTAATATGTGGTCGAATGTTTCAAAGTCGCTGATATCAACTCGTCTTGCGCGTTGATTGCTCATATCAATATTGCGTGATTGAGCGGTTGCTAATGAACGACTATCTGGTGGTTCCCCAACGTGGTATGCATGTGTGCCGGCAGAATCTATTGTAATAAAGTTTGTCGCATCGGCTTGTTTCACAAAATGCCGAAATACGCCTTCAGCAGTAGGTGATCGACAAATATTGCCCATACAGACGAATAACACTTTTACCATGTAATACTCCAGTGATTGCGCTTGCGCTTCATAGTACAATGTATCGAAATTTAATTGAATCACCATTACTGATTAGCGTGGAAAACAATGCTGCGAATTTATAACAGCCTGACAAATAAAAAAGAAGAATTTAAGCCGATTGAGCCTGGTAAGGTGAAAATGTATGTTTGTGGTATGACCGTGTATGACCTTTGTCATTTAGGGCATGCAAGAGTGCTGGTTGTTTTTGATATGGTCACGCGGTATCTGCGTAGTATTGGTTATGATGTTACTTATATTCGTAACATCACAGACATTGATGACAAAATAATTAAACGGGCTAATGAAAATAATGAAGAATTTAGTCAGCTGACGGAGCGTTTCATTGATGCAATGCATGAGGATGCAAAGGCTTTAAAAATCTTGCCTCCTGATGAAGAGCCAAAAGCTACTGCATACATGAATGAGATTATAAAAATGGTGAGTGATCTTATTGAGCGCGGATATGCTTATGCCGGTGACAATGGTGATGTTTATTATTCGGTCAACAAGTTTCAAACTTATGGCCAGTTATCGGGTAAAAAGCTTGATGAATTACGAGCCGGTGAGCGAGTTGCCGTTGATACTAATAAAAAAGAGCCATTAGATTTTGTTTTATGGAAAGCGGCTAAAGCCGATGAGCCATACTGGGAATCCCCGTGGGGCAAAGGGCGTCCCGGCTGGCATATTGAATGTTCTGCAATGTCGACGTGTTGTCTTGGTAATCATTTTGATATTCATGGTGGCGGACAGGATTTACAGTTTCCCCATCATGAAAATGAAATAGCGCAGTCAGAAGCGGCGACCGGTGATAAATTTGTAAATTACTGGATGCATAATGGTTTTGTTCGTGTAGACGATGAAAAGATGTCCAAATCCTTGGATAATTTTTTTACGATTCGTGAAGTTTTAAAAGAATACAGAGCTGAAGAGGTCAGGTATTTTATTTTAGCAAGTCACTACCGAAGTCCGTTGAACTATGCAGATAGTCTGCTGGATTCTGCGCAATCGGCTTTGTCTCGTTTGTATACCGCATTAAGAGGTATCGATATTACATTAGGAGAAACTGATTCTGAATCTGTTGAACATTTCAATGCTGCAATGAATGAAGATTTTAATACCGCAGAAGCTATGGCTGTGCTGTTTGAGCTTGCAAATAAAGTGAACAAATATCGTGAAGAAGATGAAAAACGGGCGCTAATCTATGCTCGCACCTTAAAGCAGTTGGGCGGAGTGCTTGGTTTGCTGGAAGATGAACCGGATGCGTTTTTAAAGAGTTCCGTTGCGGGAGCTGCTTCATCGGATAGTGATGTCATTGATGTGCTAGTACAGGAAAGAATTCAGGCGAAAACTGATAAAAACTGGGCAAGAGCAGATGAGATTCGTGATCAGTTGCATACAATGGGTGTAGAGCTGGAAGATAAAGGAATGGAGACTATCTGGCGAAGGACTTAGGGCTTGTGGCTTAGTGAATACAGGCTATACTTTTTGTAGTAAACGTATTTCAGGCTATTACGAGATAAAAATGACTGACGAAAAAAGACATTACCAAAGGATCGCTTTTGATGCTGAAGTTTTAATGGAGCATGAAGGAGCCTCGTGGGTCTGTCATCTGATTGATATTTCTCTCAAAGGGGTTCTGGTTATCTTTCCTGATGAGCTGGAAGTTAATATCGGCGACACATATGAAATGGAACTCCGTTTAGGGGTGGATGCGGCTATTCATATGAATGTTAAAGTTGTTCATCGACTGGATTATGTAACGGGGCTCGAATGGAGTGATATTGATCTTGAAAGCCTCACGCACTTAAGAAGATTGCTTGAGTTGAACATGGCTGATCCAGAAGAAATGCACCGAGAGCTCTCTGATCTTGGATAGTGAGTATCTGTAAGTTGCTGTTTTATATATAGAATTATTCAAAAAGACAACGCTTTCTATTAAACTTCTGAAGAATACTTGACTAAATTACTAGGTTAAGATAAATTCCCTACTAATCTAGTCAGGAATTCAACAGGGGTTCATCATGAGATTATCAACAAAAGGTCGATATGGCGTTACGGCAATGATGGATTTAGCGATCCATGATAGTGCCGGCCCGGTTACATTGGCCGATATTTCACAATGTCAGGGTATTTCTCTGTCTTATCTTGAACAGCTTTTCTCAAAGCTTCGTAAGCATGGTCTGGTTGATGGTGTTCGTGGTCCGGGTGGTGGTTATAAGCTGGCTCGTTCCCCTGAAAATATTACGGTTGCAGAAATAATTGCAGCAGTAGATGAGCGTGTTGATATCACTAATTGCGGTGGTAAGGGCGACTGTCAAAATGGTCAGCGTTGCCTGACACATGAATTATGGTCTGAATTAAGCAATCGCTTATTCGATTTTCTCAATGAAATCACCCTGTCACAGTTTGTAAATCGCCCAGGTATTCGCGAACTGGCAATGCAGCGCGATGAAATCAATGGCCGCTTTGCACTTGCTAAAAGACAGGCCAGTGCATTACGCCAAGAGGCTCGTTGAGAATAGATATGAAATTACCAATCTATTTTGACTACGCGGCGACAACGCCAGTTGATCCACGCGTTGCTGAGAAAATGATTCAGTATTTAACGCCGGATGGCCGTTTCGGTAACCCAGCTTCCAGCTCGCACTCATTTGG
>Ga0316205_10004125_pt1 | contig 13014 bp, 15 predicted proteins | sample 3monthpyrite_MG_FD_204941 | JGI IMG/M metagenome (GOLD analysis project Ga0316205, IMG submission 204941) | Microbial mat bacterial communities from mineral coupon in-situ incubated in ocean water Damariscotta River, Maine, United States -... | ecosystem: Environmental > Aquatic > Marine >... | reverse complement strand
CTTCAACAGGGCCAGAGAGATTTTATTGTTATGCCGCTGTTTTTTGGCCCAAGCAAAGCCATTTCTTCGGCCATTCCTGAACAGGTGCAACAACTGAAAGAAAAATTTGGCGATTTTAATCTGCATATAGCAGACACGGTTTATCCGTTACCTGCTGCTGAAATCAAGCTCATTGAATTGCTAGCCTCTCTAACGCTCGACTGCATCCACACAACAGAGTTTAAAAACCCACGCTGCGTACTGGTTGATCACGGCTCTCCTTCACCTGCTGTTACGGAAGTTCGTGAACATATAACACAAGCCTTGCAAGCCACGTTACCTGATATCAGTATCGATCAGGCCGTTATGGAACGTCGAAGTGGTAAAGAATATGACTTTAATGGTCAATTGCTGGAAGACTGGCTGAATGTACAGGCAGAAGAAAATGCCAACGAAATAATCGTTATTCAATTATTCTTTTTACCAGGAAGACATGCCGGCCCCGGTGGCGATATCGAACAAATATGCGTTAAAGCGTTAACTGAGAATCCCAACACACGCATTGTTGCAACAGCACTGGTCAGTGAACACCCACTCATTCTTGAGATACTACGTGACAGACTGATATCAACCTTAAAATCGATACAACCTTCCGAATAATTCAAATTATTCCAAAGCACTAATAACTATTAAAGAGACCTGCCTCCTTTAATTCTGGTAGCAAATAAGAACCAGATCAACTTGTATTATAGTAAGCAAAAAACCGTTGGCAGTGGCTTAATTCTTAAAAAAATAACTTATACTTACAGCTAACTATTCTCAGCATAAGCCAGGCACTCGTATGAAGATCATCTCTTTATTTCTCCTCCTTTCTCTTACAAACATCGCTCTTGCCAAAGACTGCAAACCATCGTTCACCAATACGATTGGCAATAACTGGAAGTACGGTGCCGTGCATAAGCAGGATGTTGGCGAAGGGCTGTTTATTTTCGGTAAGATTCTTTCTGCAGATGACTGCAAGCCTGTTGCCAATGCTCGTATTGAGCATTGGCAATCGTCACCTGATGGTGAGTATTATGATAAGCAGCGGGCTTATATGTTTAGTGATGTAAATGGGCACTATCAGTTTAATACTGTCTGGCCGGGTTTACGTCATATCCACTTTATTATCAGTGCCGATGGCTATGAAGAGCTTTCTACTCACTGGCGCTGGAATAAAACGGATACCAAAACTGAACGTTCTGAATTTGATATCGTATTACGCCCCGTATCAGATTAGAAATTAAAGCGGTTGAATTAAAGGGATCTGAGCTTCCCCCAATTAATTATTTAAATGACCGACCTTAACTAAAATTAATGTTTCTTCTTCAACACGGGGAAAATGTTGACTCATATGCGGGCTGCGTATCCAACTCCCTGCGGGGTACTCACCAAACTCATCAATAAACTTCCCGCTAATAACAACAATTTCTTCCCCACCCCAATGTGTATGTGGCTGAAAAACTTCATTAGCTGGCCAATGTACAAGTGCGGTGCTTTCGGTGTTATGCACATGTAATGATGATACTTTTAAGTTGCCTATACCCTGCTGCCATTGTTGCTGCTCAGGCCGGAGTACAACGTGTTTATTGTCATCCGCTTGAAACTGCTCAAGTTTCACAAAAATAGTGCAACCTTCTTTAGTAAAAGGTTTATGTTTCGAACCGGGTGGATTTCTAAGATACGTACCCGCAGGGTAATCGCCACGCTCATCTGAAAACACACCCTCAAGAACATATATTTCCTCACCCTGGTAATGAGTATGTTCAGGAAAAAAAGAGCCCGCTTCAAACTTTACAAAACTGGTGGTGTGGCCAGATTCAGCCGCTTCACGTTCTAATGGAAGTCGTGAAACGCCATCCGCCGGACTTTTTATCCATTCACTCTCACCCGCCAGTACACAAGCAACTTGAGATAAATCCATATTCAAAATGTCAGTATTTTTCATTAGCGATATTTTTATATAACAGGAAAACAATGACTTTAACATGATTTGTAATAATCACTCTGCCCCCCTTTTATAGGTTAATTAAATTGAAATCCCTCCGGCACCTTCAATTACCGATCCTTTAAGTGCTTTTATTCTAAATTTTTACGAACTACTGTCTTTGCCCTGAAAACTTTTCTGGTAACTTATCAGGATCACAATGATATTTTTCTAAAAACTCTTGCCGTTGAATCTTGTCCCATAATGTTTCATTCTTATCAAAAGTGACCTTGATAATATCCAGGCTGATGCCCTTAAGATAGGTTCTCACAAGACAAGGTATTGTTAGCCAAACTAAAAATAGCAGAGCATTAATTACTGGATGATAAGGTTCAAGGAAATACAGAATAAGGAAAAGAACAAAGCTATGTCCCAATAAGTTATAAACCCAATGTAGTATAACTTTAGATATTGTTGTTTTCGTATAGTAAATGCAGTCCTTATCAGGACCAACGACCATGGTATAGCCTACGGTTAGTCTTTCAATCCAGTAATGGTATAACAGTGCTATAACCACAGGTGCTATCTCGATCGCCAGATGCCATGAAGGGACATAATCATCAAAAACCCAATTCGACAATGACAGTCCAGTCGTAACACTAAGTACCATGGGGACAAAATATAGAGGATCAATAATGTCTAAAGCAAACATCTCTTTGTAGGAAGGTTTATAGTTCTGAATTATCTTCATATTGGCCACCCTATTCTTCAGAGTATCGTAAAAGGGGACTACCCCCTTTTATCCCTCTTTTTATACAGTAATCAACCTTTAATCCCACCGGCACCTATAATTTACCATTTTTAATAAATATCAGGAACAATAGTGATCTACCCATTTATTCTTAAGCAATGTATATCACTTGTTTTTTACCCAGACAGCAATTTTTAAAACGCCATTTTCTATTTTATGCATGGGTACTGACAAATTCTTCTGATCTTGATGACCACTCTCTTTAAACACTCGACCAGCCGCGTCATATTGTGAGCCAAAACACGGCTCGGTAAATTTAACATCAGGCTCATCGTCAACTAAACGCACCTGGCATGAACGCTTAGTTTCGAGCGGCACAAAAACAAAATAATATTCATTCGCTGATCTAAAGTTGTTCGCCATATTAACGGGCTGATCACTAAATTCAGAGGAGGCATCCCTAAGTTCAGAGTTCCCAGGCTGATCATTTATGGCTTTTAAAGAACTTATATCCTCATCCGTGCGCTTATACACCCAGTAAAGCCCACCGCTCCACGGCAGTGCATGTATTTTTCCAGATGATAAATTTTTAACAGGAACAGATACGACCCACTTGTTAACAACTTCTTTTTCAGAATTGCCTGTAAATACTGTAAGACTTAAAAGAAAAGGCGTCAGTAAACCAAGAAAACTAATCAATAGAAAAAGCTTATAAAGACGGACTAATAATAGCCGTTTATTAATTTGATTTAATTTAGACAAAATAACCTCGTTTGCCTTTACTAATAATTAAATAGGGTCAATTAAACAGGCTTAACTTAGTGCCATTCGGCTCTGGGCCCTTTAATTTTATTTTCAGTTGTTTTTTAAAAGCATTAACTAGCATGGCAATCCCCTGTTCAGGACTAACCTCTGCTTTCCAGCCAAGCAACTCTCTCGCTCTACTAGGATCACCAATAAAACGACTAACATCGTAGTTTCGTGGTGGTGCCTGAATAACTTCAGATGAGGAATCCGCTTTACTAATAGCTATTTGAGCTGCCTCTATCAATGTCGTACCAATACCTGGTAATAAATGGACTGGGGGAATTCCTCGTTCTTTAGCTTCAAGTAAGGCTACAAGTCTCATTAAACCAGAAACCGTATCAGTGATATGAGTAAAATCAAATAGATGTTCGAAACCATCGATGCGTAGAGGCAATCCTTCTGCGGCATTACGGCAAAATGCCGGTAAAACGCGATCTTCATGATCTAGCGTACAACCATAAACATTGGACAGACGGACAATGGCAGTATTAATCCCAGTCTCACGGACTTTTATTGCAGCCAGTTCCATTGCTACCTTAGCTTCGCCATATATATTTACTGGTTCCAGCACAATATCTTCGGTAACTGGTAACTTCATCACCTGTCCGTATACTTCTCGACTACTCGCTATAAGCACCCAAGGCTTCAAAGGACTGTCGCTTGCTGCATGCAACAAATCTTTACTAGCTAGTGCATTTGTTTTCCAACACAACTTAGGATTTAGCTGTGCCCAGTTAACACGAGAAACTGCGGCGAGATGGACTATGCCATGACAACCTTTTACAGCGTGTCGGATATCGTCAGACTGAGTGATATCACCACTCGAATCTGCAGTATCAATACCAGTAACTTGATATCCAAGTGAAAGTAAGCGGGGCGTAAGATAACGCCCAATCAAACCTTGATGGCCTGTTATGAGAATTTTTTTCATATTATGTCTTGTGTAGAGTAATTAAAATAATTAAAGAAGAATTTAAAGGGGGCGGTGAAAAATAATAATACAAATGATTCTCATTTGTCACCGACCACTTTTATTATTATTTTTTCATTAAATTCTCTTTTTACACATAACGTCATAAATCAGCTGAAAAATACTGCAGAGTGTAGCGCAGCAAAACTGCGCAGTATTTTTCAGCTGGATTTGCATTGTTATGTGAATATTCTGTCATAAATTCCTAATTCCTTAACTGCTCTCTATGAAGAGGATGCAAATCCATATCCTTGATAGGATGGAAAAGCTGCGTTTTATTCAAATCATCCGCTTTCCAGTTCCATCGATAAACTATTGTTTCAAGCGCTTTTGGGTTTGCGCACTGCAAATTACTATGTTTTGCAATCGTTGGAAAAAAAGCTTCCAAAAAAAATAGACGGCCTCGTTCCTCGGCATAATCCTTGATGACCTCCAATAGTTGTTTAGAAACACGAATAGCACAAACCATGGATTTATAATGAGGAAACTTAAAGTCTATCTGTATTTTTTTCCAGTGCACCCAGGAAAGAGTGTCTCTGCGCAGACAACAGCTAGCTGATAAAAGGTCTTTAGATGGGAACTGATTATCAACCTCTATCAGAGTCTCTTCATCATTGAAGAAAACATCATCCTCTATAAACCACACATGGTCATAACTACGATTTACACATGAAAAATAATAAACCGCCTTATCCCACCCTGAAACTGTTTTACCTATCAAATAATTAAGGCGGGAAAACCCAGCTTGAGTGCATTTTAAATTATCAACCTGAATTAACTTAACACACGGGAAGCACTCTTCGTATTGTTTCTTATAATCAAGATCATTATCATCAACGACCAAAAAGGTGTCATATTGCGTCTGCTTCTGTAAAAAATTCAACCAGTTAGTATTTGGCTTGTGAGAAATGATACAAATGCAGTACTTCTCCTGACTATTAGACAACCCCATTCTCTCTATAACCTCTTCTATGCTGCTTTGATATTTCAATTATACTGTTGACCGATTATGAATTTAAATAAAGGTGACGAAGGGATTATTTTTTAACCAACACACTTCAAGAAACACATTGATCAATTTTTAATCCCTACGTCACCTTTAATTAAATGGGGTCAGAGAGCACACACTCTAATATTAGAGTTGAGATATATTAGAAACAATTGCTCTCTGACCCCTATTAATTCAATGAATTAAATAGGGTCAGAGAGCTATTAACTCTAATATTAGAGGCTGGGTATATTAGAAACAATTGCTCTCTGACCCCTATTAATTACACTCTGACCCCTATTAATTGCATGTTTCTCAAACCACAAAAACATCTCATCCTGAAACTTTTCCACTTTATTCAGTTTACTCATAAGTATTGAATTCAATTAAAAGCAACTGTGTTCTGAACTCATTTTTTAATCATTAATTCTACGGTCATATGCCATCTTAGATAGCTCTAGCAACATATCAGAGTTATTATCAATATCATCTTTACGTAGATGCACTCTATAATTCCCCCACTTTTTATTGTATTCGAGTGTATCAAGTCCTGCCTCGTCAATTTTACTATCAGTTTCTTCAGATTTTGGTAATTTCAAAGACAGATTCATTTTATTTTTTTGTGGTTTAAATGAAACAAAATTAAATGGCCTACCCTCTTTCTCAATACCGATATAGAACTTGTTATATTTCAGATTCAAATCAGGATCAAACTTACGCAAAAGCTCTAACATACTATCCGCTAAGCCGACCGTTGCTTTTGTTCCTCTTTTTTCCCAATAACTTCTGTCTGTTGGTGCTGATTCAGCATCTTCATCTTCATCTACAAGCCCACGTGTCATTTCATCCATGACAGTTGTAAATACTAGGGTTGTATTTTCACCAACTTTTAAAGCATTAACTTGAATTGCTATTAATGGAATCGTGCCATTGAAAAGAGAAATAACATTTAAGAACCGACTCGTAATATCTTCGGCAACGATAACAGCACAGTGCTCATATTGAGGATAACGCTTCCTCTCAATATCCCAGTATTCGATAGTTCTTATAATATGTGACTCATCAGTTGAACCGAGCTGAACTTCTAGCTCATAGCGCCTCTGGGTGTCAGGGTCTTGTAGAAGAAGATCTAAGCGACCAGCCCTAGGCTGCATTCTTTCTTTATCACGTAACACCAAATCACCCAAACCTATTATACTAGGATCATCAGCAATTAAATCCTGTATCCAGGCCTCATTTAATACAGGATGTTTTTTTATGGATATTTTTTCTGGTTTCACATAATTATTAGCCACTATCATTACCACCACATAAAATTATCTTTAGTACAATCATCATGTACTCCAGTTTATAATTTAATGGGGTCAGAACAGAGTTTCATCTAATATTAGAAACAACTGTGTTCTGACCCCGCTTTACTATTTATAAGGAGTCAGCCCCCTTTAATTAAGTTAATTAATTACTTTTATCTAATTTTCTTGCCTATTCAGTAATTTACTAGATAATATAATTTTTATTATTGGAAATCTAAGATAAATGGCCAAAGAAGAAGCTTTACAACTAGAAGGCGTCGTTATAGAGACGCTACCTAACACAACTTTCAAAGTCGAACTAGAAAATGGTCACGTAGTCAGTGCTCATATCTCAGGGAGAATGCGAAAAAACTATATTCGTATTATGACGGGAGATAAGGTAACAGTTGAATTAACGCCATATGACTTAAGCAAGGGTCGCATTATTTATCGAAGTAAATAATCCACTATTTTAATTCAGGCTGATAATTATTAATAAAATCAATTAGTAATGAGATTATCCTTAACTGCACATCAACACTATTTTTATTTTTATATTGTGAGATTGATTGTTTTGATACCCCTAATCGTTTTGCCAGTTCTGCATCCTGTGTATCTTTAGTGATAATTTTAATATTCTTTAACACTTCCTCTGGCGAATAAATATTCATAGCAGTAAATAAACCATTGACTTTAGTAAATGAATGATTTACTATACTAGTTAATACAAATTAATACAAATACTACAAACATATGAAAAACATAAAATTTATTGATTTATTTGCAGGTTTAGGTGGAATACGTATTGGTTTTGAACAAGCATGCAAAGATCTTAAATTAAGCTCAAGATGTGTTTTTACCTCAGAAATTAAACCATACGCTGTTGATATCTATAAAAACAACTTTAACGATGAACATATTCATGATGATATAACAAAAATATCTGAAGAAGTGATCCCTGATTTTGACTTCTTGTTAGCGGGATTCCCATGCCAGGCTTTTAGTACAGCAGGTAAGCGACATGGTTTTAATGATACAAGAGGTACTCTCTTTTTTGATGTTGCAAGAATAATAAAAGCGAAAAAACCTCTAGGTTTTATATTAGAAAATGTCGAAGGCTTAGTTACACATGATCGCTTAAACCCTACAGATAAAATTGGTAATACGCTTCAAACTATACTTGATGTACTCCAAGAGCTTGGTTATTACGTAGATTGGAAAGTACTAAATGCAAAAGATTTTGGAGTACCGCAAACTCGTAAAAGAGTTTATATTGTAGGAAATAAAAACAAACCAGTTTCCTTATCTAATTTCAGAAAAAAGACTCGAGTCTTTTCAGATATTCAAGAACATGGACTTCCCCCTTTACAAACAGATTTTACAAAACGATTATTAGAACTTTATAAGCCAAAAGAACTTGAAGGAAAAGCTATAAAAGACAAAAGGGGTGGAAAAGATAATATTCATAGCTGGGATCTTGAGCTAAAGGGGAGATTGTCTATACAACAAAAAGAAATTATGAGCTTACTACTCCGACAAAGAAGAAAGAAGTTGTGGGCAGAGATTAAAGGGATAGTCTGGATGGATGGTATGTCACTTACACTCGATGAAATACATTCGTTTTATAACATTCTACCAAAAAAGAAACTTAAGTTATTACTTGACGATATGGTAAACAAAAAGTATTTAAGATTTGAACACCCTAAAGATCTAGTCACCAAAAGTAACGGTGAAAAAAAACGCGAATATGCAACTCACCTTGAAAAGGGTTATAACATTGTAACCGGTAAACTAAGCTTTGAATTAAACAAAATCCTAGGTCAAGATTGTATAGCTCCAACTATTGTAGCCACTGAAGCAGATAGAATTGGAGTACTTGATAATAATAAAATACGACGAATGTCTGAACGCGAATGTCTCCGTTTTTTTGGTTTCCCCGAATGGTACAATACTAATATTAAACACAGTGATTTATATGATTTAATTGGAAACACCGTCGTCATACCTGTTATAAAATCTGTAGCAGAAAGAACACTTAAAACGTTGTTATAACTTTATACTAACTATTTATTCAAATTTGACATATATTCATCTTTATGACTTTTCCCAGTGTATTTTTCTTGAGTATCATATAGAGCATCAATAAACTCATCTTTAGATGTAAAAACCTCATATGTAGTGTTTTTAGAATACCAGTTTGCTGGTCTAATATTATAAATCATACCTCTCTTGGTTTGTGTTTTGATCGGCCAACGTTCTGATGGACATGTTATCTCCCAAATTTTTTTTAACCATATATTTTTGATAGATAACTTTGATCCATCTAACTTATAAGAAAAAATAAGATAATCAGAGTCTACTCTAGAAGGTGTTTTCGCTGCCGATTCACAATATGATTCAAAATTTGCCAAATCAAAATTTGCTGACGCTGAGGAATCAAACGCCTTTACTTCCAATAGTCCATTATTATCCCCGACATAATAATCTGGAAATTCCTGACTAGCTCCTAACTTTTTTGGGTTTGTTATTTTAAAATCTTTCTCTTCCGCCCAAACTCCAAACCATTCTTCTATAAGCCCACCCAAACCATCTTTACCTTTTACATCAATGGTTATATCACCTATTGTAAATGCAGTACCACCTTTTAATTTATGCTTTTCACTCATTAACATATCTTTTATTTTTATACACTCTGCATGATACATTTTTAATTCCTACTTGATATTTAAAAGAACACACTCTAATTTAAACTAACTGAACTCTGATTAAAGACACGATTAAAGGAGTCAGAGCCCTTTCCCTCATAACCCATCACAAAATTAAAGGGTCAGTGAAGCTATATATTAAAGGGGTCAGAGCCCTTTAAAATACTCCACCTATTTTTATTCTTTTTATATTTAACACCGCTAAAAGGACTCTAACCCCATAAGCTAAACACTGTTTCATTACCCTTAACAATTAAATGGGGTCAGAACACATTTGTTTCTGATATTAGAGGAGTCTGTGTTCTGACCCCACTTAATTCTTAATAATTTATTTATCAAAGTATGAAATACACTTATTTACACCAGGCTTGATATCAAAAGCTGGTACAACGTATGTGAATATATTCATAGAATCTGCTAAATGACGAAGAGTATCTTGCAAGTCTTTTTCTTTATTTGTATGTAAATCATCGTAAATATATGAACGATCTTCACTTATAATTAATATAAGAAATACAAACTTGTACCTTAATCTATATAGATATCCCTGACCTATAGCATCTTTTAAACCTGCATAAGTCACAAACTTTAGTTCTATCGCAATACCATTATCATTCAACGTCATATCTGGTCGATGGTTTTTACCAAAACAATATATACTTTGAACTGTTGTGGTTTTATCAATCTGCGTTATCACATTCGAATTAAAAGTTGATTGAATAGTCAACAGGGTCGAAGCAAAACCATTTTCAAAATCTCGTTCACTTTTCCCAGTAGTATGAAAAGGATAGTTATTAACAAGCTCATCTAACCTCTTACAATCCTCCCAATATTTTCCTGTTCTTCTAGCTACTTCAAAGCCCATACTTCCTCCAATTAAAATAAAAAGGGTCGGTGAAGCTACCGCTCCTCGACAACTGCTCCTGCGATATTCTAACTTCCACCGTCCATGGTGGTCGCTTGTAGGCAACAAATGATAATCATTACAATTGAGCTCAAACCTATACACTTAGAGTACTCAACCACAAAACTCACCCCTTATATTTATTATTCTTTTTTTATTTAATACCGCTAAAAGGACTCTAAGCCATAAACCACTCCCTGTTACATTACCCTTGATCACGGCTATCACAACTACCTTTCAATTCATTAGGCACGCTGTCCGGACAAACTCCGCACTGTTCATTGCCGGGTACTGCAAAGTCTATTTTTCGTGGGTACGGTAAATCGAGACCATCCATTATTTTTATAAACTCTTGTTTGCTTTTATCGCCACCCAGTCTTGGGTTACGCATTTTTTCTTGTGCGACTGACGTTATAAAGCGCCCTTCATAATCGTGACCCGGGTAGACCAGGGTTTCGTCTGGTAACGAGAATATTTTATTATGGATGCTGTTATACAGGTCCTCTGCACTGCCAGATTGAAAGTCTGTGCGGCCACAAGCTTCAATCAATAGTGCATCGCCTGTGAACAATAGTTTTTGTATCGGTGTGTCTATTAAATAGGCATGGTGATGATCGGTATGGCCGGGGGTAAACAAAGGGTTGATTTCGATATTACCGACTTTGAATACTTCGCCTTCTTTTATTCCGATATCAATACAAGAGGCTTTAACCATATCTGGATAGGCAATTTTACAACCGGTTTTGGCTTTGAGTAATTTAGCACCGGTTAAGTGGTCAGCATGCACATGCGTTTCCAGTGTTGCGGTCAGTGTCAGGTTCATGTCTTTTAAAACCTGTAAATCACGTTCGACCGTTTCGCGTACCGGATCAATTAAAATCGCAGTACCTGAATCGCGGTCTGCAATCAGGTAGGTGAAAGTTGATGAGTCTGTTTCAAATAGTTGTTTAAATATCATTAAATTTCTTATCTCTATTTGTTTTATTTTTTTGTTTTACGTTCAACTACTGGTGATGATTGCAATTAAAGGCGTCAGAACCATTTTTTCACTTATTATTTAATATCGCCTATTTCGATACTACTCTCATTGATATGGTTTTAAAACCGCTAAGCCATTGTTTTTATGTAAAAAATTCAGGCATAGTCACGGATTCTGTCCATTTACTGTCCGATTTAAAGGCATAAAGCATGGATTACAGGTCGAGCCTGTAATGACGAAATGGGTCTGGTCGTCATTTTGGGAGAATGTTGGTATGATTTGGGGCGTTAAATGGATTTCAATATTTAAAGGATTGATACTATGCAAAACGGATTTTTACTACCCTCTCAGAATCAAGATGTCTTTTTCCACCATGTTTCAACGGGTGATACGTTATCCAAAATAATTAGTGAATATTTTCCAGACCTCTCCAATGGGATAGATTTACACATTCAACAGATAATGGCTGATAACCCGGAAGTTACCAATGCTGACTTAATAAAGCCGGGGCAGCTTTTAGCATTACGTACACCTAACCCTAACATGTGTCTGGCACCTTTAGATCAAAAAGAAAGTGGGTATGTGAAAGAACTGTGGAGAACCATGGATACACAGTCCCAAGCTGCGATCAAAGATTCATCACCTTATTACACTGCCCTGTCACTCGGTATTTCTGGTGGCGGCATTTCTATGTTTACGCTTGAAAAGACATTGGTTTCTAATATGTCATTACTGAATGGCATACCTGATGAGTATCAAAATTATAAACAAGGTAAAATCACCAAATATGAATTTGATAAATTAAGAAAAGCCAAATTAGATCAATATACACGCAATGTCGGGCCTGCTATCAATAAAATGCTACATGGCGATAAGAGAATTACTACTAATTTCAAACTCCAGCCCGGTCGTAGCCTTGATGCTACAAAATCAATGACTCAACACATGGATAAACTAACGAAAGTTTCTAAGGTAGCCTCACGCGGAGGACTTGTGTTAACTGGTGTGGGGTTAGCTGCAAGTTGCTATCAAATATCACAGGCTGACACACAAGTAGAAAAAAATGAAATTGCTGTTTCAACGATAGCGGGAACTGTTGCCGGTACAGGCGTTGGTATCATGGCCGGTATTTTTCTGGCTGCAACACCCATTGGCTGGGGAATAATTTTAGCCGTTGGCACTGCTTCAGTATTAACTGGCATGGCCACTGGCGAAGCTGCCAAGTATGCTTATAAGAACACAAAACTTGGTCAGGTAGATATTGTAGATAGCCTGGGCATTAGTAAGGTATGTAATTAATGTCTGTTAGTGATTACACGGCTGATGCATTTTATTTTCTCATCACAGGTGGCCCTTTATTATTACTCGGACTTATTGTATTGATAGTTATCCAATCACCACGCCTTAGGAAAAAACTGGACCACCTTCTTTTTAACTCAAATAACTTTAATGAACTAGAACTTGCTGCATACAATCAATTTCCTTTGGTTATGTGGAAAGTACTGGCTTATGTTAGAGCTATTGTATTTCCTAAATCTATGCGCAGACGATTTGGGGATGTAGATATTACAAGTCACGTTTCAACAATTGATATATTTTTAGCTTATTTAACGATAATCATTATTACGCTCTTCATATTGACTTTTATTAACGCAATAAGCTCTGTTATTTTG
>Ga0316205_10004123_pt1 | contig 13020 bp, 16 predicted proteins | sample 3monthpyrite_MG_FD_204941 | JGI IMG/M metagenome (GOLD analysis project Ga0316205, IMG submission 204941) | Microbial mat bacterial communities from mineral coupon in-situ incubated in ocean water Damariscotta River, Maine, United States -... | ecosystem: Environmental > Aquatic > Marine >... | reverse complement strand
ACTTCATTTTTCGATTTGTTGAGGGATGAATGATGGGGTATTATCGCCTATTTTTTTGACTAAGTATCTATTTGATTTCAAATAAAATATCGAGAATCAGACTGAAGTTTTGTCAGGCAATCAGCTTAAAGAACATAAGAGTAATAAGGTAAAACACACGGAAAAGTGGCATTTTGATAAAAATAATATAAACGTTGATGTTGTTGAAAAAGAAATGTCTCAATCTGAAGCTTCAGCCGAAGCCCATAGATTAGAAGATGATTACACTTATGAGGACTACGAAATAATTAATACCCGTGGTATCTAAAATTTAATGTAAATCGCTTAACAATCTACCGATTACAACCAAATTGATTCCTTAGCGCCCATTTACGAACAAATGTGCATGCTACCCTTAGTAATAAAAAATTCTATGGTGCGTTTGGTCCTTTCCTAACATTTTACCCTAAATCCCAAAAATAGGATTCTTGCCCCCCGCGTTAGGGATCGTTACCCGAAGGGCTGAGACTCGCGTATTTTTGTGAGGCTTAGTTTTACTCAGTGAAAGTCTTTTCTTCACTGAGTAAAATAGAGCCCGACCCGCAGGGTAACGCCCAATCTAAGGTAAGATAAAAATATAAATTTCTAAATAGAAGTTAATTTCTTGTGCGAGCAAGAATCATCCTGTTGCTCTTAGCAATGAGTCAGGTCTTATAGGTTCTACTGCCTCAAATCCTTTTAATTTATTAAATTTCATATTATGAACAAAGTTACTCATTGAGTCAGAAGGATCAATTTCATCAATATTCAATGACTGTATAGTATTACGAGAAACCGCTACGGATAAAATCGGACTTTCTTCTAGATGTCCGGTTGCGCTATTCAGCAAACTATCAACGACTGTTATAAATACTATTTCCTCCGGGAGAATTGAGAAAATTTCATTTGCAACTCTAAGCACACAACCACAGACATAATCTTGATAAAACTCATTGAATTTTCCCTTTGGCATTTGCTTTGCGGATAAACGACCGCTCTTTAACAGAGTTTTTATTTGATTGGGAACAATATCACTACCATGAGCGTTAATAGTAGCCTCTATTACTTTATTGTCTCCCATTCTGAATGACAAGCTTGTACCGAGAGTAGAAATATCAGAAAAATTATCAATAGCCTCAATAGCCTTAATTTTTGATTCATCATAATTTTCGATTATTTCACGAGCCAAACTGATGCTTTCTTCCCAGTCACTATATTCTTCATTCCATTTTTCTATATTTATCCTATCTTCATAAACGTCATCATCGATAGCTCTGGTAATTATTTCTTCAAATCTTTTGCGGATTTTTTCTTCTCTATTAAATAGCCTATCAAAGAATCCCATTTCATAGCCATCTGCCTTTTCTCTTGCTTTCTTTTCTCTCTCTTTCTTATTTTCAGGTTTTTGTGGTTCAGGGGCAGACCTGATACTATGCCAATCTATAGAATCACTGCATTCTTTATGTACAGAAAGAAGTAACTCTATACGATTTTCATACACATCCACTTCATACTGAGCTTGTTCTAGTTCCTGCATCTTATCATATTGTTTTTGTCTATTGTTAAGTTCACGTTGGCGACGTTTTGCATCCCTTTCTGCCGCTCGGACAGCTGCACCAATTGAACGAACAGTACCCTTCCACCCCATATAAAATCTCCTTTTATATTTAGAACAACAGTAAACCAGACTGTATAAATCAATAACCAATGTGTATTAGGTCAATTCAAAAACTTTCATTAAAGCAATTTTCATGCACAACGTTTAGAGTTGATCAGTTTTTTACTAAAAATTTGTGCTTACTCGAACAAAGATAGATGATTAACCAATTACAAAAAGCTGAATATTCAAACAGGAGAATATAAATATGGTAATGTGGTAATATTCACAGTTTTTTTTATATTTATTTGCTATTATAGTAATGAGAATATGCGTAGTCTGCTAGGTTTCCGATACCTACGGTCATATTCGGGTTGTAATAGTTCATTTTCGAGATTTCTTACAGAAAGATGTGTAACGCAACTTTTCATTCCATTGGATATCAATATACTAGCAATATTTGTCAGACTTCTTTACAATTCCGATCTTGGAAAATACTTAGTTAATTGATTTTAATATATTTTATTTTCTGGTGTGAATAATGCGTAATGAAATTAAGCGTATAGTTCTATTGATATAGGACGATATTACCCCATATACAAATATACTAATCACAAATGCTTAATGGCAGTGGTGGAAATTATCTTGATCCCTTATACCGAACACACAAACTTAACTGAACAAAAGCATTTTAGTATAGGCTCATTCTTATTCAGAATAAGCAATTTTTTTACTGGTGACAAAAAAATGACATCAATGGAACGATATAATCAATATGTAAAGGAATGCCACATAAAGAGATTACCAGATATCATTGAACACTCTTCTTTGGCACATGGACGTTTAATAGTCGAACATTTAATTGGATTCGCTACGGAACATAAATTGCCTATCTACATGATCAGTGGTTCTTTGTATGAAGAATTTTGGAACCCATTAATAAAGCCATTAGAAAAATATTTTGAGGATGAAAAAGCTTCTTTGAAGCTAATTATTATAAACGCTGACAAAGCAAAATCAGATAACAATTCAGTTTACAACTTCTTGAACGACAATGCTTTCTCATCCAAAGTAGTAATACAGGAAGGAATTGATAAAAAAATTGTCACTAGTCAGCCACATTTTCTATTGGTTGGTGAGGAAGCATACCGTAAAGAGCGCAGCCAGAATCGAGCTGTCGCAACTGCATCCTTCAATGATCAGGTTAATGGAAAAAGACTATTAGAAACCTTCAAATTTATATCTAATTATATAGATAATACCTCGATTGCAGCACATAAACCTACTCCAGTCAGCAAGCCGATCAATAGCTCCGAGAGTATCGAAACAGATCAACCAGCCCAAATTCTCTGTTAATTTGATCAGATAGATTTGGCACCAAATTCTTATTAGATCTCCAGTATGCTTTTCACATGATAACCCGATATGAGTTGCTATAATACAAAAGATATCGGGTTTCCTCTTGATAGATCCTATTAAACAAACAATCCACATAGTTGCTTATGTTTGAACAACGTTTTATTGACGCTTGATACTTTCTTTATTATCGGGCATGCTTATCCGTTCGCAGGCTGGTTTTTAGTTTAGTACTCTAATAATGCTAAATTATTTTACTTGATAAAAAAAAGTCTATCTTTATTTCTCTTCGGATTAATACGCTAAATTATTAGCGTAGAGGGCAGGTTACACCCTATGGATTTAGCTGCAGTCATAACTGGGTTTGTAGTCGTAACAACTGCCATATTTGGCTTCTCACAATACTTTTACACTAGAATCACTGATAAAAACACTAACCTATCAACTAAGTTAGATGATGCTACAAATATACTGAAAAATTTTCCTCTTAAAGATAATTCAGATAAAGCATCTAATCTATTCTATCAATTTCACGCTGATGAGATCGAGGATAAAAAACAAGAATTAGATTATCTAAGACATGAGGTTGAGCAAAATAAAAAGAAAAAAACACTTATTTCTATAATATACCGCCTAGCCCCATTTTACGTTCTTTATCTAATGTTTTATAGTCTGGAATTATTTATACACTTAGAATTTATACAGTCAGAAATATATACTCCTATCATTAAGAGTATTATTGCAGGTACCCTTGGAATTATATCAATAACATTAAGTATTTTAATAATAATTATACTTTCCCTAGTAAAAAAAATTAATACCCGCCAAAAAGAGATTAAAGAAGAGGTTAAAGATATTTCCAATCGATTAAAAGAACTTGTAAATCAGTGGAATGCCTTAAGAGATGTAGTTATAGGGGAAATAAGTACAGATAACTCCCAAAATTTAAAGAATCAAGAACAAAACAGTAATAGAAAAATAGAAAAAAAGGAAAATTTTATGAAAACAATTGGTAATTATAATCTTTCAGAAGAACAATTAGACAAAATGATGGAGATACTATCTAAGAAATAGGCTTATAATAACTATCAGAGCGATAGTAAATGGACTAACTCCTCTGAGGACCTTTTCTTAAAATAGTTGGAAAGACACCTTTTTCCGCATCACGAAGCATATTCTTTATATCTTCATTGTCAGCTACATCAAGAGCAGTCTCACCGTTATTGTTTGTAGCATGAATATCTATGCCTTTCACAGACAATAATAACCTAACAGAATTAGTGTAACCTTGGTAAGAAGCGGCAATAAGCAAAGTATCACCATCAGGGTCATCAGCTATTGGTATATTAAGATCTCCTAATTTTTTTTCAATAACATTCTTGAGTTGGTAATAAGCTTCATTATCAACTTTACGTCTTTCGCGTTCCTCCGATGCAAAACTATTATCTTTGGGTTTATCATTCACAAGCATACTTTCTTTTTACAATTATTATATTGTTGTTTTTATTAGAAATAATATATAAAAATGGTTACTAAACAATCATTACTTTCCCATATATTGATTAATTCTTGATTAATTATTAAAACACCCCCTTTATCGCTTTAACTCTGCCTCAATATTTTTTTGATAAGTTACATCTGGATGTATGGTGCATTTATTGGGGGTGGGGTGATTAATGGTTAGTCAGAAAGAGAAGAGAAATAAAGCTTGGTTGAGAATGCCGAGTAAGTTTGAGTTAGTGGTGATAGTGTTTGTGCTGATTGTTTCGGGCTTTGCTACCTATCAGCTTGAAATGACGCTCAAAGAGAAAAATCAGATTGTTGTCGAGCAGGAACAATTCATTGAGATAATGAATCACACAAATGCAGCCTTTGCCGAATGGCGAGAGCGTTTAATTGAGAGAGAGCATATCGTTGCGTTACGAGAACAAAAATTAGACGATAGCAAACAAGTGATTAATCATAGAATGTCTCATGGGCTGATGCGTCTTTAGTGATGCATTAATGCTTTTTTGATAATTCAATGCGTATTAATTTCTCACGCTCCCAAGAGTCTTGCGGGTCTTGTTTATTCCAGACTTGAAACAGCTTTTGCTGTTTTTTACTCATGCGCAGATCATATTTTTTGCTCATATAAAAATAAACTCTTGCAATATTACCTTGCACTTCCGCCATGGGTTCAACTGTGCGGTGCTTGAAATCAACCTCAAAATCACAAGAGCCGTATTTTCTTGGTTCACCCGCAACCATGCCAAAGCTAAAGTTAGAGCGATCGCTATTTAATTCACCAACGGCGGGCACTAGGTTATGTAAATCTCCTTCCATAGCTCTAAACACATCATCAACTTTACGACAGCATTTCCGCCCGCTCTGATATTTACCGCTTTTCTTTTTACGGGGTTTGAAGTCCAATGGTACGGAAACGTACGCTAAGCCCTAAGTGTCTAAAATATTATAACTTAGCAGACGCCAAAATTGAGACCTAAATCTTGTCTTTTAAATCGTTAAAACCTAATTTGTAGACATCGGTGTCTATTAATCGATTTAGTAGACGATTTAATCCGCCAAATTTCCCTTAGCGTACGTTTCCGTACCATTGGACTTCAAACCCCTTTACAGGCTGCAAAGGCTTCCGGTTCTCGCCAACATTGGCGGGTATGGCCAAATGCCCAAGCTGGCATTACATGTTCCCATTCGATGCGATTGGCTCTTTTTTGTTTTTGCGTATTTTATATGAGCAACTGCGGTGATTAACCTTTTTCTTAGAATTATATTCACAGTTACAATAAAAGGTCTGTTTATGGTCTTTATATATTTTTGTGGCAATTCTCTTTGCTTGTCTAAAGCTAATATTTTGAGGATCGGTACAAACAGGAAGAATATATAGCAAGCTGATAAGCACAACATATAGTCGGCATTGCATTAAGGAAACACCTGATTATCTCAACCCGATTTGTAGTTTCAGGGCATTATCAACTTCCAACATATCAGAATCTGAGATATTGCCCGTTTTATTGAAGAAGCTGGATTTATTCATCGTGGTTATTTGATGCACCATGGCTTTATTCTGAACATTATTAATAGTAACCAGTGCCTCACTTGGATAAACCTCTGCAACATCGGCATCCAACGGCACCACTTGTAAACGGCCAAGATATTTATTGGATATATCATTGCTAACGATCAGCACTAGGCGCCTGCGCTCTATTTTAACACATAGCGACGGTGTAAAATTAACCTCCCACACATCCTTACGTTTCATCTGATACATATCCATATGACACATCACTGGTGGCACCGTTAATCCATTCTTCGAGTATTTTATCATCACTTTCAGTCGCTGCCATTTGTCGATAGGCATTTTCCAAATAGTCCGCAACAACATAAGGGCGCACAAGATCCTCGATAAAATTGCTAATATTGGCTGAACCAATCACATTATGCAGAGCGTCATAAACATCTTGTTCAATCGTAATAGTTAGTTCTTTCTGCATAATAAATGTTTAAATATTCGCCTAACGACTGATTTATTTATAGAAGCCAAAAACAAAAAGAAAGGTCATCACTACCGGTGATAGCGATAACCTTTTCCGCCAAACAGCGAAACAAGCCCTCCCAGACTCTTTTGAATGCTAAAGATAGCAGCCTAACATACCGATGTTCATATGTGAACACCCGGACATGTTCACATATGAGAATGGGATTAGCACAAAAACTCGCAAAGAATTTAAGAAAAAGACGGCAAGATATGCCGCAGGGTGCCTATGCCAAAAAACTAGGTATCAGCCGACCAACGCTTAACCGCCTAGAAAACGCCAATCAGAACGTCACCCTCGCCACTCTGGAGCAGATAACAAAGTCGCTTAAATGCGATATTGGTGATTTGTTTGAGTGAGAGTGGTTTTTATACAACGCCCAAAATAGTGAATTTTAGAGCAAAAAAAATCACTGATAAATATGTCATGTTACGTAATGCGATTAGAAATGATAGCTTACGCCTAACATATAATTTCCATCATCTTCTTCAACCAACGGTCTTAAATTAGACCTATTCTTAATTCCTTCATTATTACTTTTAAGAGAACTTTTACTACTATATTGCCAATAAATTATCCCGGAAACGAGAATAACGGCAAGAATAATAAGTTCAACACTCCCCCCAGAATCGCTGCTTTCACTGGAATTACTCGAATTATGGCAATGTCTAGTCCCGGTAGAACTGTCTGTATGGCAGCCATTACTGTCGGTACCACCTGAATGAGAAAAAGAAACCTGTGGAATTAGTATGGTAATAATTATAACTAAAAACCCTGCTCTTTTTAACATCATCATTTCCTTATTTACTGTCATCAGAACGTACTTTTGAAAGTGCTGAGGCAATTAATCCTGTTGGAACAGCAACAAGCCCCAAACCAACCATTAAGACAAGAAAAGTAAATAATTTGCCATATATTGTTACCGGATACATATCACCATACCCGACGGTTGTCAGCGTGGTAACTGCCCACCAAAAACTATGAAAGATAGACTTAAATTGATCTGGTTGGGCGGCATTCTCACAATAATATATACCTGCGGATGAAATATACAGCACCATGGTTGCACCGATACCAAAAACTATTAGTTCCTCTTTTATAATCTTTAAAGCTCGATGAAATCGTCCCAACGCTTCGCTGTATCTTAACAATTTTAAAATACGCAGCAAACGGAATAATCTAAATATCCTTAATGCCCTAAAGTCATAACCGGAGGCTATATAGAAAGGCAGTATTGCTAATAAATCGATTACACCATAAAAACTGAATACGTATTTACTCACTCTTTCCGCTGCAACAATCCTTAGAATATATTCTAGCGTAAAAATACCAACAGTAATCAATTCTATCCAATCTAGTATAGATTTGGTATTTTGTGAAAGATCAGGCAAAGTATCTAGGGAAAATGTAACGAGCGATATTACGATTAAACCCTGAATCATAATAGTAAACATCCGCCCAAATTTACTATCGTTATTGTCAACTACATGCCTTATTTCTTCTTTTATAGTCATTGAACCACCTGATTTTATACTAACTGCTAATCTGCCTATGCTTACCTAATTTTAGGGCTAACGGGTCAAATTGCATAAAGGTACGTAAACCGCCACTTGTTTTTCTATAACCTATTGTAAGTCATACTAATACAATCATTCTCACCCCCCCCATTTTTCTCTGCCTATCAGGCCTCTCATTTTGGGAGAATGGATTAAGAAGAAAATTTCGAATGATCTTTCTTGCACAAACATATTACCTTTCAATCTAGATATGAAATAGATTTGCGCAAGAGAAAACCCCTTGAAATAGAGTCACTCCACAAAGCTTTTGCAAACGAGCGTTTGTTAAAGGATTGAAAGATGATTTTCGGATATAGCCGAGTCTCAAAAGGCGACGAGCAGAATAACAAATTACAGCTACGTGGATTTAAAATCGCAAAGGTTGAAAAAGTCTTTGAGGAAACGGCCTCTGGCGGACGTTGGGATAGACCCATTTTGCATAACATGCTCGATCAGCTACGCGAAGGAGATATTGTTATCGTCTGGAAACTGGATCGTCTGTCGCGCTCGCTCAAAGACCTACTTGTTATTATTGAGCGCATCAATAAGGCAGGGGCCGGATTTAAATCTCTGACAGAATCCATCGACACCACGACACCTGCCGGACGAATGATGATGCAAATGGTAGGGTCATTCGCTGAATTTGAGCGCGAAATGATCAGAGAGCGCACAAAAGCGGGTCTGGAGGCCGCTCGTAAAGAAGGACGTATTGGTGGACGAAAGCCAAAGTTAAATAAGAATCAGCGAGAGGATATCGCTGACAATGTCCTCTCCGAGCGAAAATCAGGGGCTGACATGGCACGACTTTATAAAGTCAGTGAAGCAACAATCTCAAGAATAGTTGCTCAACATAGACAGCCAATCGAATAATTATAAATACACAACAAGTGGCGGTTTAGGTACCTTTATGCAATTTGACCCGCTAACACCCTACTGCAACAAAGAACACATTATTAAGGTAGTCACTTATCAACAATTCTGCACGACATAGCTTGTGTTGTTAATTTCAACGGTGGAAACATCACCGCCTAGCTCTAGGTCACGAGCAAAAGCATCATAATCTAAGTAGTAACGTAATGTTTCGGGTAGGTCACTAAGCATGCCGGTGCTTTCGATATAATCTTCGGCATATTCTCGAACCGTGCCTTCAAACAGCATTACATCATTAATACGGTCTTGGGTTATATCAGCCATGTAAAACCCTAAATCATCGGCTAGGTAAATAGCTCGTATAGCGTCATGTTCTTCCATGGGTTCAAATTCGTTGAACCATTGTTCAAGATTGGCTTGATTGATGCTGAGAGCAAGAAATAATTTGCAGTTATCACCGTCGATAAATTGGATTTCATATTCTTCTACCGGGTCACCATATTCATTAACGTGACTGGCTGCTTTCTCTTGGTATTCATCAAAGTCAGAGAAGTAAAAACCTGTTGCTGATATGTCATATGGGGTGGCGTGATATATATTCATTTCCTATACTCCTTTTGGGTTGCGATAACACCCGAACCCAACCGCCAGCCCACACACAACACACCGCAGAGTCTTGACTCGTAGGGGAACATAAAAAGCGGAGGCTCACGCAAGGGCAAGCCCTCGGGAAACCACTTTTTATGTTGTGATGTGAGTGGCTAAGAACTTGTTCTATGGCGGTAAAAAGAGAGGGAAGAGAAACCACAAAGGGGTAAAAAAAATACAAAAACACAACGCCAACCATGACAGCTTTAGCACGGCTATTAACTGCGCTGATTTTGTCCTAAAAATACCGGATGAGAAGCACTACACTCATGCAATAAATGACAACAAAAGAAGAGTAATTGAGCCAATATTCATGGTGTAAAATAACTGCCAATAATGTTTTTGCTTAACAAATCAAGCTATATCCTGTACATAGATATATGACCGTCCCCTTGTGAAGTTGGATTGACATATGGAGCTTGGGGAGTAAAAACCGCCGAAGACGGTTTTTACATTTATAACCCACCATTAATGAGCTTGCTGTTGCGCGTTCATATACCAGATATGTAAATAAATAATATAAAAATACACTAAAAACAACAAGTTAAATATTTTTGACTTGACATTTCTAGAAAATGGTCGCTATACTACGTGGAGCGTGAGTAAAACCTAGAAAAACCGCGACGCACTATGTGTATCGTAAGCGTTATCTAATAACGTCGGAACTAGGGTTCACGCTTTTTTTTGTCCGAAATAAATGGGTTACATGTTAATTTACTTAGACGAAAGTGGAGACCTTGGATGGAAGTTCGATCTTCCTTATCGTAAAGGTGGTTCCAGCAGACACCTTACTATAGCCAGCCTCATTGTAGACCCTACAATAAAAGACCATCCCAAAAGACTAATTAAGGCGCTATATACCAAATTCAAATGGCCTACAAATACAGAAAAAAAGTGGGCAGATATGAATATTGACGAGCGAATATTCTTCGCCGAGAAAGCAAAACAGCTAATTGAAAAAAAACCAAATAAATTAAGATACACATCAATTACAGTAAAAAAAGAAAATGTTCAAATTCATATAAGAAAAGACGCTAATAAACTTTATAATTACATGATCAGTGTTTCATTACTAAATGAAATGTCCAAGCATGAAAGAATTACTTTTATACCAGACCCAAGAAGTATTAAAGTTGAAAGTGGAAATAGTTTGCACGACTATTTACAAACGCAATTATGGTTTGAAAAACGGGCTAGAACTAAATTAACGACTTTACCTTGTGATAGTTCTGCAAGTAAAAATATTCAATTTTCAGATATGTTATCTGGAATTGTACAAGGTCATTTTGAAGACGGAAATTCAACCCCTTGGTCAATCATCAGATCAAATATTAGTTATCAAACATTATTTTTCTAATATATTATTTTCTGCTTTAAAAATATCCAACAAGTTGTTGGACAATTGAATAGACATACTAATTTAGCCAATGCATTTCCTGTTTTTCTGATAACGAGTTAATAAAATGTTGTTAAATTATTATTGTTAATATTGCTCATATATTTCCCCTTCACAAATCGATCAATATCATGTATAAATGAGCGTATAACCTCCCCCTTGTGAAGTTGGATCAATGGATCTTGGGGAGTAAAAACCGTCGCTAATCAGTGGCGGTTTTTGCATTTGTGGGTTTCCTTTCCATATTTCACGTGGCTTCTTCCAGTTCTTTATTTTCGGTTTTCTGGGTTTTCTCTGTTGCTTTTATTTCTGTTTCTTTTGGTACTTTCTCAGTTGATGATTGCGTAACGGGTTGTTGTTTTTGTGTTCGTCGCTTTGGTGATTTTGATTCGCTGAATGAAACAGCAATACCGGCTTCTGTTGCTAGTTTTTTAATCTGTTCTTTGGCAAGTTTTATGCGCTCCATTTTGCGTTGGTCTAGCTCCTTGTGAATGTCTTTTAACAAGCTCTGTAATTGTTCATCAGAATAAGTTTTTACGTCCTTCATTTTAGTTATTTCTCCATTTATTTATCGGCAATTTGATTACCAATATATTGGCGATTTTTTCGATTTATTGAGTCTTTCTAAGAGAGTTTTAGCATAGCATGTGATGACATTATGATGTGACTTTTTACGAGATTTTATACGCTGTTTATTTTATGGCTTAATTCAGTATTTCAGGCGTTCAGAAAAACGCCGTTTTACTCCTTTACAGTGTAAAGGGAAGATGTCTGCTCCTAATATTAACTATTTCGCTCGTAAAAAATGCATCGCTATTATTTGTCACTTTTGTTATAAATATATGCTCTATCGCACATAAAATATCCTCCCTCAATTTCATCACATGATTTGTAAATATGCTGAGAATTAATCAGAAGAAAGATGCAGCTTCAGCGAAGGATTATTTCAAGCACGAACTGAGTCAAGGTGATTATTATAGCGAAGGTCAAGAAGTCGTCGGTATGTGGGGTGGTGAGGCTGCAAAATTACTTGGACTTTCCGGGCAAGTATCGCAGCAGGATTTTGACAATTTAGTTGATAATATCCACCCTGATAGCGGTGAACAAATTACCGCCCATCAGCGCAGTAATCGCACTGCCGGTTACGACTTTACTTTTAACGCTCCCAAATCGCTTTCTGTCCTGTATGAGCATAGCAAAGATGATAATTTGCTTGCTGCTTTTCGGGATAGTGTCAGTGATACTATGCAGGAGATTGAGCAGAATATGGCAGCACGGGTGCGCAAAGACGGTGCAGATTATAATCGTGAGACCGGCAATCTTGCCTATGCTGAATTTATTCACCATACGGCACGCCCCGTTGATGGCATTCCCGACCCACATTTACATGCCCATTGCTTTGTGATGAATGCCACCTTTGACAGTGAGGAACAGCAATGGAAAGCGGGGCAATTTCGAGATTTAAAAGCCGAATCGCCTTATTATGAAGCGGCATTTCACGCAAGATTATCACAGCGCATACATGATCTGGGTTATGGCATCGATACCAAGGGTAAGTTTTGGGACATTACCGGCATTGATCAGGATATTTTAGATAAATATTCTCATCGTACCGCCCAGATTGATCAGGTGGCACAGGATAATAATATCACCAATGCCAAGACTAAATCTGAACTGGCAGCAACAACACGAGAAAATAAAACGCATGGGCTGACTCGTGATGATTTATCGGAGATTTGGGATGCAAGGCTAACTAATGAAGAACGTTTTTCTTTAAATCATTTAATTGATTCAGGTGAAGGCAGTGACGAGATAAGGATAACACCAGATAAAGCGGTTGATTTTGCCATAAATCACCGCTTAGAACGCCAATCCGTTACCAAGCTATCCCATATCAAGGAAGAAGCATTAAGAGCAGGATATGGCGCAATTAACCCCGGTGATGTTAACCAAGCGGTTGAGGCCCGTAGTGATCTGATTCACCGCAAAGTTGACGGTAAAGATTCAGTTACTACCAGAAAAGTTCTCAACGAAGAACAGCAT